>Ga0209345_10001476_pt1 | contig 27959 bp, 28 predicted proteins | sample Cruoilmetagenom7_FD_187294 | JGI IMG/M metagenome (GOLD analysis project Ga0209345, IMG submission 187294) | Oil polluted marine microbial communities from Coal Oil Point, Santa Barbara, California, USA - Sample 7 (SPAdes) (version 2) | ecosystem: Environmental > Aquatic > Marine > Oil seeps ...
GATAAGTATACCGCTTGTGTTTGTTACTTTGGCGGAGATCCCACACCTAAGTTGCCTCACTCCATTCGCGCCTCTCGTCTGATGAGAGCCCAAAATAAAAACCGGATCCTCCGTATTTGTTGGGAGACTAATGGCTCAATGCATCCTGCTTTGCTCAAATCAATGGTTGAGCTATCCTTGAGTTCCGGCGGCTGTATTAAATTCGACCTCAAGGCTTGGGACGAAGGGTTGCATATTGCCCTCTGTGGAGTAAGCAACAAAAGAACTCTAGAAAATTTTCATCTCTTGGGACAATATATTCCCCAAAGACCTTCGCCGCCATTCTTGGTAGCCAGTACCTTGCTTGTCCCTGGTTATGTGGATGAAGAGGAGGTGGGGAATATTGCCACCTTTGTGGCGGCCATTTCCCCCGATATTCCTTATGTTCTGCTTGCCTTCCATCCTCAATTTATGATGGCTGACTTACCCACCACTTCCCAACGCCATGCCCAGATGTGCTTGGAAGTCGCCAGAGCAAAGGGACTCAACAAGGTGAGGATCGGGAACCTTCATTTATTAGGGGCCGCCTATTGAAATAGGAGATAGATGAACTTATCATTGTTTGCAGTGACAGATAAGGTAGCGATAGTTACTGGGGGTGGTAGGGGGATCGGTAAAGCTATAGCCTTAGGCCTTGCCCAAGCTGGCGCCGACGTAGTAGTCGCCGCTCGAACCGGGGCTGAAATTGACAACACCGCCGCAGAAATTCGCACCTTGGGGAGGAAAGCTCTCTCTGTACCTAGCGATGTGAGAAGCAGTGATCAGGTGACTAATATGGTAGATAAAACCTTGGCTGAGTTTGGGTATATCGACATCCTGGTTAATAATGCTGGAGGCAGCTTCAATGTTCCTCTGCTGGAGATGAGCGAGGGAGCCTGGGAAGCGATTGTGCGGGAGAACTTAAAGAGTGTTTTTCTTTGTAGTCAAAAGGTGGCCAAGGTGATGAAAGAGCAACACAGGGGAAGCATTATTAATATCGCTTCGGTAGCTGGCCTTGGCTCTTATTCACCCAATGCTTCGTACGGAGCAGCCAAGGCAGGAATTATCAATTTAACCAAGACAGTGGCTGTAGATTTGGCTCCATATCGAGTTCGAGTCAATGCCATAGCGCCGGGTTTTATCGGCACCGCGGGAGTTGCCCAGCTTTTCCCTCGGGAATTTTTGGCGCCTCTGGAAAGCAGGATTCCTTTAGGATATCTGGGAAAGCCCGAGGATATCACTGGTGCGGTTATTTACCTTGCCTCCGAGGCTTCAGCCTATATTACCGGCACTACTATTGTTATTGACGGCGGGCTAACTAGCAGGCTGGACTAAGGGGGAACCATGGTAGATTGGTGGCGAAAGGCGAGAGTGGTCAGCCTCCAGGTGTTATTTGAGAGCGACTGTGTAGAACATGACCTTGAGGTGATATTAAGCCGACAGCTCAAGTGGACGACTCTAAACGATGAAGGAGTTTCATTCGTTCAGGGGCGAGTTTCAGGGGTGCAGAAAAATAAGTCTCATATTGATGCTATAATTTGTCGGTTTGCCCCTGCTTGGCCACTGGAGCAGATAGCTATTGTCGACAGGAATATCCTGCGGATCGCCATCTATGAAATTCTGCAGGATAAAGTCCCAGTTAAGGTGGCTATTAATGAAGCGGTGGAGCTTGCCAAAACATTCGGAAGTGAGAGCTCCCCCAAATTCGTTAATGGCGTTTTGGGTGCATTTTGTGCCGAGACCGACAGAATAGTTTGCCACGAAAGGAGGTGATATTGTGGCCACAGTTTTTGAGCGAATAAAGCGGATCGCAATGGAGCAATTAATGGCCGATGAACAGCAGGTAGTCCCCTCCGCCTCCTTTGTCGATGACCTGAATGCTGACTCTCTTGATTTGGTGGAATTGGTCATGGCAATGGAGGAGGAGTTCAGCAACGAAGCCCGCAAGTTGGAGATACCTGATGAAGATATGGCTAAGATATTAACCGTGCAAGACGCTATCGATTATGTTCGCAATTTAGGCATAAAGGATGAGTAACGTGTAAAATAGAAACTGCGATGACAAAGCTTTCTTTGTTTCCCCAAACAGCACTCATCGAGGGTAATCATCTCTTTATTGGTGGCTGTGATGTAGTCGAGCTAGCCGCTTTATATGGCACCCCAGTCTATATTTTCGATGAGGTCACCTTACGGGCCAAGTGTGCCGAATTCCACTACGAGTTCACCAGTCGCTACCCTAACGCTCTGATTATCTACGCCTGTAAAGCCTTTGTTAACCCTGCTCTGGCGCTTCTTTTCAAGGAAGCGGGCTTGGGGATGGATGTAACCTCGGGGGGTGAACTCAGCATTGCTCGCTGTGTTGCCTTCCCCCCCGATTTGATCTATTTCCACGGCAACAATAAGACTGCCGCTGAAATCGAGCTGGCCTTGGAGTTTGGGGTGGGAAGAATAGTAGCGGATAACTTCTCCGAACTTCGCCTGTTAAGCAAGTTGACTCAAGCGAAAGGGACAAGCCAAGATATCTTGCTCCGCCTTTCCCCGGGAATCGACCCGCACACTCACCAGTATATGACTACGGGAATCATTGATAGCAAATTCGGCTTTCCCATATATAGCGGCCAAGCGGAGGAGGCTCTAGTTTATGCCCTATCTACCCCAAGCCTTAATCTTGTGGGCCTTCATTTCCATCTGGGTTCCTCCATCTTGGCTACAGAGCCATATCAACAGGCTATCGAGATAGTGCTCCATTTCTCGGCTGAAATGAAAGCCAAATACGGTTTCGAGCTTAAGGAGTTTAGCCCGGGAGGAGGTTTTGCTATTCAATGTGCTTTGGATTCTCCGGCTCGGCCTTTGGCCGAATATGCTGAGGTTATCACCAAAGCCCTCCAGCATCATTGTGAAAATCGGCACCTCTCTCCGCCTCGGCTCATTATCGAGCCGGGAAGAGCTATTATAGGTCAGGCCGGGGTAGCACTTTATAGGGTGGGGGCAATGAAGGAGGTTCCCCAAGTACGTAAGTATATCTTTATAGATGGGGGTATGGCAGATAATATTCGTCCCGCTCTTTATGGCTCAAGATATGAAGTCCTGGTGGCAAATAAAGCTCAAGATCATGATGAGGAAGTGGTCACCATTGCCGGGAAGTTCTGCGAATCAGCCGATATCTTAATTAAGGATATTAACCTCCCCAAGATAGCCAGTGGTGACCTTATCGCTATACCCTGTTGCGGTGCTTACTCCCTCGCCATGGCAAGTAACTATAATGCCTCGCTTAAGCCGGCTATCATCTTGGCAAAGGGGGGAGAGGCAAGACTTATTCGGAAAAGAGAAGATTACTCTGATCTAGTAAGCCATGATATATGGTAGAATAATACGGGATAAATCTGGGGCCCCCTGCCGAACGAAGTTTTTCAGGAGCGGAGATTATGTGGCAGACTATAGGCCAAGGGCAAGCAGTAAGGTTGATTCAAACCTCTGTCGCCGAGGGGCATCTTTCTCATGCCTACCTCTTTGTTGGCCCTCACCATGTCGGCAAGATGACATTGGCCCAGGATCTTGCCCAGGCGGTAAACTGCAAGGCAGAGGAGCGCCCTTGTACCCAATGTGTCTCTTGCCGGCGTATCGCCACCGGCAAGCACGCTGATGTTCAAGTTATTGGCTTGCTCTCTGAGGAGAGGGCAGAGATAGGCATTGACCAAATCAGGGAGATGTGTGCTGCGGCTAGCTTGACACCTTACGAGGGCAAGTACAAGGTTTTCATCATCGATGGGGCAGAGCATCTTTCCACTGAAGCCAGCAACTCTTTGCTTAAAACCTTGGAAGAGCCCCCCCCTCAAGTACTTCTTATCCTACTCACCGCTAGAGAGAGAGCTTTACCCACCACTATCGTTTCTCGCTGTCAGAAAGTTGCCCTACATCCCCTCTCTTTTGAGGCTACCAAAGAGGAGCTAAGCCATAAAGTGAAATCTCCCCAGGCAGAACTCTTAGCCCGACTATCTGGTGGTTGTCTTGGCTGGGCCCTGGGAGTGATACAGGGTGAGGGGCAACTTCACCGGCGAGCTGAGCGGCTGGATCAATTATCTGCCCTGGAGGGAGCCTCCCTCCAGGGGCGCTTCTCTTACGCCGCTGAGCTTGCCGCTGACTTCAGCAAGGATCGGGAGAAGGGGAGAGAGGTACTTGCTATGTGGCTCGGTTGGTGGCGTGATTTGCTTCTAGTTAAAGGTGGAGGTGATGAGTACATTGCCAATTGTGACCGGAAATCCATACTACAAGACCGCGCCCAAGGCTACACCTTAAGGCAAATCAAAGAGTTTATTGTTCATCTGGTGGAGGCAACCGAGCAGCTTGAGCTGAATGTTAACCCTCGCCTGGTACTGGAGGTACTCACGCTGAACATGCCCCAAAGACACTTAGCCGACAGCCGACAGCTCACTGCACGGTAATCGTGTTGGCTAGGGAAAGAGGAGGAAAGGCGATGGACTTTGAATTTACCCCCGAGGAGAAAGAATTCCAAAAAGAGGTGCGCCAATTTTTCCACAGTGAATCAAAGTTACTGGAGGGAGTTTGTCAGGAGATTCCTGGTGGTGGTGGCGGCCAGGGTTATGGCCCCTACACTTGGGAGTTGCTCCGCAAGCTAGGAGAGAGGAGATGGCTGGCACCAATATGGCCTGAAGAATACGGCGGTCTGAATGGTTCATATATGCAAAGGTTTATTATCTTCGAGGAGTCATCCTATCATGGTGGCCCTTTTGGAGGTGTTGGCTCTGGCATGGCTGGGCCGGTTATTATGCATCATGGGAGTGAGGAGCAAAAGAAGGAATTCTTGCTTCGAATTGCTCGAGGGGAGATAGAGTTCGCCTTGGGCTATACTGAGCCCCAAGCTGGCTCTGATCTAGCTGCACTGGAGATTCGGGCTGAGGATAAAGGGGATTACTATTTGATGAACGGGCAGAAGGTGTTCAACACTCGGGTTCATTATTCTCAATATCACTGGCTGGGGGTCAAGACAGATCCTAATGCGGTTAAAAAGCATAGAGGAATTTCCCTGTTCATTGTCGACCTGAAGTCTCCGGGTATCACTATCCGTCCTTTATGGGGGATGGGTGGTTTGAGAACCAACGAGGTGTTCTATGACAACGTGAAGGTTCCCAAGAAGAATCGAGTGGGGGAGGAGAATCGAGGATGGTATTACATTGTTGAGGCCCTCGACTTTGAGAGGACCTTTGTCACCGGTAGTACTCGACGCATCTTTGAGCAGATAGTAGACTATGTCAAGGAAACAAAGTGTAATGGGCAGCCACTAGCTAAAGACCCCATAATACGACAGAAGTTAGGCGGGCTAGCCATTGAGCTCGATATTGCCTATCTACTTGCTGCTCGCATACCCTGGATGCTAGATAGAGGTATCATCCCTAGCCACCAGGCAGCTATGCTGAAGATGTATGCCACCGAGCTTGAGCAGCGCTTAGTTAACCAGGGGATGCAAATTTTAGGGCTCTATGGGCAACTGGTGGGGGAATCCAAGTGGCTAGCCTTAAATGGAGAGATAAGCCGGCTATATCTAGATGATGTCAGCCGAACCTTCGTTGCCGGCACCTCAGAGATAATGAGAAATATTATTGCTCAAAGAGGATCAGGGCTACCTAGATAAATTCAATCTCAAATCACCGGGGCCCCACGAAGAAGAGAAGAAGAGGGAAGCGGGTTTTTAACGGGAATTAGAAAGGGGGGTTAAAAAATGGAGTTTAGGTTTACCCCAGAGGAAGAGCAGTTTCAAAAAGAGGTGCGCCAATTTTTCCAGAGTGAAACGAAATTAATACAGGAGGTTACCCACGAAGTTGATAGTGGCATAGGAATGGGACCCTATTCTTGGGAATGGCTTCGTAAGCTGGGGGAGAGGAGATGGCTGACTCCAACCTGGCCCAAAGAGTATGGTGGCATGAATGGTTCCTACATGGAGAGGTTTATCATCTTTGAAGAAATAGCCTATCATGGGGGGCTTTATGGGCTTTGTGGTGCTGGTATGGCAGGGCCGGTTATCATCCATTATGGCAGTGAAGAGCAGAAAAAGGATTACCTGCCCCGCATTGCTAGGGGAGAAATAGAGTTTGCCTTAGGCTACACCGAACCGGAGGCTGGCTCTGACCTGGCAGCACTGGGGATCCGCGCTGAGGATAAAGGAGAGTATTACTTAGTGAATGGGCAAAAGGTGTTCAATACCGCTTGCCACTTCGCTCAATATCACTGGCTGGGGGCCAGGACAGACCCTAATGCTACCTCCAGACACAGAGGAATCTCCCTATTCATCGTGGATATGAACTCCCCCGGCATTACCATCCGTCCTTTGTACGGGATGGGGGCTTTCAGGACGAATGAAGTGTTCTATGATAATGTGAAGGTGCCAAAGCAGAATCGAGTTGGGGAGGAAAACCGAGGTTGGTATTACATTGGAGAGGCACTTAATTTTGAGAGAACCTATGTAATCGGCGGCCTGCGGTATACTTTTGATCAGATAGTAGAGTATGCCAAGGAGACGCAGCGTAATGGCAAATCTCTGGGTAAGGATCCAATAATACGAGCGAAATTGGCCGAGCTGGCAGTCGAGTTAGAAGTGGCCTACTTGCTTGCTGCCCGAATAGCCTGGATGCTGGCTAGAGGAATCGTCCCCAACTATGAGGCGGCTATGGTAAAATTGTATGCCTCTGAGCTTGAGCAACGCATAGTTGATATGGGGATGCAAATCTTGGGTCTTTACGGCCAACTCCAACAGGAATCGAAGTGGGCAGCCCTGAAGGGGAGGATATTGCAGCAATATCTCCAGACTGCCCGGATTAGTATTACTCGGGGCAGCTCGGAGGTGATGAGAACTATTATTGCCCTAAGAGGATTAGGATTGCCGAGATGACTATGGGTGGAGAGAGGCATGGTGAACATTGAGAAGCTCATTAGGCCTGAACTCCTCAGTGCCAGGGCATATACTCCAATTATACCTTTAAAGGTGCTGAGTGAGCAGGTGAAGATCCCTGTTGAAGGGGTTATAAAGCTGGATGGCAATGAGAATCCTTATGGGTGTTCACCAAAAGTCAAACATGCTCTGGCTGCTTACCCCTATTATCATATTTACCCTGACCCTGAGCAGCGGGAGCTAAGAGAGGCACTGGCGGAGTATGTAGGTCTGCCTGCCCATTATATTGTGGCCGGGAGCGGTAGCGATGAGCTTATCGACCTAATCTTGCGCCTGTTTATTGAGCCTGGTGATAAGGTCATCAATTGCGTGCCTACGTTCGGGATGTATCCTTTTAGCACCGAAGTCTGCGGCGGTAGAATAGTGAGTGTATCCCGGGATGAAAACTTTGCTGTTGACCTGGCTTCGATAAAAGCCGCTATAGATGAACAAACCAAGGTTGTCTTCCTAGCTTCCCCTAATAATCCCACCGGAAATATCACTCCCCAGCAGGATATCTTGGCACTGGTAGAGACAGGAATAGTAGTGGTAGTTGATGAAGCCTACTACGAATTCAGCGGGGTAACTATAGCCCCATTAGTACCCCACTACGAGAATCTAGTAGTATTGCGCAGCTTTAGCAAATGGGCAGGGTTGGCTGGCTTGCGTGTAGGCTATGGCATTTTCCCCCACAGACTTGCTGAACTTATCTCCAAGATCAAACCTCCTTATAATGTAAACGTGGCGGCACAGATTGCCGCCTTGGAGTCACTTAGGGATGTCGACTATCTTCGAGATACAATAGGCACCATTGTTGCCGAACGAGGGTGCCTATTCGCTAAGCTGAAAGGAGTCGGCTTTCTTGATCCCTTCCCCTCCCAAGCAAACTTTATTCTCTGCTCTGTCTTAAATGGTCAAGCGAGAGAAATTCATCACCAGCTTAAGCAAAAGGGGATTTTCATCCGCTATTTTGATACCCCGCAACTTGAGAACTGCCTTCGCATTAGCGTGGGCAAGCCAGAGCACACTGACGTCTTAATTGACGCCCTTAAGGGAGTGTGCTAAACTAGGCTGCTCCCAAAGAAGGTGGAAAGGAGGTTTTTGAAAAATGGACTTCAGCTTAACCCCAGAGCAGGAAAGATTAAGGAAGGAGTTTGATGATTTTTTTAAGGAGGAGATGAAGAATGCCCCACCAGGTTGGGGAGGAAGCTTGGAGGATATGTATAGCGCTGATGAGGGGTGGGAATTCCATCGTTACATGGCTCGCAAGTTAGCAGAGAAGGGATGGCTCGTTCGTGCTTGGCCCAAGGAGTATGGGGGTCAGGATGCTTCCATTATGGAACAGGTTATCTTCGGTGAAGTATCAGCATACCATAAGTCACCAGGGGTGGATGTCTTTGGCATAGGTTTGCTCGGCCCTACTCTTCTTGCCGTAGGAAGCGAAGAGCACAAGAAGGAGTATTTACCGCCTATCGCCCGAGGAGAGACGATGTGGTGTCAATTGTGGAGTGAGCCCAATGCTGGATCCGATTTGGCAGCCCTTGCCACCCGGGCTGTAAGGGAAGGAGATTATTACGTCGTTAATGGCCAAAAGACCTGGTCTAGTGGTGCTCATCGCGGTGATTGGGGTTTTGCCATAGTAAGAACAGATCCGGAGCAGAAGAGAAGCCGAGGGCTCTCCTTTTTGCTTCTGGATATGAAGGCCCCAGGCGTCACTGTTCGTCCTCTATTAGGCATGGATAAGACTCACCTATTTAACGAGGTTTACTTTGATAATGTCCGAGTTCCAGTAAAGAATAGGGTGGGGGAGGAAGGCAAGGGTTGGGATGTTACCAAGGCAATGATGAACTTTGAGAGAACTAATGTGGGAATGATATTTACGGTTAAGAGGGGCCTAGAGGACCTGATAGAGTTTTGTAAGGAGACAAAACGGAATGGTGAGCCATTAGCCAAAAATCCGCTAATTAGGAATAAGCTAGCTCAGATTGCCGTTGAGGTGGAGGTGGGGATTGCCCTTGCTTATCGCATAGCTTGGATCCAGGAGAAAGGTGGCCCTGCGGCAATGGTAGAAGCTGGTGCCCTCGCCGCAGCTTCTAAGGTATATGGCACCGAATTGAACCAACGTTTCAGCTATGTTGGCCATCAGATATTAGGTCCCTATGGGCAGGTGAAAAAAGAATCGAAATGGGCTCCTCTTCAAGGGACGATTGAGAGTGGCTTTCAACAGGTTCAAGGGATGTGTATTGCCATGGGTACCTCAGAGGTTCAAAGAAATACTATTGCCTGGCTAGGGCTAGGATTGCCTAGAAGCTGGGATGAGGTATTCAAAAGGCCAATGGCAAAGTAAATTTAGGAGGGAGAAAAGATGAACCTCGACTTTACTGAAGAGCAAGAGATGCTACGAACATCGGCTCGTGATTTCCTTAGTACAGAATGCCCTAAGACAGCGGTAAGAGAACTTGAGGAGAGCGAGGAGGGTTATTCCAAAGAGATGTGGAAGAAGATGGCGGATCTAGGATGGATGGGGCTGGTCCTCCCCGAGGAGTATGGAGGAACCGGAGGAGAGTTTATGGATCTCATTATCCTCCTTGAGGAGATGGGGAGGAATATACTGCCTTCCCCTTTCTTCTCTACTGTAGTCCTTTGCTCCCTTCCTATACTTGAATATGGAACTGAGGAGCAAAAGAAGGAGTTTTTGCCCAAAATAGCTAATGGAGAGATGATTATGTCACTGGCACTTGCTGAGCCAAGTGCTATCTATAACGCCTCAGGGATAAAAGTTAAGGCTAGCCTTCAAGGAGATGAATATGTCATTAATGGAACCAAACTATTTGCCCACGATGCTCATATCGCCGATTATCTCTTAGTGGTTACCAGAACAACAGAAGGAGCGAATCCGCAGGAGGGAATCACCCTTCTTTTGGTAGATGCTAAAAGTCCAGGAGTTACAAGTAGTGTAGTTCCCACTGCAGCTCTTGACAAGCAATGCGAGGTTATCTTTGAGGATGTTAAAGTACCCCGAAAGAATATGCTGGGTGCGCCCAACCAGGGCTGGGGCATAGTGAAGAGGCTATTAGAACAGGCCACAGTGGCCAAGTGTGCCGAGATGCTTGGCGGTGGTCAAGCTGCCTTAGAGATGTCTAACAGCTATGCCAAAGAAAGAGTACAATATGGGCGGCTTATTGGTGACTTCCAAACAATCCAAAACTACCTGGCGAATATGTGGATAGATATGGAGACATCAAGGAATATCACCTATGAGGCAGTCTGGATGGTAGGTGAGAAGCTCCCTTGCACTGAGGAGGTATCTATAGCTAAGGCATGGGTTAGTGAAGCCTTTAAGTTCATCACTGAACGGGGAGTGCAGATCCATGGTGCTATTGGCATGACTCGAGACCACGATATGGGACTCTACTATCGTCGTGCTTGGGCCTGGGACGTGCTCTTCGGTGATGCTGATTTCCACAAAGAGGTAGTCGCCCAGCAGTTGGGGCTGTGAACCTTTATGAGGCAAGAATCTTCAAATATTCCAAAGCCGGTCATGGGCTGCCCTAGGTGGGGGTGAGGCTGGATCAGGCGGCTTGGATGATGAGGGGTTTACTGCCCGAGCCTAGGTTTTATGTCTGTTGTGGATGCAGACCATCGTGGCAATCCTCTCACCATCTTGCTGTTTATTGTCATTGTCTGTGAGGAAATGTGGTGCAAGAAGGTTGAGGCCATTTCAGCATTCTCAATTACCTGCTGTGAGGGTTTTTTTACCTTGACCCCTTAGGCCTATCTAGGTCATATCCCCTCTACATTCCCGGTAAGCCCTTCTTCTCTGTTCCAATAGATGTGCTCCAGCCTCAGGAAACTACCACACAGCTTATATTGAGATGGGCTATTTACCAACATATTTTGGAATGAACCGCCCAACTGCCCCAACAGAGATAAGCATCGCCGCATCTCTCTAAAGTGACGCTCGCCCCACACCAGCCCACATTTAATACGGAACTGCTATTCTCCCCATAAGCTCACGAGCGATAATTATCTTCATAATTTGCTCGGTGCTATCAGTAAACTCTAAACCAAGACAGTCTCTCAGCCTTTGCTCAAGGGGGTATTCCTCACTGTAACCGATATGCCCATGGATAAGTATACAATCATGGATGGCCTTGAATGATACCACTGGGCAGAACCATTTGCACATGGCTGATTCCTTGGTATGGGGCAATCCCTGATCTCTCAGATATAGAGCTCGGTAACAAAGTAATCTAGCTGCCTCAATTAATGTGGCGTGCTCGGCAATTTTAAAGGAAACATCTTCAAACTTAGCTATGGGTCGACCGAAGGCGGTGCGCTGTGTGGCATAAGTTGTTGCCTCCTCCAGCGAGGCTTGGGCTAGTCCCAGAGCCATTAGCCCTAAGCCCACCCTGAAACAATCTATAGCTCCCATAGCAATGTAAAAGCCCTTGCCTTCTTCTCCAATGAGATACTTGCTGGGAAGACGCACTCCCTCCATGAAGATCGAACTGGGGGTATAAGACTTCCAGCCGGTATGCTGAAGTGCTGTTCTGGTTATCCCAGGAAGATCAAGAGGAACCCAAAAACAACTTACACCCTTAGCCCCAGCCTCGGGATCGGTCTTGGCAAATAGCATACCTACATCCGCCATGCTGCCCATGCTAATTGAGGTTTTTTCACCATCCAGGATGTAGTAATCCCCGCTTCTTATTGCTCTCGTGGTGATTGCAACAGCATCTGTACCCGCACCAGGTTCAGTGAGAGCAAAGCAACCTATCTTATCTCCCTTAATTATGGGAGATAACCATTCCCGCCACACCTCCTCGGGGCTAGAAAGGAAAAATTGGAACATTACCGAGCTTACCGGTAATAGGCTCACAGAGAAATCCACTTTAGCCAGTTCTTCTACAGCTATGCCCAAACTCACCCAATCAGCCCCCTGCCCCCCATACTTTTGGGGGAGGGTAATGCCAAAAAGCCCCATATCAGCTATCTTTTTAAACATTTCCCGAGGCAACTCACATTTAGCTCGCTCTTTAGCTGTTGGGGCCAGTTCCCTGAGGGCAAAATCTCTCATCTGCCGACGAAACATCTCCTGCGCTTCAGTAAAGCCAAAGCCTGCCATATTTACATACACCTACTTTCTAGCTACCCCCTCTATGCCAGCAAAAACCACAACCAGAGCTAGCTATGCGCCAGCTACGGGGGTCTCAAAATCGGGTTTAACCTTTGGGACCGCATGAAGAAGGGCGAAGCGAACTCTTCCCCGGAGTATTAGCCAATGCGATCGACGTTCTTAAATTCACCCAAAGGAAACTCGGCCAGCACCTCATCCTCTATCCATTTGAGGGATTGCAGCGGTGTCTTATGCCAGTTGGTGGGGCAGGCGCTGATAACCTCCACAAAGCCAAGCCCCACGTTGTCTATTTGCTTCTGAAAGGCAGTCTTAATATATCTCTTAGTGAGTCGGTAATTGTCGGGATTGGTCAGCGCACCTCGGGCACTATAGGCGCACCCCCGGAATGAGGCCGCCAGCTCGGCGGCATGCACCGTGAATCCTTCTCTTGCTGCGTCGCGTCCCAGGGGGCTGGTGCTAGTTACCTGCCCCATCACGGTAGTAGGTGCCAATTGCCCGCCGGTGGTCCCATAGTTGGTATTATTACACATAATGATGGTGATCTTTTCCCCACGAGTTAGTGCGCCAATAAGGGGACCAGCTCCAATAGCAATACAATCCCCATCTCCCTGCATGGTCCAAACAATAGTATCCGGGCGGACACGCTTGATTGCGGTGGCTGCGTCCGGGGGTCGCCCGTGGGCCGTACCTGTGACATCCAGGTTCATCAGGAATGTTCCGGTCCCGGCACAGCCCACGCCCATAACCGCAATAGCTTTGCCGTCGATACCCAGCTCCTCCAGGATCTCAGCGACGATACGCGATACAGTGGAGTGCTGGCAGCCAGCACAGGTAAGAAAAGGAGGCCCCCATAATATTTTTGGGGCCCCAAAAATCTTTTCTCTCCTTGCCCCCTTTGTCTCCTGACTCATAATAGCCTCCTTATTTCCTCCACAACTCTACTTGGCATTATCATCCCGCGTTTTTGTATCCCCCCGGCCCTCCACATCTGGTGACACTAGTGTAATCTGTCTGAGCATGCCGGGTAGTGCCGGCTCCTGGCCCTCCCCGTTGTACCAGCACTACCACACAGGGGAGATCAGCAGCAGCAATGTGCGACATCCCCTCCTGCATTAGCCCCCAGCCTCATTTCCTTGAACAAAAATTCTTTCTCCCATTTTTGGCACTCTCCTCTGCTAAGACTATCCCATGGGTGTGGTGGAAAACTTGCCCGCTGCACCTGGATTACTAGGTTTTAAAGCACAGATAAACCTCGAGGGCAAAACTTCTGACAATAACCACACCCATAGCAACGATTCTCATCAATAACTACTTCAGATGTTACCATAGTTCTCTCTCCCTAAGTAACGTCCCCCATAGTCACTCTCCTTGGGGCGAAGTTTCTTTAATGCAAATGCACCAGTAGGGCAAATTCTAACACAAGCACCACAAAACTTGCATCCTGCCTGTTTAAATGAAGAGGCACGGGGAGGGCCTATCCTAATCTTGCCATCACGAGTAACAAAATCAATGGCGCCTACCCTCTGTATCTCCTTGCAGGCTTGGATGCAGCGACCGCAGACAAGACACAGATTGTGGTCTAGGGTGATATGCTCAGCAAGCCTTTGTGGTTCGGCACGCTTGAGCCGAGGAGGAGGCAAAGGAGAGAGGGTCACCCTCAGATTATGGCGCCGGATTTACTGAACTTGCAGCGTGTTGGTATGAACAACCATGCCTTCAGCACCCTCGTGTCCCTCTTCGTATTGACCTCGACACCATCGATGGTTAGATTAATTGTATCTGACTTTCCCCTCTCGCTCAATTATGGAACCTCTCAGCCCTCCGGGAACTGGATTTTTTCTCCTACGCCTGGCTACCGCTGCACCTTTTCAGTAGCCTCGATCTTGTCCTTCTACTCTTCCACTCAGCCCAGGGAAACGCCTTTCCTCAGCTACTACTCCGCCGTCTCTAAACCTCCTGTGGCTTGAAATTTCTCTTGGCCCCATACTGCCGCTATCTTCCCACATCACCTTTACAGGGATCCCGTTGATGCCACCATGGTCATTCATATACGCCCAGCAATGGGTTGCCCCCATTGCCAAATGGAACCAGGGTACTAGCCAACGGTTCGGATAAGCCATGACGTGCTACTCACTCCAAGCCTCACCCCAGGGCAGCGGCATCTTGAGTGGCCGCTATCCTTGTAAGAAAACCATACACCCCTACTTTATGCCACCTTTTCCTCTGTTTCACAGACTGGAATAGCGGGAGTAACCAAGAGTACCAGAGGCAGGCCTGCTGCTACAAGACCTAATACAAAATTTTCAAATCTCCTTCACCTTCGCCACCTGCTTAGACAACATTTTGCAGCCTTTTGTCACGGATTCTAACCATTCAAAATGGTCGTTCAACATATTTTGCCCTATTTAACTTGTTTCAATCACATTCTACTAATAGCAGCCAGCTAGTCGTCATGCTTCATTCACATGTTAGCACTTTTTCACTTGTTTATCTCCAAGTTTGTTGAGCATAACTTGTCGGAATCTGAAAATCTTGACTACGCCTTGAAACAATGTATCCCACCATGGTGTTGCTTCATGGTAAAATAGCTTCATCGACTTTACTAGTTAATGACATGATGCCACATCAGCGTCTAAGAAAAACTTTTCAATAGGATAGTTCAAAGCACTCTAAGAAGATGTGGCCTGTTTTCTTGAGGACCCCGGCGAGAGCTGCCTGAAAATCGCCACACTTTTGGCAGATAGTCTAGCCTACTTCTTGCCAATGGGCAATTTCTCTCCATGTGTCTGTCTCACTCGGTGAGCTCGCTCAGGTAGATACACGACACTTTAAAAAGGGATGAAGGGATGCTACAATGGCTGTGTTGTGAGAATTTGCAATAGGGTAATTGTTCACCAACCCTTTCCCTCTGAGGGAGAGGGAGTAGGTGAGGGTGAGCTTCCCAATCAGGACTTTCCCTCTCCCTCCAAGGGAGGGGGATTGTAGTCAGCGGGTGAACGCTTACATGACGGGTATATGCTGAAAATCTAGAGTTTCTAGTGGCCTTCATAAGGCAAAGGCTGTAAACAGCAAGAGTACATCTCAAGCGAGATACAGAGAGTTAGCGTGAGGTTAGCTGGGGAGAGCTGAGAGGCTGAAGAGGGGTGCCGAGGGGGTTTAGTGATGGTGTACTTGCCAGATGTAGATACCTTTCATCGATTGTCGCAACAGGCTCTAATGGTGCCTGTTTTTCGAGAATTGCCTGCTGATTTGGAGACCCCGGTCTCCGTGTTCCTCAAGCTGGGCAGAGAAGCCCCGTGTTTCCTTTTGGATAGCGTGGAGGGGGGGGAGCATTTAGGCCGCTATTCCTTTATTGGGGCCAATCCTTACTTGATAACGCAAGCTTGGGAAAATGAGGGGATTGTCTACCGTAACAGAGAGATATGCAAAATTCCTTTAGACATATCACCACCAGGATCGGATCCTTTGCGCTTAGTTCAAAAACTGTTAGCCGAGCGCCAGGTTGCCAAGATCGAGGGGCTACCAGCCTTCTCGGGTGGAGCTGTGGGATACTTTGGCTATGATATAGTGAGATTTTTTGAAGAATTGCCGCCTTGTCGTTATGATGAACTCAAATTGCCGTTGGCCGTCTTTCTGTTTACCGATACTCTGGTTATCTTTGATCATGTTCAGCATCAGGTGAAGGTTATATCTAATGCCTCCGACTCAGGCAGCACCTCAGCCTATCAGGAGGCAAAAGACAAGATCGACGCCATTATCTTGGCTCTAAATCGGCCTCTACCCCAGCCGCAAATATGTTCAACAACAAAGCCCACGACGCTTGTTTCCAACTTCACTCCTCAACAGTTTGCTGACCGCGTCAACCTAGCTAAGGAGTACATCCTTGCCGGCGATGCCTTTCAAATTGTTCTCTCGCAGCGCTTGCATCGCCAGACTTTTGCCGATCCGTTCACCATCTACCGTGCCTTGCGCATGCTAAACCCTTCGCCTTACATGTTTTATTTTAATTTCGGCGATTTCCAGCTTATCGGCTCCTCTCCCGAAATGTTGGTTAAACTGGAAGGGAGAAGAGCTGAGACCAGACCTATCGCCGGAACCAGACCCAGAGGTAAAAGTGAGGCAGAGGATGAGGCAATTACGGCTACCTTGCTCGCCGACCATAAGGAGAGGGCGGAGCATGTCATGTTAGTTGACCTGGGAAGAAATGATTTAGGTCGGGTATGCAATTATGGGAGTGTAAAGGTGCCTCTATTCATGGGCACGGAAAAATATTCTCACGTTATCCACATTGTCTCCTCGGCAGAGGGTGAATTGAAATATGGCTATAATGCCTTTGATCTGCTGCGTGCCTGTTTTCCTGCTGGTACAGTTAGCGGCGCCCCTAAGATTCGGGCTATGGAAATCATCTCTGAGCTTGAGGAAACGAAACGGGGGCCCTACGCCGGCACTGTGGGTTATTTCGGCTTCGGGGGCAATATGGATACCTGCATCACTATTCGCACTATCGTTATGAAAGGCGACACTGTCTACCTTCAGGGCGGTGCCGGCATCGTCGCTGATTCTGAACCTAGGCAGGAATATGAGGAAACCCTGAGCAAGGTCAGGGTTTTAGAGGAGGCAATTCAACTTGCTGAAGGCTGGCAAGCTCATAGTTAATCGCAAAATTCCTAGCAATTCTCCCTCCCCTAGCCTCTCCCTTCAACGGGGAGGAATTTGTGCCCAGATTTTTGCCAGATACTATCAAGAGGGGAAATGATTAGGCAGGCGATTGCCAAGTTGGTTGAAGCAGAGAACCTCAATCAGGAAGAGGCAGAGGTGGTGATGGAGGAGATTATGCGTGGGGGAGCCACCCCAAGTCAGATAAGCGCCTTTCTCATCGCTTTACGGATGAAAGGGGAAACAGCCGAGGAGATCGCTGGCTGTGCCACAGCAATGCGCGCCTATACCTTGAGGGTGAAGCCGAGGCAAAGCCGACTGATAGATACCTGTGGTACTGGCGGCGATGGGGTGGGCACCTTCAATATCTCCACCGCCGTTGCTTTTGTCCTGGCTGGCGTGGGGCTTGTTGTGGCTAAGCATGGCAATCGCTCAGTATCTAGTCGGTGCGGGAGTGCTGATTTGCTTCAGGCTCTCGGCGTCAGCATCGACCTAGACCCAGAGCAGATAGCCAGGTGTATTGATGAGATAGGCATAGGTTTCCTCTTTGCCCCTCGATTGCATTTGGCAATGAAATATGCTATGATACCTCGCCAAGAGATAGGTATACGAACTATTTTTAATCTCCTTGGTCCATTAACTAACCCCGCTTCAGCCTCAATCCAATTGCTCGGGGTATGCAGGCCCGAGCTAACCGAGACTTTAGCCCAAGTGCTCCACACTTTGGGCACAAGCTCAGCTTTAGTGGTTCACGGGGCTGATGGATTGGATGAGTTATCAACCACCGGGATTAATAAGCTGACCCAACTATGCTATGGGAAGATAAAAACCTACTGGCTTGATCCGCAACAATTGGGGTTGCCTAAAGCTTCTGTAAACGAACTCTGTGGTGGCTTGCCCGAAGAGAACAGGGCCATAATGACAGCATTACTTCAAGGGGAAAGGGGACCTAAACGGGATGTAGTGCTGCTCAACGCTGCTGCCGGATTGGTGATCGGAGGCAAGGCTGAGGATTTCAAGAGTGGCCTTGACTTGGCCGCTAAAGCTATCGATAGTGGTCAAGCGATGAACAAATTGGAACAGCTTATCCAGCTTAGCCAGAGTTTTTAAACCATCTCAGCAAGAAAATATGGTGCATTTTTAGGATGGGGATATGGTTCTTAACCAGATAGTGGCTACTACACGCCGCAGTTTAATCGAACGGAAACAGCGAACACCTCAAGTTCTGCTTGAGTGCTCGGTAGGCAGAGGTGATGCCTGGCGCAATTTCCCGGCTGCACTACAGGGGGGAAGGGTTAAACTTATTGCCGAGGTCAAACGAGCCTCACCATCTCGCGGCTGGCTTTGCCCTGGACTTGAGGTGGGGACATTGGTTCATGATTACGCCCAAGGTGGTGCAGCCGCCATTTCAGTGCTCACCGAACCACACTTTTTTAAGGGCGATTTTGCTGATCTGGCCGCAGCACGCCAAGCGGTAGATTTGCCGCTGCTGTGTAAGGATTTTATCCTTGACCCTTACCAGGTATATGAAGCTCGAACTTATGGGGCTGATGCTGTTCTGCTCATCACGGCCATTCTTTCCTCCCCAGAGCTTGTCACCCTGATAGAAGTAGCTCATCATTTGGGAATGTCTGCTCTAGTTGAGGTGCATAGTGAAGCGGAGATAGAAAAAGCTATGGCTGCCAAGGCAAAAATTTTAGGCATTAACAATCGCAACCTAGTCGACTTTAGCGTTGATATCAACACAACCTTTAAATTGCGCCCTTTGATTCCCCCCGGAATCATCATAGTCAGTGAAAGCGGCATCAAGTCCTTGGCCGATATTCTTGCCCTAGAGGCGGCTGGCGTCAATGCAGTATTAGTCGGCGAGACATTGGTTACCAGTGCCAATCCCCAAGCCAAACTCAGAGAGCTTGGGGGCTAGATAAACCCCAAAAGTCTAGCAACTTTTTGGGGACCCCCGATAAATTTGATCTTGAATCACCGGGGTGGGCTAGCTATACCACCCTGAGAGGGTTGGCTTGATTTAGATGGTAAGGGTTAAAATTTGCGGCATAACCAACCTGGAGGATGCTCTGGCCGCGACCCAGTGGGGGGCAGATGCTTTGGGCTTCGTTTTTGCCCCTAGCTCAAGGCAGGTAACCCTCAAGCACGCCCAAAGCTTGATAGCACAACTACCTCCTTTTGTCTTGAAAGTAGGTGTCTTTGTAGATAGCAACTTAGCGATGGTGCAACAGGTTATGTCTGCTTGTGGCTTGGATGTGGCCCAATTGCACGGTTCGGAGAACCCCGATTTTTGTCAGGCACTTTTCCCCCGAGTGATAAAATCGTTTAGGGTAAAGGATGAATCGACCTTAGCTCTTTTACCTCAATACAAAGTAAGTGCTTACCTTCTGGATAGTTACCATCCCCATCTGATGGGTGGCAGCGGGCAAAGCTTCAACTGGGATATTGCTAAGCAGGCAACCCAATATGGGCCGATCATATTGTCAGGAGGACTCGGTCCCGATAATGTACGCCAAGCTATCAGCAAAGTAACTCCTTATGCCGTTGATGTCTCCTCCGGGGTAGAGAGAAGCCCGGGTAAAAAGGATCACCGAAAGATGCGCGCCTTTTTGAGATTATGTAAGGAGGAGAATTGAGCTTACCTGATGCCCGGGGATATTTTGGCCGCTATGGGGGTAAGTTTGTGCCCGAGACAGTGATGGGCGCTCTTGCTGAATTGGAGAGGGCTTATGCTGAAGCTCGTGCCGACTCTAGCTTTTGGAAAGAGTTTGAATCGCTGTGTCATGACTATGTGGGTCGCCCCACACCCCTCTATCCCGCCCAGCAACTGACCGCTAAGCTAGGTGGAGCTACTATCCTCCTCAAACGAGAAGACTTAGCCTTTACCGGCGCTCACAAAATCAATAATGCCTTAGGTCAAGGACTGTTGGCAAAAAGAATGGGTAAAAAGCGAATAGTAGCTGAAACTGGCGCCGGCCAACATGGGGTGGCAGCGGCCACAGTGTGTGCTCAGTTCAACTTAGAATGCGTTATATATATGGGGGAGGAGGATATCCACCGCCAAGCCAGCAATGTTTTCCGCATGAAGCTATTGGGGGCTGAGGTGCACCCTGTGACGGCGGGCAGCCGTACCTTAAAGGAGGCCATTAGTGAAGCCATCCGCGATTGGGTAACCAATGTCAAAAACACTCATTTCCTGTTAGGCTCAGTGGTGGGGCCTCACCCTTATCCGATGATGGTGCGAGATTTCCAATCGATAATTGGGCAGGAGACAAAGAAGCAGATGCTGGCCAAATTCCAGCGATTGCCCGACTGGATCATCGCTTGCGTTGGCGGGGGGAGTAATGCTATAGGCATCTTCTCCCCCTTTATTGAGGATAAAAGGGTTAAACTTACCGGAGTGGAGGCAGCGGGGAGAGGGCTCAAGATGAGCCAGCACGCCGCCTCACTGGTTGAGGGTAGGGTCGGGGTCATCCACGGAACCAAGTCATATCTACTACAAGATGAGCATGGCCAGATAATGTCCACCTATAGCATTGCCCCGGGGTTAGACTACCCTGCGGTGGGGCCAGAGCATGGCTATTTGAAGGATAGCGGCCGTGCCACCTATGTGACCGCTACCGATAGTCAAGCTTTGGAGGCTTTTGAGCTCCTCTCCAAGACTGAGGGGATAATCCCTGCCCTAGAGCCAGCACATGCCATTTACTATGCTGCCAAGTTAGCCACCCAATTGCCCCCCCAGACATTAATGGTGGTTAATCTGTCCGGCCGGGGTGATAAGGACTTAGATATTGTATGGCAAGCTCTACAGGAAAATCGATGAGCCGCATCGCCACTGTGTTTGCTAAGCCGGGGCATAAAGCGCTAATCGCTTACCTTACCATAGGCTACCCGTCAACAAAGGCCACGCTCCAGATAGTCCCTGCCTTAGCTAGTTGGGGATGTGATATTGTTGAGCTAGGCATCCCCTTCTCTGATCCTCTTGCCGATGGCACCACTATCCAAAAGGCAAGCTATCAAGCACTTAAGCAAGGAGTGACACCAAAATCCTGCCTTGACATAGCCTCCCAATTGCGGCTCGCGGTTGATATCCCGCTTGTGTTTATGACCTACTACAATCCGGTGTTCAATTTTGGAGTGGAATTATTCTGCCGCAGTTGTGCTACTGCGGGGGTTGATGGCTTGATTGTTCCCGACTTGCCCCCTGAGGAAGGCCAGGAATTGGAACTCTCCACCTCAGAGCATAACCTTGACCTTAGTTATCTCCTGGCTCCTACTAGCGATGAGGAGCGCATTGATCTAGTAGTCAACAGGTCTCGAGGCTTTATCTATCTTGTTTCCCTCACTGGAGTTACTGGTGCCAGAGAGAAACTGCCCCCAGAGCTTGAGGGCTTCATATTGAGGGTGCGACATAAGACTGCCAAGCCACTGTGTGTTGGTTTTGGCATCGCTGGAGCGCTAGAGGCTCAGCGAGTAGCCAAGATAGCAGATGGAGTAATCGTAGGAAGTCGTATCATTCAGTTGATCGAAGGCCAAGAACCAATGGCAGAATTGGGCTATTTTATTGGCAGCCTAAGAGAGGCTCTTTCCACATACGACTGAGAGAAGGGTCTCTATCACTATCCCAGATCTCCTCTCATCCCAATTTGAGGTTAGGGATCACATCCAAGTCCCAGCCATTCACTTTGTCGGCTTGAAGGTGGAAGTAGCCACAGGCGGCAATCATGGCTGCATTGTCGGTACACAAGCTGGGAGGAGGAAAACGAACTAGGATTGGAGACCTGGAGAGCATAGTTTCACCGAGCAGCCGATTGGCAGCTACACCTCCAGCAAGAAGAATCTGCTTCACCTGACATCTGGTGGCTACCGCTATCGTCTTGGTGACCAGAACATCTATTACCGCCTCTTGGAAATCACCGGCAAGGGAGGCAATTTCCCCATCGCTTTGCTGCTGAACTCCCCCTTTCTCGGTTATTAAATGAAGCACCGCTGTCTTCAGGCCACTGAAACTGAAGTCATCGCTCCCCTTAAGCCAGGCACGGGGGAGGTGGTAAACCGGGGCATGCCTAAGAAGCGCCACCTGTTCAATGGCAGGACCCCCAGGATAGCCTAGCTCCAGAATTCTGGCCACCTTATCGAAGGCTTCACCAGCAGCATCATCTCGACTCCTGCCTAAAAGGGAATACTTCCCGTGGTCTTCCATAAGAATCAGGTCAGTATGGCCTCCGGAGACGATGAGGCAAATAGCTGGGAAGGTGGGGGGCTCAGCGCCCATAAGCCAATTGGCATAGATATGCCCCTCGAGGTGGTTTATGCCCAAGAGAGGCAAATTCCACGCCAAAGCTACCGCTTTAGCTACATTTACTCCTACCAATAGTGAGCCGGCAAGTCCTGGCCCGATGGTGATGGCAATAGCAGAAAGCTCCTCTACTCTTATCTTCGCCTCGGCTATTGCCTGTCCAATTATAGGTATAATCGTTAACAGATGCTGGCGAGAGGCAACCTCAGGAACAATGCCACCGTAGCGGGCGTGGATATCTACTTGGGAGGCAACAAGATTGGAGATAATCTTGGTGCCATCCTCAACTACCGCGACAGCAGTTTCATCACAAGAGGTCTCGATACCGAGAATTTTCATAAGCTTCCTGTAACTGTTGATATCTAGGTGATGATAACCTATAATTTTACCACAAACATATGCCGCATCGGAATGTATAAAACACCACGGGGCACCCAAGACATTCTACCGGCCGAACAGGCATACTGGCGATTTATCGACCAGCAAGCTTCTATTTTATGCCAGCGCTATGGCTATCAGCGCATCGACACCCCTGTTTTCGAGGAGAGCGGCCTATTTTATCGCAGTATAGGCGCGGGGACAGATATCGTAGATAAGGAGATGTATACCTTTGAAGACCGTAGTGGCACGAAGATGACCCTGCGCCCTGAAGGCACGGCACCAGTTTGTCGAGCGTATATAGAGCATGGCATGCATAACCTGCCCCAGCCAGTAAGGCTTTACTACTTCGCCCCTATCTTCAGGTATGAACGACCTCAAGCAGGGCGATACCGGCAGCATTATCAGTTTGGTGTTGAAGCCTTAGGTGATGCCGACCCAAGCTTAGATGCTGAAGTCATTGACTTGGCGTGGCAATTCCTTGCTTCGCTGGGAATGAAGATGCTTGTTCTTCAGGTAAATAATATCGGCTGCAAGCTGTGTCGGGGGGACTATTTACCGCGCCTCAAGCAATACTACTCAATGCACAGCGAAGCTCTATGTCCAAATTGCCAAGTTAGGCTGGAGCGCAGTCCCTTGCGACTGCTGGATTGCAAGAATCCTTCATGTCAACAAATAGCCCAAAATGCTCCCAAAATTATAGATCATCTTTGCCCCCAATGTGACAGCCACTTCAAGCAAGTTAAGGGATACCTTGCCTACCTAGAAATACCTCTCGAGATCAACCCTTACCTAGTGCGTGGCTTGGACTACTATAGCAGCACTGTTTTCGAGATCCAGCCCGAGGGAGGGGGGGCACAGAGCACCATAGGTGGTGGTGGGCGGTATGATAATCTCATTGAGGAGTTGGCGGGGAGAGCTACTCCGGCTGTTGGCTTTGCCGCCGGGATTGAACGGATTATCCTCAATATGCAAAAACAGGGCATCGAACCTCCGCCTATTCCCCAACCAAAGGTCTATGTTGCCTATCTGGGTGAAGAAGGGAGCAGAGAAGCGGTGAAATTGGTGGCTAGATTGCGCCGAGCCGGGCTCGGTGCAATCAAGGCCCCGGGGGGCAGGAGCTTAAAAGCACAACTAAAGCAGGCGAACAGTTTAGGAGCAGCTCAGGTGGTGATTATTGGTGAGGAGGAGGCAAAAAGGGGCAGTATAATACTCCGGGATATGGAAAAGGGAGACCAAAAGGAAATTCCCCAGCAGAAAGCAGTAACCCTACTCCGCGATTTTTATGTATAGCAAACCTACTGGTAATAGCCAGCTACACCACTAAAATCTTAATGGAAACTACCGCTGATCGTACCTAGTGTTCCCTAATCCACTGGATGATTTCGTCTTTCAGGAAGGCTCGTTTCCACCCTATCCTATGGCAAGGCAACCCCTGATCTATAAGCTTATACAGGGTTTGGTGGCAGACACCGAGGTACTCCTGGACTTCCCCAGTGGTAAGGAACTCTCGCGATACATCCTGGCTTAAGCTCTTTCTTACTTTCCTTACTCTGTTCACCTTACTTTCTCTTAATTATATCAGAAGCTCAGACAAAAGTAAACAGTTTGTGCTTGAGTTTGTTTCACTACTATCGATGAATACTATCGCAAGTCAATATCCAGGTTGACAAGACAAAGGGGCGAAGATTATGCTTACAGAGAGATGGGACTCTCTTTTAGCTTGCTTGGGAGAGATAGGATAGCGATAGTGGAGTTATTTGGGATCATAGGCGGGGGTTATCGAACGGCAAGATATGTTGATACCCTCAGCGGCTTGCGGAATAGCAAGAGAGTTAAGGCGGTAATTTTGAACATCGATTCTCCGGGGGGCTCAGCTGGGGCCTCGGATTCCCTCTATTCGGCTATTGCCAAGTTGGCTGCCCAAAAACCAGTGGTTGCTTTTATCAGTGGTAGCGCTGCTTCAGGAGCTTACTTGGCAAGTTGTGCTGCTACCAAGATAGTAGCTATTCCTAGCTCCATAGTGGGTTCTATTGGGGTTATCTCCATAAGACCAATATTGCTGGAGTTGCTGCACAAGGTTGGCATCCAAGTTAATGTGACCAAAAGTGGTCAATTTAAGGACATGGGGGCTTTCTATCGCTTGCCCACTACAGAAGAAGAGCAGAAGGAGCAAGACTTAGTCGATCAAATTCAGGACAACTTCGTCAGTGTAGTAGCTAAATCAAGACACCTCGACCCCCAGGTAGTACGACAGTGTGCTACTGGAGAGGTGTTTATAGCTGCAAAGGCTAAACAACTCGGGCTTATTGATGAAGTGGGTGACTTTGACGTCGCCCTGGACATAGCTGCCCAGTTGGGGAAGGTGCCACGGCGGTCGTTCTATGCCAGGCCACCAAAAACATTAATTGAAAGGCTACTCTCCAGGCTTACCTCTTCCTTAGCGGTAATCAGGCGCTCAAGGCCCTTTATAGGTCTGCTGTAATAGCAAAGCATCCTGTTCCAGATTGGGACTCTCACAAATGACCAGACCCTTTGCCCCCCGCTCTTTTAACACTTTGAGCAATTCCACATATTGAAGATCTGATTCTTTGAGGTCTAAATGCCTTATCTCACCCTGTCTCCCGTAAGCAATCCCCGAAAGGTGGATGTGCATACTATCCAGGGATTTCTTGCCCAGCTTTTGCTCCACTTGATCCAAAATAGCCCCAAATTCAGCATAGGAATTAGCTTTCCCAGTGCGGGCATGCCAGTGAGCAAAGTCAAAGCAAGGGGCTACCCCTTCCAGTTCACTACTTAAGCTCAAAATCTCCTCCAGGGTACCAAACTGACTGGTTTTGCCACTAACCTCAGGCCGGAGCAGCACCCTATTGCCCTCCTTCCTCAATCTCTCCACCGTTTCTTCCAGATGTTTCCTCACTGTGGCCAAAGCTTTGGCGGGAGGGTCACCGAGGTAGAAGGCGGGATGAAATACCACACTCTCACCTCCAAAGATTGCTGCTATGCGAGCGGTGTGCACCAGTCTATCTTGACTGGCAATAATCTTCTCCTCCTCACGGGCATTTAAATTTATAAAATAGGGAGCGTGAGCAGAAAGTTTGATTCCCCTTTTAGTCGCTACCTCCCCCACAGAAACAGCTCCCTTTTCGCTCATTTTCACCCCTTGCACAAATTGCACCTCAAGACAACCCAGACCGAGTTCAGCAATACGCTCAATCCCTGCCTGAGTGGTAGCTGATTCAGCGCTCCGAGGAATACCTGCAGTACCAAAAACAAGCTCGGCCATCTTCTTCGCCTCAGACATTCTATTATAGCTCTCTCGAAGCATTTTACAAAACCTAGCCATTTTATGGTAAAATACTTTAAAGGTAAAGGATTTGGTGTGCGGCCTTTAATAGGCCAAGGGTGATGACGGAACTCGGGGGTAAGTTTCCTTCCATTAATAGTGCCGATGTAGCTACCAAGGGGGAGGCGATTCAGCACTTAAAGCAAGCCATTTCCGATGGTAAGCATTGGTATGTCACCTTGCTTGAGTCTGTTAAGCTGTGGGATAGTGCCGAAGAGATCTACAATGGACGCCACTATCGTTATCTTATTGATGCCGAGGCATTTGATTGGCTGTTGCTTATTGAGCGCCTGTGCTCAGAGGTGGATGGCCTCCTTCCGGAGGGAGAAAAGACCAATCTACTTTTCTTCGCCGAACCACCTATTGAGCTGGCTAAAGATGAGTTCAGGGAGCTTATCGGTCCCACAAAATACCGAGCCTTTCTAAATTACTTCTATGGAGTAACTATAGAGGAGGCCTTGGTCCTGGTGGTTGAGGAGGAGGTGTGCAAAGAGCACAGTATCCTTGCCTTTGGTCAGGAGAATTATATCCAACAAGAAGTCTACCGACGCATCTATGGGGCTGATATGATCACCCTATTGCATCAGTTCAGAGATGAAAAGGGTTATTCTCATGATGGGTTTATTACCCTGGCAGAGCAGAGGGAGTTTACCTACTGGCTATTTAAGTATCGCCTAAAACAAAGTGATAAAGCAAAAGCAGCCAGTGATACTAAGAAGGCTTTGGCGTATTTTCGGCAGCAGAGGGAAAAGCACCCAACAAGAGACGACAATTCCCCTTCATCTGAAGGGGTGGAGAGAAAGAAGGCTTACTTTTAAACCCAATGGCCTCATTTGGAATAAACGAGCGGGATGCTGATCTTGGGGAACTTGGCCAGCTCTGATTTTAAGGCGTTGACAAAATCTGTTTCTACAGCCAGCTTTGCCTGGTTTATTGCGCCAGCCACCTCTAGCGCATGGCTAGAGCCATGTCCTATTACCACTACACCATCTACCCCGAGCAAGGGGCCGCCACCAAAAACATCAGCCCAATTAGCTAGACTGAGTAAATTAGTAGTTACGAGGTTGATCTCCTCCGGGGGCATGTAGGGTGCTAAGGAGGCTTTTAGCCAAGTGGCCATGGTTGTCCCTAAACCTTCACAGAACTTTACCAACACATTGCCCACGAATCCATCACAGACAACCACATTGGCTCGCCCCAGAGGTATATCTCTCCCCTCTATATTGCCAATAAAATTCAGTCCGCTGTGGAGAAAAAGTTGATACGCTTTGCGCACCAGGTTATTACCTTTGGCTGGCTCAACTCCGACACTGAGCATGGCGACACTGGGGTCGGAGATATTGAGGAACTTTCGGGCAAAGACACATCCGATAAGGGCGAAATTGAGCAGTTGATGCGGCTTACAATCAACATTAGCCCCCACGTCCACAATTACAGTATTAGGGGCAAGGCCCAGAATTGGCCCACCAATTATAGGACGCTCTATACCTTCGAGAGTGCCGAGGAGCTGAAGAGCGCTGGTGATGACGGCTCCGGTGGAGCCCATGCTGACCATGGCATCTGCCTCGCCCGTTTTCACTAGCTTAGCGGCGACATTTACTGTGGCTTCGGATTTACGGCGGAGCGCCAACACCGGGGACTCATCCTCGCTAACAAACTCGTCAGCCCCAATACAACTAATTGGCAGTTGAGCCACCTGATGCTTGCTTAGTTGTGTGCAGATAATAGAAAGGGGCCCTACTAAAATGATCTCTACGCTACCTCGTTGGGCAGCTAAAACTGCTCCGTTTACTATTTCATCAGGGGCATAATCTCCCCCCATAATATCCACTGCTATCCTTACTAACTGCCTGACCAATTTTTACCTCCATCTATCAAATCACCCCCGATTAAGAATAACGAGGATGTTGGGCTACAATGATACAATTGAGAGCAATTATATGTGCTTACCACCGCACGTGTCAAGCGCTACAGTTTATGCTGTCGATGTTATACGATTTTGTCACCATCTAACTGTTAAGCGAAAATGTCACCATGAAGGAGATGGTGGCATTGAACAAGAAGGAGCAGAGTAGGTTAATGGTGTTAAACGGGGTAGAGGTAGGCAAGGTCACTACCGGGGAGGCAGCTGAGGTGCTAGGTCTCTCGCTACGTCATGTCAGAAGAATTTTAG
>Ga0209345_10001477_pt1 | contig 27944 bp, 24 predicted proteins | sample Cruoilmetagenom7_FD_187294 | JGI IMG/M metagenome (GOLD analysis project Ga0209345, IMG submission 187294) | Oil polluted marine microbial communities from Coal Oil Point, Santa Barbara, California, USA - Sample 7 (SPAdes) (version 2) | ecosystem: Environmental > Aquatic > Marine > Oil seeps ...
AAAAATTATATGGAATTTATAAAACTATTGAAGTAATTGCAGATGTCAAACTGAGCCTGTCGAAGTTTGGTTTAGAAGAAAATAGTCTTCGACAAGCTAAGACTGACGAAAATACTAGACTTCTAAAACTATTAGTCTCTGAATTTGATAAAGTCAGGATGAACTTAAATCCACACAACTGGAATATTATTTTAAACTGGGAAACTAAAAAGCAATCCTATAAAAATGATGTATATTCATATAAAGTTCGCGATAAAGAAATTCATATAAAAACACACAGCGAATCACTTTCGCATTTAAATATTCCAAAAATTTCGTTACCAAAATATGAAGCTTGGGGATCGATTTTACATTGGACTTTAGAGGAAAATGTACCTGGAGAATTTCCTTATACAGCAGGTCTTTTTCCGTTTAAACGACAAGGAGAAGATCCAACCAGAATGTTTGCTGGTGAAGGAAGTCCAGAGCGTACAAACAGACGTTTTCATTATGTTAGTTTAGGAATGCCTGCAAAACGCTTATCCACTGCTTTTGACTCCGTAACTTTATACGGAAACGACCCCGATCTGCGTCCAGATATTTATGGGAAAATTGGTAATGCCGGTGTTTCAATTTGTTGTCTAGACGATGCTAAAAAATTGTATTCTGGTTTTGAATTAACAAATCCTACAACCTCAGTTTCTATGACCATAAATGGTCCAGCTCCAATGATGCTTGGCTTTTTTATGAATGCTGCTATCGATCAAGAATGTGAAAAATACATTTTGAAAAATGATTTAAAAAATGAAATTGAAACTAAAATCACTTCAATTTATAAGAAGAAAGATGTAGAAAGACCAATGTATCAAGGTGAATTACCAGAAGGTAATAATGGCTTAGGTTTGTTATTATTAGGTGTAACTGGTGATGAAGTTTTACCAAAAAATGTTTACCAAAAAATTAAAGCTGAAACTATTTCTAAAGTTAGAGGAACTGTACAAGCCGATATTTTAAAAGAAGATCAAGCACAAAACACGTGTATTTTTTCAACCGAGTTTGCTTTGCGTTTAATGGGCGATGTACAAGAGTATTTTATCGATAATAATGTGCGTAATTTTTATTCAGTCTCAATTTCTGGTTACCATATTGCTGAAGCTGGTGCAAACCCAATTTCGCAACTTGCTTTTACCTTAGCAAACGGATTTACGTATGTTGAATATTACCTTTCTAGAGGAATGGACATTAATAAATTTGGGCCAAATTTATCGTTCTTTTTCTCAAATGGAGTTGATCCTGAATATGCAGTAATTGGTCGGGTAGCTAGAAAAATTTGGGCAAAAGCATTAAAACATAAATATGGTGCAAATGCGCGTGCACAAATGTTAAAATATCATATTCAAACTTCAGGTAGAAGTTTACACGCACAAGAAATTGATTTTAATGACATAAGAACAACATTGCAAGCATTGTACGCGATTTACGATAACTGCAATAGTTTGCACACCAATGCCTATGACGAAGCAATTACAACACCAACTGAAGAAAGTGTCCGTAGAGCAATGGCAATTCAGTTAATAATTAATAAAGAATTAGGCTTAACAAAAAACGAAAATCCTATTCAAGGAGCATTTATTATTGAAGAATTAACCGATTTGATTGAAGAAGCAATTTATTTAGAATTCGATAGAATTACTGAAAGAGGTGGTGTTTTAGGTGCTATGGAAACTATGTACCAACGAAGTAAAATACAAGAAGAAAGTCTGTATTACGAAACTTTAAAACATAACGGAGAGTTTCCAATTATTGGTGTAAATACATTTTTAAGCAGTAAAGGTTCTCCAACTGTATTGCCTCAAGAAGTTATTCGTGCAACTGAAAAAGAGAAGCAATATCAAATAAATATTGTTAAAAATTTAAACAAAGGAAATTTAAGTAAAACAGAGGAGCAACTACAATTGTTAAGACAAAAATCCATAAACAACGAAAACATTTTTGAGCAATTAATGGAAGCTTGCAAAGTTTGCTCTATTGGACAAATTACAGAAGCTTTGTTCGAAGTTGGAGGGCAATATAGAAGAAATATGTAAAACGATATATTTATAATAACAAACCATAATTATGAAAAAGTATGTATTATTTTTATTAGGAGTATTATTTTTTAACACTAGTATTCATTCTCAAGAAAAAAAAATTACAATTAGAGTTAAAGATGTGAATAATAATCCTGTTTCTGGGGCCATCATTCTATTAGATACTGTGAAACAGAACCTTTTAACAAATTCAGATGGAGTATTTAAAACGATTTTAAAATTTGAACCAAAAGAAATAAGTGCTTTTCACCCAAATATTGGTATTAAAAAAGTACAATATAATGGTAAAAATAAATTAACTGTCAAAATTAGAAAGGGCAATGACTTAAATCTTGCCACTAATTACTCTAAACAAAAAAATGACAATTCGGTTAAATACAATTCAATATATGACTATTTAAGGGGAAAAGTAGCTGGAGTTCATATATCATCCGATAATTCTATTGTCATACGAGGTTATAATACTATAAATGGAAATATGACTCCACTTTTTATATTAAATGGTACGAATGTTTCTCAAGAAGTATTTGGCAGAATTATACCACATGACATTAAATCGGTAACTGTTTTAAAAGGACCTGAAACAACTATTTATGGAGTAAGAGGTTCAAACGGTGTAATACTTGTTAAAACAAAGTAAAAAAAATGAGCATTTAATGTAGGCTTGTAGAAGATATTCTCCTGCTTATTAAAGTACACATGCTTTTTTTTGAAACTAAGTTTAGAAATAATTACAAAATCGAATTCACGTAATTCTTGTGAATCTTTCGTAACAATTTTAACTCTTTACGAAGCATTTTAACAAAGTCAATTCCTTGAATTTTAGTCTTTTCAAGATTTAAACAATCATCATAAATTTTATCGATAAAATAGCGAAGTGATTTTGCATATTTTAATTTACTAATCGATGTTGGCTGAGTTTCTGTTTCTGCAATCTTTGGAACCAATCTAAAAGCATTCATTACCAGGTTATCTGCATAATTATCTGCCACACTTCCAGACCTATACATTGAAATAACATCTTTATCATCAGTGATATAAGAAGCTATTCGCCTTGATAATTTAAAAATATCAAGCGACTTCCTATAAATACTTAACTGGTTTAGATGGCTTTCTTGTAAACTCACAATAATTTGTTCTTCTTCATACAAATTTAATTAGATTTCAAAATATTTAAATTTGATATTAAAAGAAAAAATGATATTTTTATTAATAATTTAATATTTTTGAACAAATATCTTTAAATATGAAACTAGATTCGACAAATTGGAAAATTCTAGATTGTTTGCAAGAAAATGCAAGACAATCAAATACTGAAATTTCCAAAAAAGTTGGTATATCTTCGCCAGCAGTTTCAGAACGCATTCGGAAAATGGAAGATACTGGAATTATTGAAGGATATTTTGCCAAAGTTTCTCATGTTGAAACTGGTCATCAGTTAAAAGCTATGATTACTTTAAGAGCTTTTATGGGCCGATTAAAACCATTTTTAGAAACTGTAAAAACCTTTGACGAAGTTGTAAACTGCTACAGAATAACTGGTAACGAAAATATTATTATGGAAGTTGTACTAAAAAATCAGCAACATTTAGAACAATTAATTGACAGACTAATTACCTATGGTGAAACTAGAACTCATATTGTGCTCTCTACTATTGTGAATAACAATCCTATTTTGAAAAAGATTTAGAGATTCTCAAAGTAGCAAAGTAGCGAAGGTATAACGTTAGTACCTCGAAACAAGAAAACTTCTGAATCTTTAAATATTTGAACCTTTCAATACTTCAACCAAAATTTAACCATCAGTGTCAATTATCGTTAAAGATAAACGAATTTTAAAATATTCAATCTCTCTGTTTAAATACTCAAAATAAGGTTTTAAGGCTTGGGGGTTCTCTAATTTATCTTTAGCTTTTCTTATAATATCAACTTCTTCTTTCGTAACAAAATCATAAATTTCGATGTCTCTCCCTTCAGTATATAGCAAAGCTAAATGAGAAAAAATAGTGGTAGATTTTAAATTTCGTTTCGTCGCTATTTCATCAATTGTTAAACCTTCTTTATATAAATCGTAGGTTATTTTATGTGTGTCTTTCTTTTTTCTGGTCTTTACTTTCTCATTTGAAAAAGCAACAATTTCGGCAATAAAATCTTCACCAAACACTTCTAACTTTCGCTGTCCTACACCACTAATTTCTAAAAAATCAGCTTCGCTAAGTGGTCTCGCTCGTTCCATTTCCTTTAAAGCTGCATCATTAAAAACTAAATAAGCTGGAATATTCTCAGCTAAGGCAATCTCTTGTCTTAGTTTTCTCAAACGCTCGAATAATGTGTCTTTAACAACTTTTGTTTTCTTCGTCTTTGTAGTTTTTGAAATTGAAACTTGTTCAACAAACTCAACTGGTTTGGTTAACTTTACAATTTTATTTTCAAACAATACTTTATTAGAAAAACTGGTTAATTGTAAAGCATTATTTTTATGAAAAGCAATTTCGCAATAGCCTTGATTTATGAGCTGAATTAAATACTGTTGCCAATCGCGCCAAGAAATATCTTTCCCTATTCCGTGCGATTTTAGTTTATCATACCCTTTATCTAAAACGGTTGCATTCTGTGCTCCTCTAAGCACATCAATTACAGTTCCGACTGCTTCGGATTCTTTTAAACGCGTAATTACCGAAAGTGCTTTTTGAGCAATAATAGTTCCATTAAAAAATTGAGGTGGATTTTTACAAACATCACAATTCCCGCAATCTTCGGCTAAAAGTTCACCAAAATAACTCAATAGAATTTTTCTTCGGCAAGTAGTGGCTTCAGAAAATTGTTTCATTCGCTCTAATTTTGCAACTTGCACTTCTTCATTTGAAGCTCCATTCATAAATTTTCGTAACTGAATTACGTCTGAATAACTATGAAATAACAAGGCATTAGCGTCTAAACCATCTCTTCCACAACGCCCAATTTCTTGATAGTAACCTTCAATGTTTTTAGGCATATTGTAATGAATTACCCAACGAACATTCGATTTATCTATCCCCATTCCAAAGGCGATAGTTGCGCAAACTACTTTCATTTTATCAAAAATAAAATCTTCCTGCGTTTTGGAACGTTCAACAAAATTTAAGCCTGCATGATAAGCGGCAGCATCAATTCCATTTTGTTTTAATTTATTGGCGGTTTGCTCTGTTCCTTTTCTGCTTAAACAATAAATAATACCCGATTCATTTGGTTGTTTTTTAATGAATTTGATAATTTGAGTAATTCGGTCATTTGCCGGACGCACTTCCAATTCAATATTTTTCCGGTCGAATGAAGCAATAAATTGATTGGCATTTGGAATATTTAACTGTTCCATAATATCGGCTCTTGTAGCTTTATCAGCAGTAGCCGTTAATGCAATTATTGGTATGTTTGGCAATGAATTCTTTAAGAACCCTAATTTTTGATATGAAGGCCTGAAATCGTGTCCCCAAGAAGAAATGCAATGTGCTTCATCAATTGCAATACAGCTTATAAATTCTTCATTTAAAATATTTTCAAGCAAAAACAAACTTTCAGGTGCGACATATAAAAGTTTAAGTTCTCTTTTTGTGATTTTATTAAAAATTTCTTCGTGCTCCGTACTTTCCTGACTGCTATTATAGTACGAAGCAGCAATTCCATTCGCATTTAAACCATCAACTTGGTCTTTCATTAGCGCAATTAATGGAGAAATCACTAATGTTAACCCTTCAAAAAGCAAGGCTGGTAATTGAAAACAAATAGACTTCCCTCCTCCTGTTGGCATTATTACCAAATTATCGTTTTTTGAAAGTACTGATGTAACAATTTCTTGTTGCTGATCACGAAAACTATCGTAACCAAAGTACTTTTTTAAGGTTGGGAGTAATTTATTGTGAATCTCTTTTTTTAGCATTTATTAATTTTTCGACAAAAATACACTTAATTAACAAATTAAAAGAAATTGAATTTACAAGCTAAATTGCATTCACAATTTATACATACGATAATGATTCGGAGATCTATTTAATATATCCCAAATAAACACTTTAAAGCGTTGGTGTCATATCATTTTAGCCCATCGTTCTTCAAAAAAAATCGTGTTTCCCTCATAAATCTTTCGTAATTTTGCAAACTTGTATGAATGATTTATAAATTAAATTAAAAGAAATGAGCAATATTATGACAGTCGACGTTTTGTCGAGTATTAAAGGAGCACAACCATCTGAGGCTGTGAACAAATTATTTGATGTAATTAAAAATGCACAACCAACAAATAATAATTCTTTAAATAATGTCAATAATAATTGTGTTTCAATAAATAATTTAAGAGAAGACGTTGTTATAGAGAGTTCGGCTGTGGAGAAACAACTAATTATAGAAAACTTCCCGAACAAAAAAAATGGATATTTAGTTGTTGCAAAGGTTATAGAAGGTTAACATGGAATCTCAAATAAAAAAGATACACCAGGAATTGGTGTCAAAACGAATAACTTGTACAGAATTGGTACAAGCAAAATTGAACCTACTTAAAGAAAATAAGTTTAACACTGTTAATTCTTTATTAGATAAAACTGCCTTAAATCTAGCATCAAAAGTTGATGAAAAAATAGAAAAAGGAGAAGAAATTGGGCTACTTGAAGGTATTCCCTTTGGCGTTAAAGATGTTTATATGCTACAAGGAACTTTCACAACAGCTAGTTCAGATTTATTAAAAAAATATAAAGCTTCCTATACAGCAACCGCCATTCAAAAATTGTTAGATGCTGGTGCAATTCCTCTCGTAAAAGAAAACTGTGATAGCTTTGGTCATGGATCTTCTAGTGAAAATACTATTTTTGGAGCGGTAAAAAATGCCATAAACCCAGCATTAGTTGCTGGTGGCTCTAGTGGTGGATCAGCTGTAAATGTAGCAAAAGATTATACCGTATTCTCAATTGGTGGAGATACTGGAGGATCTATTCGTCAGCCAGCTGGATACAATAATATTTATGGTTTAAAGCCAACTTATGGTAGAATATCTAGATATGGGTTAATGGCATATGCATCTTCAACAGATTGCGTTGGCCCCTTAGCAAAATCTATTGAAGATATTCGAATTGTTTTAAATGCAATGAGCGGTAAAGATCCAAAAGATCAAACATCAATTATTTCAAAAGAAATTGATGAAAAAGCAATTTCAAACAACACCGTAAAAACTGTAGGTTACTTTAAAAACTTTATTGAAAGTGATGCCATTGATATACAAGTCAAATCTGACTTTTTAACTAGTATTGAAAAAATAAAAGCAACAGGAATTAAGGTAAAAGAATTGGATTTTTTCAAATCTGATATTTTAGTTTCAACATACTATACTTTGGCAATGGCTGAAACAGCTTCCAATTTATCGCGTTTAGATGGAACAAATTATGGCGATAGAATTGAAGCTAATAATTTAATTGAAACGTATGCTGTAACTCGTTCTGAAAACTTTTCAGAAGAAACAAAACGTAGAATTGTTGGTGGAAACCAAGTACTTTCTCAAGGATTTTCAGATGAGATTTATTTAAAAGGATTGGCTTTAAGAGATCAAATTTCTGAAAACTTCAAAAAAGATTTTGAAGAAGTGGATATCATCTTATCGCCCGTTACTCCTAGTGCTCCACCTAAAATTGGAGAAAGCTTAAAAGATCCACATGCAATGTATTTATCCGATGCTTACACCGTTGGTTTTAGCCTTGGGCAATTACCTACATTAACCGTTCCTCAAGGAACCGTTACAGGATTGCAAGTTACGGCAGCAAAAAATAATGAAAAATTGATATTGAAGTTCGCTAACTTCTTAAAAGACACAATATAATGGAGTTGGAACAGTTAAATGCAGCTATTAAAAAGCACGATCTAGAATTGGTAATTGGTTTGGAAACTCACGTCCGATTAAATACCAAAACAAAGTTGTTTTGCTCTTGTCCAAATCAAGAAATTGAAACACCAAACCAAAATATATGTTCTGTTTGCACAGGTCAAATGGGGGTTTTACCAGCTATAAATAAAGAAGCAATTACAAAAGCTATTTATTTTGGTAAAGCAGTTGATTCTTCCTTCGATAACGAAGTAATCTCCTGGGATCGTAAACACTACGAATACCCAGATAACCCGAAAAATATTCAAATAACACAGTTTCACAACCCCGTAATTCCAGACGGACACGTTTCTTGTTACAGAAATGATGGGACTCAATTTACAGTAAATTTAACACAAGTTCATATTGAAGAAGATGCCGCCAAATTAATACACGAGAAAAACATTTCTCTGGTAGATTTTAACAAAGCAGGTGTTCCTTTAATTGAGATTGTAACAGAACCTTGTATTCGTCATATTGAAGACGCATCAACATACGCACAATACATTCAACGTATTGTTCAAAATTTAGGAATCTCCGAAGCCAATTTAGAAAAAGGTGAATTTAAATCTGATGTTTCTGTTTCTTTACGAAAAAGAAGAAGCTATGATTTAAATCCAAGAACTGAAATTAAAAACTTAAATTCATTTAGGTTTATGGTGGATGCTTTAAAAGAGGAAATTGAAAAACAGTTTAATTACTATATTGAGCACAAGGAGTTTAGACCAGACCAAACTACCGTTTTATGGGATGCTGATTTAAAGCAAACCAAAACGATGCGAAAAAAGGAATTTGAAGCGGATTATCGTTTTATTTCTGAACCAGACCTACCATTTGTAAGTATTAAAAATGAAATTAAAGCTATTTCTGTAGATTCAAGTGCTTTACCTTTTGCAGTAGAAACTGTTTTAATTAATGGTGGTGTTTTGCCTCAAGATGCAAAATTCTTTACAGCGGATGCGCTTCGCTCTAAAGTTTTTATGGATATAAACAACGTTTTGAAAGATCCATCTTTTGTAGCTAAAACTTTAGTTAATAACATCAAACCTGAAGATTACGCAACTATAAACAATATTGAAAGTTTAATAGAAATTTTTCAGTTATTCAAAGCCGAAAAAATTACTGCTGTTTTAGCTCAAAATGGTATTACTTCCTATTTAAAAGATAGAACTTTTGATTATAATAAGTATTTCGAAGAGAATACCATTTCAGAGGAAAAAATAGAAGAAGCTATTAAAAAAGTTGTTTCTGAAAACGAAATAATTGCAAATGATATTAAAGCTGGAAACCAAGGAAAAGCTGGTATTCTAGTTGGAAAAGTAATTAGTATTATTGGAAAAGGAGCTTCTGGAAAAGTGATTAGAGAAGGCATCTTAAGCAAATTAAATCCTTCTGATTCTACTCAAAATAAAATAGGGTCTGGAGAAAATTCAATAGAAAACCAAAGCAATTCTAAAAAAGATCAGGACGAATCTTTACCTGAAATTCCAATTATAATAAAAGATAATTATAGAACACATAAAGCTTCTGATATTTCTGAAGAAAGTATTTCAGAAAAAATAACGTTAGCAGGTTGGGTCTCTAGTGTAAGAGATCACGGGGAGTTGATGTTTATTGATTTACGGGATTCTAGTCAAGAAATTTTTCAAATACGTTTAAGTAGAGAGTCATTTCCAAATTTAGACGAACTAGTAAAACTAAAACCAGAAACTGTAATTTCCGTTACGGGTGTTGTTGTTCAGAGAAAAGAAGATGATTATAACGCTAGTTTAAGAACTGGAAAAATAGAGCTCGAAACTTCAGGGTTAGATATTTTAAACTTGTCTAAAACATTGCCTTTTGAAATTAAAAGAGCAACTAAAACAAGTGAAACTGTTCGTTTTCAATATAAGTTTTTAGACCATAGAAATGATGATGTTCGAAGAGCAATTGTAAACCGTCATAAGGTTATTAAATTACTTCGTGATATTTTAGATGAAGAGGATTTCATAGAAATAGAAACACCAATTTTAACCGCTGGAACGGATGAAGGAGCTAGAGAATTTATTGTTCCAACTCGTAAACAAGCAGGTTCTTTTTACACCTTACCACAAGCTCCTCAACAATTCAAACAAATGTTGATGGTTAGTGGTTATGAAAAATATTTCCAAATTGCACGTTGTTTTAGAGATGAAGATTCTCGTGGAGATCGTCAACCTGAATTTACACAACTAGATATTGAATTGTCATACGCAAGTATGCAGCAAATTATTGATTTAAACACAAAAATGTTTAATGAAATAGTGAAGAAAATATATGGTAAAAAATGGATTTTACATCCATTTGAAACGCTTACTTACAAGGAAGCAATGGATTATTATGGTTGTGACAGACCTGATTTACGCTTCGGATTAAAAATGCAAGATATTACTGAAATTGTAAAAGACACAACCTTTCAAGTATTTAGCAAACCAATTGAAGAAGGTGGAATTGTAAAGTGCATTAAAGTATCAGCTGAGGAACAAGGCAATAAACGTATGTCTAAAGGTCAGATTGAAAACTTAACAGCTATTGCACAGCAAAATGGGCTAGGTGGTTTGGCTTATATTATTGTTAATGAGAATGATTTGCAATCTCCTATTATTAAATTTTTAGGCGCTGAAATTGCTGCTGGAATAATTAATGAAACCAACGCAGAAGTTGGTGATATTGTGTTTTTCTCTGCTGCTGATTATGAAACTGCAAACAAAGCGTTAGATGCAGTACGTCAGGAAATGGGTAAAATATTAGGGCTAATTAATCCTAAAGAATTACGTCCTGCTTGGGTTGTAGATTTCCCTATGTTTGAAAAAACAGATGAAGGCCGTTGGACATTTACTCACAACCCATTTTCTATGCCTGCTGTTTATGATTTAGACAAGCATCTAAATGGAAAAGAAGATGAAATTGGAACTATCATTGCGCAACAATACGACTTAATTTTAAACGGTTACGAAATTGGTGGAGGTTCTGTTCGTGCTCATAAAGCTGAAATTTTAGAAGCAACTTATAGAAATATGGGTTACAATAAAAACGAAATGATTAAAAGTGTTGGCGCTATGTACAAGGCTTTCCAATATGGTGCGCCACCACACGGAGGAATTGCTTGGGGAGTTGACCGTTTAATGATGATTTTGGAGAAAAAAGCATCGATTAGAGAAGTTATGGCTTTTCCAAAAACTGGAACCAGTGATGATTTATTGTTTGGTGCACCTTCTAAATTATCTGATAAAAAAGTTGAGGAACAAAATGTTCGGATTCTAAAATAATTTAATTAATAGGGAGCTTAATTGCTCCCTTTTTCATTTATAGATTATGACTCAATTCACATTAATTATTGCAAGTATTTTAGGAGGATTAGCCGTTATTTTTGGCGCTTTTGGTGCACATGCACTAAAAAAAATACTAAATAATGACCAATTAAAAAGTTTTGAAACAGGTGTAAAATACCAAATGTACCACGCCTTGGTTTTATTACTAATTGGGTTCAATTTTAATTTTGAAACAACTTCAGAAAAATACATGGTATATTGTTTTATTGCTGGTATTGTATTATTTTCATTTAGCATTTATGGATTGGTTATCTCATCTGCTAAGAATAAAAAACTACGCTTTTTAGGACCAATTACGCCACTTGGAGGATTATTATTGGTTTGCGGTTGGGGCTTGCTATTTTATTCTGTTATGAATCTAGATTTTTAAATGGAAGTATCATATTTATTTTATAAAAACAGATTGCTTCACTGCACTTCGGCTTCGCTCAATGACCTCGTGAGCAATGACGAGTTAAATAAATGATTTAATGGATAATTTTAAACATTAATTCTTTTAACAAATCTCCTGGATGAATAGAGTTTGCGCCAACTCCTTTGCTTTTTACATCAGCATCTCTTAACAAACCAATAACCTGAGAAACTTTTCGCATTGGATAATTTTTGCCTGCTATAGTATAATCTCCTGCAAAGAATGGATTTATCTTTAAAGCTCGTGCTACATTCGCTTTAGATTTATCGCTTAAACTATGATAAATTAGCAATTGAGTAAAAAAACTATTCAACAAAGAAATAGTTACAACCATTGGGTTTGCCTTTTGATTTTGACCAAAATAATTAATAATTGTATTTACTTTTACCACATTTCGCTCTCCAATTGCTTTTCGTAATTCGAAATTATTATAATCTTTACTAATTCCAATATTCTCTTCAACATTCTTTGCGGTTATCGTAGAATTAACTGGTAAAACAACCATTAATTTTTCCAATTCGTTGCTAATTTTACTTAAATCGGTTCCTAAAAATTCAACAAGCATAATGGCTGCTTTGTTTTCAATCTTATATTTTCTCCCTAATAAAACACGACGAATCCATTCTGAAACTTGGTTTTCATACATTTTTTTGCTCTCATAAACCAAACCTACTTTCTGAATACTTTTGTAAAGAGCCTTCCTTTTATCAATCTTTTTATATTTATAGCAAACTACTAAAACTGTTGAAGGTTGTGGATTTTTCGCATAGGATTCCAATTTTTCAATGGTACGAGATAAATCCTGCGCCTCTTTTACAATTACAACTTGGCTATCGGCCATCATCGGAAATCTTTTGGCATTATCAATAATGTCTTCTACCGAAACATCTCTTCCGTATAAAACCATTTGATTAAATCCTTTTTCTTCTTCCTGCAAAACATTGTCCTCAATATAATCAGCAATTTTATCGATATAATAAGGTTCTTCACCCATTAAAAAATAAATAGGCTTCATATTTCCTGCTTTAATATCAGAAACTATTTTAGTAACATCACTCATGTATTAAAAAAAATTAGCACTTTTGTTTTATGCAAGTATTGAATTTTCCAACATATAAATTCAGAATCAAAAGTAATGAAAATAACTATTCTATTTTTGATATCATAAGAAAAAAATATGTGGTTTTAACACCTGAAGAATGGGTTCGACAACATTATGTTCATTATTTAATAAATGATAAAGGTTATCCTATTTCATTGATTGCAGTAGAAAAAAAATTACTCGTTAATAATTTATTAAAAAGAACCGATATTTTAGTTTTTGATTCCGATGGTGAACCTTTTCTTATTGTTGAATGCAAAGCACCGTCAATTAAACTTACCCAGAATACTTTTGATCAAATTGCTAGATATAATCTAACACTTAATGCTAAATTATTGGTTGTAACGAACGGATTGGAACATTTACATTGTAAAATTGACCACAAAAAAGAAGCATACATTTTTTTAAAAAACATTCCAGATTACACTTAAATTTCATAATTATAAAAGTAAATTATTCATCATTTTAAACTAAGTTTGCACTGTGAAAACGGCAATTGTAATATTAAATTGGAATGGGAAAGATTTACTTCAAAAATTTTTACCATCTGTTATAAAATACAGTGCTTTAGAAAATGCAACTATTTATGTTGCAGACAACGCATCGACCGATGATTCAATTCATTTTATTAAAATAAATTATCCATCCATTAAAATTGTTAAGAATAAAAAAAATGGTGGATTTGCAAAAGGATATAACGATGCTTTAAAACATATTGATGCTGATATTTTTGCTTTGGTAAATTCTGATATTGAAGTAACTAAAAATTGGTTGAACCCAATTTTAAATGTTTTTGAAAATGAGCCTAATACGGCTATTATTCAACCAAAAATATTAGATTACAAACAAAAAGAATTCTTTGAATACGCTGGTGCAGGTGGAGGTTTTATCGATGAATTTGGCTATCCTTATTGTAGAGGAAGAGTTTTTTCCGATTTAGAAAAAGATGAAAGTCAGTTTAATGATACAACCTCAATTTTTTGGGCTTCAGGTGCTTGTTTTTTTATAAGAGCCTCCGTATTTCAAGAACTCAATGGCTTTGATGAAGATTATTTTGCGCATCAAGAAGAAATTGATTTATGTTGGAGAGCAAAAAACCAACACAAAGAAATTAAATATGTTGGTGCTTCAACCGTTTACCACGTAGGTGGTGCTACACTAAAAGAAGAAAGTCCTCGAAAATCATTTTTAAATTTTAGAAATAGCTTATTCTCATTGGTAAAAAACTTACCTAAAAATAAAATTTTACCAATTATTTTTACAAGATTGGTTTTAGATGGTATTGCAGGGGTTAAATTTCTATTTGAATTACGTCCAATTCATACCTTGGCAATTTTAAGAGCGCATTTTAGCTTTTATTATTACTTACCAAAAATGTATAAAAAACGAGAATCTAAACAAACAACTCTCTATTTTAATATAAAAAGTATTGTTTGGAACTATTTTATTTCTGGAGTAAAAAAGTATAAAGATTTATAAATTTTCTATACTTCCTTTTCCTTCTCTTATCACCTCAATTTCACCATTAGACAAATCAACAACTGTAGATGGTATGTTGCTTCCAAATCCGCCGTCGATAACTATATCAACTTTGTTTTGCCACTTTTCAAAAATTAATTCAGGATCGGTCGTATATTCAATTAAATCATCTTCGTCATAAATTGAAGTTGACACAATTGGGTTTCCTAATTGCTTCACTAATTCACGAATAATATTGTTATCTGGAACTCGAATACCAACGGTGCTCTTCTTTTTAAAAGCCTTAGGCAAATTGTTATTTCCTGGCAAAATAAATGTATAAGGTCCAGGCAAATTTCTTTTTAAAATTTTAAAAGTGGCTGTGTCAATTTGCCTCACATAATCGGATAAATTACTTAAATCATTACAAATAAATGAAAAGTTAGATTTACTTAGTTTTTGTCCTTTTAACATCGCTACTTTTTCCAGCGCTTTCGTATTTGTAATATCACAACCTACACCATAAACTGTATCTGTTGGATAAATAATTAAACCTCCTTTTTTCAGCACTTCAACAACACTGTCAATTGCTTTTTCACTAGGGTTTTCGTTGTATATTTTTATTAATTCTGACATTTACAATGTTTTATTTGGTGGCTAAACACTAACTGTACTGTAAACTGCAATTTATTATTTTCTCTAATATTATACAATGTTTTCTTACAAGATTAGCACCTTCATTTAAGCTTATTAATAAAGTAAATTGTTCTCAATGTTTTTTTAATGGATAGTTGAGTACACTAAAACCCATAAAAATTTGCTGATTTTTTACAAGAAATAAACTTAACTATTTTTTATTCCAAAATTTTAACAACTTAAATCTAATTGTTCCTAAATATCTTCAATCGCTTCTTTTTGATTGGAAATTCCACTAAAACACAATCTAGCTTGTAAGTTTTCGTAAACGGTTAATGATGAAACCGCAATGGTATTCTGAAAAACAATACCTATATTCCTTCCTCTAAAAATATCTAATTTCTTACTGCTAATACTAGTAATATTGGTGTCGTTGATGAAAATATTTCCATTATCTGGGCTTAAAATTCCTGCTAATAAATGTAAAAAGAGTGGTCTTACCAATACCCGATTTACCAATAATTAATAATGACTGACTACTGGATAAGTCAATATCAGGAAAATTAAAAGAAGATTCTTTAGTATAAGAAAAAGTTACATCTACTGTTTTAAGCATAAAAAATTATATAAAAGTATAAATATACTAAGTTTTAAAAATTCAACATTATAATTATTGTCATTATTAATTCACGTTGAGTTGATGCAATTAATTATATCTAAAATTTAAGCCTGAATCAAATTTGATTTAGGCTTTCTAACAATATTTTTTATACTTATGTTATTACAAGTTGCTTTACAAACAGCTAACAATGTTTAAATTGGGTTTTTATTTTTTTAGAAATTTCACTTGTTTATCACAACAGCACTTTGTTGGCAGTAGTTTTTTTTAATCAGAATTAATCATTAATTTCTAATTTTTTATCATATTACTGCCAACTCCAAAAAAGAGTACAATTTCTACGATTTATCTATAAGTCTAAATCCTTCACCATGAATGTTTAGTATTTCAACAGCATCATCACTTCGTAAATATTTTCGCAGTTTGGCTATATAAACATCCATACTTCTTGATGTAAAATAGTTGTCATCTCTCCAAATTTTTGTCAATGCTAATTCTCTTGGCATTAAATCATTTTTGTGCATTGCTAACATTCGCAACAATTTACTTTCTTTTGGTGAAAGTTTTTGAGCCTCTTGTCCATCGAAAGATAAATGACGTAATTTTGAATTGAACTCAAATTTTCCAATTATAAACTCAAATGAATCATCTTCGGTACTTTGGTCAATTTCTTTACGTTGTAAAATTGCTTTAATTTTATACAATAACACTTCAGAATCAAACGGTTTATTTAGATAATCATCGGCACCAGCTTGGTAACCTTTTAAAACGTCTTCCTTCATTGTTTTAGCTGTTAAAAAAATAATTGGAACTTCAGAATTTGTAGCTCTAATATCTTTGGCTAAAGAAAAACCATCTTTTCTAGGCATCATAACATCTAAAATACATAAATCATAATCATCGTTTTTAAACATAATTAAACCTTCTAACCCATCTTTTGCGTGTGTTACATTGTAATCGTTTAACGATAAATAATCTTTTAAAACTGTTCCAAAATTCGGATCATCCTCTACTAATAAAATTCTATTATTTTCCATATTTCTTATTTATACCAATGGTAATTTTATGGTAAATGTACTTCCAATTCCTTTCGTACTTTCAACAAAAACTTCCCCTTGATGTATTTCTACTATTTTTTTCACATAAGAGAGTCCTAATCCATGTCCTTTTACATTATGAATGTTACCCCTCTCTTCTCTATAAAACTTTTTAAACGCGTTCTTTTGAACGTTTTTACTCATTCCTATTCCTTGATCTTTAATATTAATAATTATAAATTTTGTTGTGTTTTCGGTTAAAATATCCACTTTTGGTGATTCATCAGAATATTTAATGGCATTGTCTAACATATTTACAATGATGTTTGTTAAATGAAACTGATTTCCTAGAATTTCTGAATTTGCAGCTTTTAATTTACTTTTTACATAACCACCTTTATTTGCAACTAACAATTCTATATGCGTAATTGCTTCTTCAATAATGTCGTGCATATCAACAGCCTCCTTACTAACATCTAGTTGATTTTTTTCTAGTTTTGAAATTCTTAAAACATTTTCTACTTGTGCATGCATTCTTTTATTCTCATCACGAATCATACCAACATAGCGCTTTACTTTATCTGCATCTGAAATTATTTTCGGATTTTTAATTGCATCCAAAGCCAAATTTATAGTTGCTATTGGCGTTTTAAATTCGTGGGTCATATTGTTAATAAAATCGGTCTTTATCTCTGATATTTGCTTTTGACGTATTAATTGGTACAATGCTGTTACAAATGCTAAAATAATGATTGAAATAAAAATGGCTGAAAGTGCTAAAATTTTAGATATTGATGATAAAATAAAATTTTTCTTTTCTGGAAAAGTAACATACAATTGATAATCACTTCTACCTTCACCATCAATGAACATAGGTACCATATAATTTTTACCGCTATCTTTTCTAAAATAACCCGATTTAACTTGTGTTGCTAAACCATTGCTATAAATTCCATATTTAAAGTCGGTATCTATCCCCTTTCGCTTTAACTCTTTATCTAATCTTATGGTAATCTCTCTATTACTAACTCTTTGATGCACAGGCAGTCTCCTTGTAATTTCATCAAAACTTTTTTCTAAATTTGCTTTTTCAGCTTTCGGAAACCTACCCATTTTTGTAATTCGCTCATCGGGTTCAAGAACCAATTCATTTCCTTCTTCAAAATCGGCTAAATCTGAAAAAACCAATTCCTCCTTGCTAAATATTTCCTTAAAAAAAATGGAATCGTTTTCAAAGAACTCTGTTGGGACTTTATAATTTGCTTCTATGATACTTTGCGAGTATGTAAACTTCTCATTGTTTGTTGTATCTATTTTTTCGAAATAAATATTATAAACATCAGAATCATTTAATTTTTCTCCTTCCTTATAAATTTCTGCAATTTTTTGGTAAAAACTATCAAACTCACGTTGTCTTATATCATCTGAAACTTTTGCCAATGCAAAGCGTACATTTGAGGTAAACTGCTCCTCTGTAATTTGTATCGTGTTTTTAATCCAAAAAACCTGAACCGAAATAATTCCGATTAAGGCAACACTCATTAAAAAAATGATAAGAATAAAAATCCTCTTTCCCATTATTCAAAACTAAACTATTATCACTGATACGTGCTTTATTTAACGCAAGTTAACAAAATACTCAATTTTTTAACACTTTATTAAGATATATTACATTTTTTATACAAGGTAGATAACATTTTAAAAACTGTTTGCACTTGAATTTTTGCACTTTTTAAGTCTGAATTTTGAATAATAAAATGAGATCTTTTAATTTTAAATTCATCATCTACCTGATTTTTCATTCTCGATTCTATTTCAGCGCGCGTAGATAAATCTCTCTTTAACAGCCTTCTAATCTTCTCTTCAGTTTCGGCGATGACTGTTACAATAAAATCGCAATTTTCATCATTGCCACTTTCAAATAAAATAGCAGCTTCATAAATTACTATTTCACTTTTATGAGTATTCTTGAATTTTACAAATTCTTTTCTTACTGCTGGATGAACAATATTATTTAACGCCTTCAATTTTTCTTTCTCATTAAAAACAACAGACGCAATATACTTTCTATTCAGTTCATTGTTTACATATGCCTCTTTACCAAATAAAGCAATTATTTCCTTTCTTAATTTCTTATTGGTTCTCATTAACTTTTTAGCTTCGTCATCTGCTATAAAAACCTGAACACCAAGTTCTTTAAAAAAATTAAGCACAGTGCTTTTTCCACTTCCTATACCTCCTGTTAATCCTACAACCATTATTTTTGAATTAAGAATTCTATTTGACTTGGATTCATTTTTATAGAAGAAATATAATCACTTTTTTTAACAACTTTTGGGGTTAAAAACTTAATCAAGGTGTCATTTTTATATTGTAAATAATCGAAAACAATGTTAAAACTTGATTCATCTATTTTACTAAAATTGGAAACCCCAACTTTATACGTAATTTCAATTTCTTTTGGAAACGGATTTATAGTAACACCATTAGGTTCATTAATGACTTTTACTGGTAAGCTTAAATTCCCTTCGGTAAATTTATCAACTGTTCCTTTTACAACTATACTTTTTGTCGAAATAGTCATGTTCTTATTCGAAGTCGAATAAACCAATACTAATTTTTTATTTATACTTTCATTTATTTCGTTTATGACAACTCTTTTAGTGGTGATTTCTACAATAGTATCAATAAGTTTTTCTGGACCAGAAATCTCAACAGAATCAGGCTCTAAGATTAGTTTATCAACTAAATTATAACCTAAATTATAGTTTAATTCTAAATTTGGAATCACTGGAACTCGTTTTGAAACTCTTTTCCCAACATCTAAAAATATCGAATCCTTTAAAACATTTATAACTTCCAAATCTCCAGATAATTGAGAGTTTATTTTTGATAACTGAGCGTTCGGAATTAAAAAATGAATTGAATTCTTAATTCCCATATCGTTTAAATCAAAACTCATTTTTCCTTTACGAATTTTATGACTAAGTATTGAAAAACCTGGCGCTTTTACAATAACATCAACCACGTTTACAGGTACATTCTGAAGTAGTTTTGTGTCAGGAATATTTTTATAATTAACTTTAAACTGTACTGTACTTGTATATGTTTTGGACAATTCAATCAACAACCAAATTATGGTGGTTAATATAAGAACTATTAAAAACACCTTTATTTTTCGATTGTTTTTTTGAGAAAAAAGTGAGTTTGTTTTAATTGTATTCATTTATAAATCTAAACTCTAAATATACAATAATTCGCTATTTATTTTTCTTAGAAATAAAAATAAATATCAATGCTAAATTTTAAATTATGGTATCCATAATTTTTAAACTTTTTAAATTGATATTTTATATAATAACTATAAAAATTAAACATTCATCGATAATTACACATCTTATTTAAATAAAAACAATAAAATACTCAATATATTAAATACTTCTTTACATTTTTTTAAAACACTAAAAATCAGCATTTTAAATTTTATATAAGTGACTTTTATCACGGTTTTACCGAAATCGATTTCGTAAATTTACCTCACAATAAAACTAAACATTTGTAAACTAGATTTTTATGAAAAAATTACTTTTAGGTAATGAAGCTATAGCTCAGGCTGCCATCGATGCTGGCCTTTCGGGAGTTTATGCGTATCCAGGAACACCATCAACAGAAATTACAGAATATATTCAAAAATCAAAAACAGCAAAAGAACTTAATATACATTCAAAATGGTCGGTAAATGAAAAAACGGCTATGGAAGCAGCTCTTGGAATGTCGTATACCGGAAAAAGAGCAATGGCTGTAATGAAACATGTAGGTTTAAATGTAGCTGCTGATGTTTTTATGAACATGTCCGTTTCGGGAATTAATGGAGGTTTGGTGGTCGTAGTTGCCGATGATCCTTCTATGCATTCATCACAAAACGAACAAGATTCAAGATATTATGGAAAGTTTGCTTTAATTCCAATTTTAGAGCCTTCTACTCAACAAGAAGCTTATGATATAACAAGATACGCGTTTAATCTTTCCGAAAAAATGGGCTTACCAGTTATGGTAAGAATCGTAACTAGGTTGGCACATTCTAGAGCAGGAATTACAACTTACGAACGTGAACCACAAAAAGAGATATCGCTCCCAACCGATCCTCATCAATTTCAACTAATTCCAGTACACGCCCGAAAAAGATATCAGCATTTAATCGACATTCAAACAGATAACAGAGAGAGCTCTGAAGAAAGCTATTTCAACCAATATTTTGAAGGGCCTAATCCAACCTTAGGAATTATAGCTTCAGGAATTGCCTATAATTATTTAATGGAAAATTTTGAAGATGAAGAATGCCCTTATTCTGTTCTTAAAATATCGCAATACCCAATGCCAAAAAGACTCATTAAAAAATTATTTTCTAAAAGCAAGAAAATATTAGTTTTAGAAGATGGCTATCCTTTTATAGAAGAATTAGTTGCCGATTTTTTAGGTGAAAATGATAAAGTAATTGGAAGATTAACCGGACATTTAAATCGTGTTGGTGAATTAAACCCAGATAATATTTCTGAAGCATTAGGTTTTGAAAGAAAGCGGGTTGATGAAATTCCTACTATAGTTTCTGGAAGACCACCTGAATTATGTACAGGATGTGCTCACAGAGATTTATTCGATGCTATAAATGTATTAGGAAAAGAAATTTCGAGCCAACAAGTTTTTGGAGACATTGGTTGTTATGCGCTTGGAGTATTACCACCATTTCAAAGTATTAATACTTTAATAGATATGGGAGCATCGATAACAATGGCCAAAGGAGCTGCCGACGCAGGTATTCACCCTTCAATTGCCATTATTGGTGATTCAACTTTTACACATTCAGGTATGACTGGTTTATTAGATGCCGTAATTGAAGAAACATCTATGACTGTTATTATTTCAGATAATTCTGCAGTAGCCATGACTGGTGCTCAAGATTCATCAGCTTCTGGTAGATTAATAAGTATTTGTAAAGGTATTGGTGTTGAAAAAGAGCATTTAAAAATAATTACACCCCTTCACAAAAACTTAGAAAAAAATATTGATACTATTCGAACTGAGTTAAATTACAAAGGAGTTTCTGTAATTGTTGCTCAACGAGCGTGTATTCAAATTCCTAAAGAAATGAAAGCTAGAGTTAGAGAAATTAAAAAGGAAACGGTTTAAAAAAGATTAAAGAACATAGAGTTATGAATAAAGATTGTATTCATATAGAGCTTTATCTCTTTTAACTTTAAATAAAAAATAGAATGAAATCAAATATTATATTATCAGGTGTAGGTGGACAAGGAATTTTATCAATAGCGGCAATTATTGACATTGCAGCTTTAGATAATAATTTTAACATAAAACAATCTGAAGTTCACGGAATGAGTCAAAGAGGTGGCGCAGTACAATCGCATGTTCGAATTTCAGATAAAGAGATTTTTTCCGATTTAATACCTTTAGGAAAAGCCGATGTCATTATTTCAGTTGAACCAATGGAACTTTTACGCTATTTACCTTTTTTAAAAAAGAAAGGAATGTTAATAACAGATTCTAATCCTTTTAACAATATTAGTAATTATCCAGAGCTGCAAGACTTGTACAAAGAAATTAAATCGCACCCAAATACGTTGTTAATTGATGCTAAAAAAATAGCCAAAGATTTAGGAAATTCGAAAGCAACAAATATTGTACTCTTAGGTGCGGCTTCATCAATTCTTCCTTTAAGTGATGAAAGCATAAAAAAAGCTATTAAAACTTTGTTTGAAAGAAAAGGAGAGCGCGTGGTTAAAAAGAATATTGAAGCTTATGAAATTGGAAAAGATCTAGCTTTAGATTTGGCTTAAATTATTCACTTCATGCTACATAAAAATTTACTAAACCCAAATTCAATTGCTGTAATTGGTGCTTCTAATAATATTGAAACACCCGGAGGAAAAGCGCTAAAAAACCTTTTAAACTGCAACTTTAAAGGTGAAGTTTTTGCTGTAAACCCAAAAGAAACCAAGGTTCAAGGGATTCGTTGTTATCAAAATGTTTCAGAAATTCCAAACGTAGATTTGGCTATCATAGCTATTTCAGCAAAATTTACGCTTGAAACAATCAAAATTTTAACGCAGCAAAAAAACACGAAAGGTTTTATCCTTTTTTCAGCTGGATTTAGCGAAAAAGATGAAAGAGGAAAAAACTTAGAAGAACAAATTGTAGCAGAAATTAATGCAGTTGGAGGGTCATTATTGGGACCAAATAACATTGGACTTATCAATCAATATTATGCTGGAGTTTTTACAACTCCAATTCCTAAACTCGATAAGGAAGGTGTAGATTTTATTTCAGGTTCAGGAGCAACAGCTGTGTTTATCATAGAAGCCGCTATGGCAACCGGACTTACTTTTTCAAGTGTGTATTCCGTTGGTAATTCAGCTCAAATTGGAGTTGAAGATGTCTTACAACATTTAGATGAAACTTTTAAAAAAGGAGAAAGCTCACCAATAAAACTACTTTATATAGAAAGTATCGACAATCCAAAAAAGCTTTTAAAACATGCGGCTTCTTTAATTAAAAAAGGATGTAAAATTGCTGCTATTAAAGCTGGAAGTTCAAAAGAAGGAAGTCGCGCGGCAAGTTCACATACTGGCGCTATCGCAAATTCTGATACCGCCGTTGATGCTTTATTCAAAAAAGCAGGGATTGTTCGTTGCTATGGAAGAAACGAACTCATTTCGGTAGCCTCCGTTTTTATGTACAAAGAATTGAAAGGAAAAAACATTGCAATTATAACACACGCTGGAGGACCAGCCGTTATGTTAACCGATGTTCTATCAAAAAACGGATTGAATGTTCCAGAAATTAACTCTCCTATAAGTAAAGAATTATTAAATCACCTATTTAAAGGTTCTTCGGTTTCAAATCCAATAGATTTTTTAGCAACTGGAAACGCTGAACAATTGGAAACAATTATTGATTATTGCGAACATAAATTTAATGAAATCGATGCGATGGTTGTCGTATTTGGTAGCCCCGGTCTTTTTAATGTTAAAGATGTGTACAATGTTCTAGATAAAAAAATTAAGAATTGCAAAAAACCAATATTTCCTATTTTGCCTTCTGTTGTAAATGCGAAGAACGAAATAACCTCTTTTCAAGAATTAGGAAATGTGGCTTTCTTTGACGAAGTTCAATTTGGAAGCGCTTTAGCTAAGGTTTACAATTCAAAACCTGTAAAAATTCCACAAAACAAAAAAACAGAAAAAATAGATTTCCCAACTGCAAAAATTAGAGCATTAATTGAACAAACAGAAAACGGGTATTTAAGCCCTGAATTAACAACAAAATTATTACATGCTGCACAAATACCACTTATCCCAGAAGTAATTTGTAAAACGAATTTAGAATGCTTGTTTGAAGTAAATAAATTAGGCTTTCCAATTGTAATGAAAGTTGTTGGCCCAGTTCATAAAACCGATGTAGGTGGTGTTATATTAAATATTAAAAACAAAAAAGAGTTAATTATAGCTTTTGAAAAATTAATGGCAATTAATGAGGCTACTGCGGTTTTAATTCAGCCAATGAAAAAAGGACTTGAACTTTTTGTGGGAGCAAAAAAAGAAGGCTGTTTTGGTCATTTAATTGCTTTTGGCTTAGGTGGAATATATATTGAAGTTTTTAAAGATGTATTGACAGAGTTAGCTCCAATTTCAAAAGCAACAGCAACAGCAAGAATTAAAGAGTTAAAATCTTATAAAATAATAAAAGGTATTAGAAATCAAAAAGGAATTAATGAAGGCCTATTTGCTGAAATAATTTCAAAAATATCTGAATTAGTTACAATTGCACCAGAAATTGCGGAACTTGATTTGAACCCGTTATTTGCGAACGACAAAGAAGTTTTTGCTGTGGATGCTCGCATTCGAATAGAAAAATAATTTACAAAAACGCAACTTCACCTCTAGTATTTGGTGAAGTACTACCAATTATAAAATTGGTGCTTTTTGGATGAATTTTAAATAATACTTTTTCTTTTTTTAATTGCCAAAAAAGAGAGATAATTTCTTTATTTGAAATGGTTTCATTATCAAACAAGACAATTTCAATCTTATTTTTTTTGATGAACTTTTTTAATGAATCAATATTATATTTTTGTAATTGATTAAAAGTGTGATTTTTACTCTCTAAAAATGAAATTATTTTTTCATTATCTCCTAAATACAAATAATTTTTAAATTGATTTAAAGCCTTTTTCTCAGAAGAATTATATTTAAACAACTTTAAAAAATACCAAAAATTAATTCCAAACTTCATAAAGAAATCATACACTTTATTCAATTTAAAATGCTTGTTGTAAAATATTTTCATAGCATCATGAAAATATTTTAAATATTTTACATTCTTTTTTGTGCTTTCCCCTTTATAATGAATGACTTGCGTATTGGAATAATAATAATTTTGATAACCACTATTTAATAGCTTCATACTTAAATCAATGTCTTCTCCATACATAAAATAAGCTTCATTAAAGCCATTTACTTCATTAAAAACAGCTCTTTTTAAAAACATAAATGCGCCAGAACAAACCTCCACAACTCCAGTTTCATCTTCTGATAAATGTGTTGCGTAATATTTCCCGGTGCGTTTACCTGAAATACCAAAAAGCTTGTAAAATGACACCATTGGCGTTGGAATTCCACGTTTACTTTCGGGCGCAAAATTTCCAGATCCATCAATTAACTTCACACCTAAAACACCTAAATTTTGTTTTTCCTTAGCAAAACTCAAAATTTTGGTAAAAGAATCTTCTGCTACAACAGTATCTGGATTTAAAATTAAAACATATTCTCCAGTAGCCAACTTAACTCCTTCATTATTTGCTTTTGAAAAACCTACATTATTTTTATTCTCAATAAGAGTTATGTTTGGAAATTTAGATTGAATGTTTTTGCAAGTATCATCGGCAGAATTATTATCAACTACAATAACTTCAACTTGCAGTTCTTTTGAAGCTTGTTGAATGCTTAACAAGCATTGCTCTAAAAAAAATTGGACATTGTAACTAACGATGACAACGGATAAATCCATAATTTACAATGAATTTTCAAAAGGAATTCTATGAATAATACTTCTTCCTAGCGTAATTTCATCGGCATATTCTAACTCATCACCAACAGCAATTCCCCGTGCAATTGTAGATGTTTTTATATTAAACTTTTCTAGTTGTTTAAAAATATAAAAATTGGTCGTATCACCTTCAATTGTAGAACTCAAAGCAAATATGACTTCTTTTATAGTATTACCACTTACTTTTTCAATTAAACTATCTATCGTTAAATTTTGAGGCCCTATTCCTTCAATTGGTGAAATTTTCCCACCTAAAACGTGATACAAACCTTTAAACTGCGCAGTGCTTTCAATAGCCATTACGTCCCTAACATCTTCAACAACACAAATAATTTCTGGGTTTCTCGATTTATTGGAACAAATTTCACAAACATCTACATCAGAAATATTATGACATTCTTTACACAACTTAATATCATCAACTAAATTATTTAAAGCATTTGCCAAATGATGTGTTTGTGATTTTGGTTGTTTTAAAAGGTGCAAAACTAATCTTAGAGCAGTTCTTTTACCAATCCCTGGTAATTGAGAAACCTCATTTACTGCGTTATCTAAAAGTTTTGATGAAAAATTCATTTCGCAAATGTACAATTCGCAATTGATATTCTCAATATTTTTAGTTTCTTTGTTACTTACAATCAAATTGAATATATGAGCTCTTTTTCTATACTTACTTTAATTATCATCTACTTTTTAGTACTGATTACAATCGCCTATTTCACAGGGAAAAATGATAGCAATGAAACTTTTTTCAAGGCTAATAAAAAATCGCCTTGGTATGTAGTTGCGTTTGGAATGATTGGTGCTTCATTGTCTGGAGTTACATTTATTTCGGTGCCAGGTTGGGTAGAAAGTTCTCAATTTAGCTATATGCAAATTGTATTTGGGTACTTATTTGGTTACTTTGTAATTGCTTATGTTCTAATCCCTATTTATTACAATTTAAAAGTTACATCTATTTATGAGTATTTAAAACACAGATTTGGTACAAAATCACACAAAACTGGTGCTTTTTTCTTCTTTGTATCTAGAGTTTTAGGAGCATCTTTTCGATTGTTTTTAGTAGCATCAGTGCTACAATACTTTATTTTTGATGCTTGGAATGTGCCCTTTGAAGTAACTGTAATATTTTCTATTTTATTAATTTGGGTGTACACTTTTAAAGGTGGTATAAAAACCATTGTTTGGACAGACACTTTGCAAACACTTTTTATGTTAGTTGCCGTTTTTGCTACCATTTTTATCATTTTAAATAAACTCGATTGGTCGTTCTCTGAAATATATTCATCTACAGCCTTAGATAATTATAGCCAAATATTTTTTACTGACGATTTTAACGATAAAAAACACTTTATCAAATCCTTTTTAGGCGGAATGTTCATAACTATTGCTATGACTGGTTTAGATCAGGATATGATGCAGAAAAATTTAACGTGTAAAAACATAAAAGAAGCACAATGGAATATAGTTTCATTAGGTTTCGTTTTAATAATTGTTAATTTTATTTTTTTAACACTTGGCGCTTTACTCTTTGTTTATGCTGAAAAATTTGGAATTTCAATTCCAATAGTTGATGGAAGTGCTAAAACTGATTTACTATTTCCTGAAATAGCTTTAAATGGAAATTTAGGAACTACAGTAAGTATTGTATTTATTTTAGGTTTAATTGCTGCTGCATATTCTAGTGCAGATAGTGCTTTAACTTCTTTAACGACTTCATACTGCATAGATTTTTTAGATATTGAGAATAAAGAAGCTTCAAAACAAAAATCGATTCGAAAAAAAACCCATATTGTTATTTCAATAATTTTAGTATTCGTCATAATTTTATTTAGATATGTGCTGGAAGAAAATGTAATTAGCAGTTTATTACAAGTTGCATCTTACACTTATGGACCTTTACTAGGATTGTTTGCTTTTGGAATTTTTACAAAAATTAAAATAAAAGATCATTTAGCTTGGATTATTGCTGTTATTTCAGTGATTTGCACTTATTTTTTAAACTTGAATTCAACAACTTTATTAAATGGTTATGTATTTGGATATGAACTTTTAATTGTAAATGGAATTATTACATTTATAGGGTTGTATTTAATTAGAGAGAAACAAACGAAAATGCAATAATTAAAGATTATTATTTTTACCAAATGGAAAAAGATTTAGGTGATTACAGAAGGGTTTATGAAAAAAAGGAACTTTCAAAAAAAGAAGTTTCCGATAATCCTCTAGAATTATTTCAAAAATGGTTTTTTGAAGTTGA
>Ga0209345_10001479_pt1 | contig 27910 bp, 14 predicted proteins | sample Cruoilmetagenom7_FD_187294 | JGI IMG/M metagenome (GOLD analysis project Ga0209345, IMG submission 187294) | Oil polluted marine microbial communities from Coal Oil Point, Santa Barbara, California, USA - Sample 7 (SPAdes) (version 2) | ecosystem: Environmental > Aquatic > Marine > Oil seeps ...
ATCTCATCGCCCTGCATGTTGGTTTTCATTTCCCAGACTGTGCTGCCTACCCTCACCTGCCGGCCATTGTCCTGGCATCCGAGCATTGCAAAATGGCTGGAGCTCGGGTGGCTCGCACAAAATACTGATTCGATAGACGCAAGCCCTACGTTTTTGGCAGCAAATGTATTCGTTTGCCCATCATGCAGGGAAACAAACACTCCCCCGTCGCACCCTGCCCAGATCTGGCGCGATCCATCCGCGTTGGTAGCTGTTCGGAGGGTGTGTACGTCTGGGTGAATCCCGTTTCCGATGAGACCCGCCGTGTTGGCCCCCGCTGTGGTGCCAGCGGGTTGATCTGAAACACCGGATGAAGGCTGCAGGTTGTTGCCGACCACGTCAAACGCCCAGATAGATGCATTCCAGTTTTCCAGCCAGGTCAGAGACCCGCCAATGTAGACCCGGTCTGTCCTGACAGGGGGTGGTCCGACGGCGGTGGTGCGGGTAGTTACCAATATTGCCTGATCATAATCCCTCTGCCCCGGCCATAGATCCGCCGTAGAGGGTGCATTGTTGAGTGGGGTGGCTGTGGGGATTGCTGGTGCTAACGCTCCGGGATTCGCAATCTGCCAGACATGGACAACAAGGGGGGAAGTGCTGACTGCAGGATTGGTATCCACTTCGCCCAATACATATATTCGGTTGCTGTCATCATTCACTGCCATGCTCATTCGCCCGACCAGGGAGCTGCCCCCGGGTACTGCCGGGGGCGGAAGAAAGCTCATGGTTACCCAGGTAAAGTTATCGCCGTTGTCATCAGAGAAGGCTACGCCATGGGCTCGGAAACAGACAAAAAGCCGGTTGCCCACATAGCAGAGATCCGTAGGGTCAGAGTCCTGGATCAAGACGCTGGGTCGGGCTGGGGGGGAAGGCGCAGCTGCTGGAAACTGAAGGGGGGCCCATGTGAAGGTCAGGTTGCCTCCTGTGAGGGATCGGGAGCCCCGGTAAAGGCCACCGGATGTGGCGGCGATCACCTGATCGCCATTAGCCCCAACCGGAGACCCGGGGACTCTCACCATGCGGTCTACAGACACGCCTTCGAGAACATCGATGCTGGTGCTTGTTTCCCAGGGGTCCTCGCTTAAGGCATGGCTTGCCGGACCTAGTGCCACAAGGATACCCATGCCTAAGGTTGGTGCAGCCCCTGCAGAATCCTGAAAGGCACCGATTTCCCCTGTACCAACCATTACAAAGTCGGCTGCTGCGTCAGCACCAAATGACACCAGCAGGCAGCCGGTTGCAAATGCACTGGTGTGGCCTCCTATCCGTCGGGGCTCATTGGCCCAGCCACCAAGGGGTTCCCAGCTAGCGCCGCCATCACCTGTGTACCAGACTCCACCTTTAGCTGTACCAGCATAGGCCCGCAAACCATCAGAGCTGACAGCCAGGTCACGAATTCGTCCGGAAACCCGTGGCCTGCCATCGGCCTGCCCTTGCCTGACGACCGAAGGTCCGATCGGTACCCAGCGATTGGTATTGCTGGCAGCAAAAGCCATGGGCGCCGGTGCAGCTCTGAGTGCGGGCCCCGCTACTCCGACGTCGTTGGATTCTTGTTCTGCCATGAACGTTGCCAGAGATGCTGACAGGGACTGGCGATCAACAAAACCTGTACTGTTTTCGAGAAAAGCATTGCGAGCTACTGAATTCTTTTGTTTTCTGGATTTTCTTTGCCGCCTTATTTCCCAGGCTTTTTTCTCACCAGTGTGAGGGTTCCGGGATGTGTCAGTCATGATTCGTCCTCCTCAATCACCCGAATCCACCCTTCCTGGAATTCGTGGGGCATCCTGGGTAACAGTGCGGATTGGCTGGCGGACACAATCGGGTCATCCCGCCATGTAAGAGGACCATTCCGTCGTGTAAACTGTTGCTTATCGCCCAGCAGGTTGACCTTTGGCAGCCTGATCTCTTCCGGATCTACCAGCACAGGCCCTACCCTCACTGAGGGGATCACACGCTTCAGACCCTGATTGACCCATGCGTCATTCAGCTCAAGGGATTTTCTGGGCAATACACCCGAAGTCAGGTTTACCTTGCCGGCAGGCAGCATAAGCAATGTAATCCGGCAGGCCTGCCCCGGTTTGATGTACAGGATGTCGTCGTTGAACAGATAAGGATGATTCAGCAGCCTGACTTGCGGGATATGAACCTGGCCTAGCAAACCGAGTTGTCCGCGGCTGCGACCGGAATCACGGGCCAGTGCGGCGATGGACTTATCGACCAGGTGCAGGTGGTCGTAGTCATCATCTATGAAATACCCCAGAAGCGAATCATCGCTTCTCTGCATGTCGCCCAGTCGCACGGGGAAAGATTCATCTTTCAGTGCATCAAAGGCCGCTCGTCGGGCTTCAGCTGTGCCTTCAGAATCAACTCTCACATCGTCAATATCATCCGGAATGTCCAGTTTTAAGGTTGCCTTCACGACCGCAATCGGGCGTCCGACAAGTCCTGCTATGGTTCCGGACCCGAGGGTGCTGTAGGTATCTATGGTCCAGAGGGTTGTGTCGATTGCCCGTAGAAGCGCGGTCAGGGAACTGTCAGTCTGGGGAAGGTTATTGTCACGTTGCCGGACATCCGACCGGATTACACCGGCTGCGAGTTTGCCCAGAGGTGTGGCGCTGGCCGGCAGCTCTGCCATAGGGCCTGCTCCTGGCGGCAATGGTCGTCCGGGTGCAGGCTCCCAGCGTACGGCCCCCGTCAGTTCATGGTGGCTGATCTGTCCAAGGGGATTTCCCTGAATGTCGAAAGCCTCCAGGGATTCGTCAATATGGTCGGCAAGCAGAAAACCGGCCACCGGATTCACTGCCAGCTCTGGTTCCAGTTGATTGACAAAAGCTTCCGGTGCCAGAGAAGGTTCACCCTGATAAGCCGGGTCAACAAGACGAAACAGCCAGCGCGCGCCACTCTGTATCCTTGCAGGCATTCTGATTGAGGACGGCTCATCAGTTATCTCCAGCGAAGTGATGGTATGAATGTCGTTGCTGGGGACGTTCAGCACTCTGCCGAAAGCATCTACAAGCCTGAGAGCACTGAATTTAAGGGTACCACCAAACAAAGGGATCGGATCAGCCACCACTTCCGGGCGGTCATCGGTGTTGGGGGCCGAGAAAAACCCTCCCCGGTAATCAAGCCCCAGGAGTTGTTCGCGGATGCCGTCCATAGATGCTGAAGCAAGGTCCAGCGGCTCAAGAAAATCAGCAAGTGATTCAAGCGTGGACTGTTGTGAAGTGCTGAGTGAATCACCGGTGGCTTCCCGTTCCTGTTCCGCCTTTATCCAGCGTTCTATGCCGGCATGAAGCGCCGTGCCAAGCCCTCTGTTAATGGGACTCCGACCGGTGATTTCGACCATCTGAATGTCAGCAGAATCGCCACGACGGACCATGTCGAGCTGTTCAAGCTCCCAGTCGCTCATGCGGGTGGAGCCCTCAAGTTCCACTCGCCACTCAATCCATAAAGGTACCCATGGCTGCCTCCATGCGGTTACCCCTAAAGGGCTGGGATTAAAGCCTTCCAGGTATGAAGCCCTGGCCAGTTCGGCGGCAGCTTGTTTTTTGATGCTGGTATCGGCAAAAGCCACGGAACGCCATCCGTCTGTTTCCGGGGCCAGAGGGCGGATTGCACTCTCCGACAGCGTGTACTCTCCGCTTCCGTCATAGCGGCCATCGCTGGAAAACAGCCTGAGCATTTCGCCTTCGATCCGGTGCTGATATTGCGGCTGACTGTTTTCGTTTTCAGCCGCTGCGTTAGCCAGCCAACGGCTGCAGTATGGATTGAGGATCATGGCCTCGCGCACAACCAGCAGAACTTCGTGGGGAATAGCTCCTGACCCAAGCGTTGGCACCAGGTCGCTTGCTTTAACAACCCCTTTGATGCCTTTAACCACTTCGTTCGGATACCTGCACCTGAGGCGGCCGTCATCATCGTATAAACCATCGAAGTGATGGCGCAGGCTTGGTCTGGCTCCTTTTATGGCAATGGAAGGTGGTTGCGGGATAAACATCCGTGGTGCAGGCCGCTCCACCGTGCGCCGGTTTTTGAGGGGACTTTCTTTAACTTTTTCCTGAATATTGCGTTCAGGTTCGCCTGGCATCTCACCTGCTTTTCTGAATACGACTTTGTCACGCCATTTTGTGCTCGGGTTGAGGTCGTCGCCTTTGCTTTGCCGTGCCAGTTGGGCTCTGCCTTTACGGCCTACCGTCGTTGCATTCACCGATGCAGAATCTTCGGCGCGGAGCTGGTCGAACTTTGCTGACGGCAGCGGCTTTCCGGGCAGAGAACTGAACATGTCATTGTGTTCGCGTTCGGCAATATCCCTGAGGCCATCCTGTGTTCCGATCCGGTCAACCAGGTCGCTCGTAAAGGCGGCTGCCAGCATTTCGGCAGCAGTTCTCCTGGATAAGCTGGAACCTATGGTTTCCGAGCCCAGGGCGGTCACAAGATCATCAGTATCGAAGCCCGCAGAAACCGACAATGACTCACTCCGGGGCCGCTCATCAGAGCCAGGCAAAGCTGTGTCGAAAGGGACACCGGTAATCATTCCGTGGAACAACGACAGGAATGCAGGGGGTTTCTGGGCTATCAGTACTTTGGCTGCTTTATCAACGGGCAATGCCATATCAGGTGCAATATCGGCATACCTGAACGATTCTTCCCTGCCACGCGCGACGATTTTCGTAGGTGTTGATTCCGCCGGTTGTAACTGCCCTTTGGCGAGTAAACGCTCCAGCACGGCAAGATCCGGGTCATTGCCGGGGGGCTCGGCCTCGGGATCAAGCTGCCAGCCAAAATCGGCCATAACATCCAGCATATCTGTCTTGCTGACGGCCAGAGGGTCCTTGTTTTTGTCGGAATACCAGCCCGCCACCACATAGGTGGCGGCATTTCTCTCAAATCCGTCTTTCGCGACTTTCTTCAGGTCTGGCAAGTCTTCAAATGCATCGTGGAAACCGAATCGCCCTGCACTCGCACTATAGGACGCAGTCCAGAGTGGTGACCCCCCAACGGTTCCGTCGAGCCGGTCGAAGCTCGGTTTGTCCCCACCGCTGTTGGTTGTCCCTTTGTATTGGTCCAGTGGTGTAACTGACCCTTTCTTTGCATCCACCACCCATCCTCTGAGCATGGGCCTGTCAATTCCAACAGGAAACAGAGAACGAATCACCACCCAGCGATCGGGTAACTCGGTCATCTCAAGTTCGCCACCCGAAGCTGATTCCGCCCCTCTGAGCAAAGCATCGGGCAAGGCCCAGTGCAGATGTACACCAGGCTCAGGAATAACACCTTCTGCAAAAGGCTGTGGGTCTCCCGGTCCTCCTGTTACAGGCACCAGACGCTCCCGGTTGGATTCGTGAGCCACGTACGCCTGAACGTCCAATGGAACCAGTATGCGTTTATTCCGGCGTAACTTCGGGTCCCAGGTTGTGACAGAACCCAGGTCGCTGCCCGCCCTGACAAGCCATGCCCAGCGCTCATCAAAAACAGCTTTGGTAAGTACGCTCTTTCTAAGCAGATGCTTGAACATGTCGGGCCTCACAGTCTGAAGGTTGCATTGACCATCGACGTATAGTCGATCGTGGCCCGGAACATGGCGCTGACAGGTGGCACCTCAATCTCGCCAAAGACCTGCCTCCACGGCAGGCGAATGAGCTGGAGCGCGTATTCTGCGCTGTCCAGTCCATCAGCGGCGCCGGTTTCCGGATGGGCCGCAAGTGCTTCAGACAATCGGCGAATATCCACTACACCAGATGAGCCAACCCTGAACGGCACATCCACATCGTTATTGCCGCTTTCATCGAGATACTCGAAGTTGGTTTTGTTTCGGGGCCGCAATTTGGCAGAGCGTTTATTGCCGCTGTCCTTATGCATGAACCCGAACTGAATGCCCTGTCTGGGTTCTTCGATATGGACTACCTTGGGGATGCCATCAAACATACAAAGCAGAACAGCGGGTGCCAGGCGTTCCAGGCGTAGAAGGCGGATTTTTCGAGGGTCGTTTTCCTTGAACGGGTCATCGTCTTCCTCCGGATCGATATCAACGTTGAACCCGCGGACATGAAGGCCTGGCCAGCCGGAAACAGCTGACGACCGTAAAAGGAAACCGGTGATGGGGCCGGGTTGCCCTGCAAAGCGGGCCATACCTTTGCTCCGGCGAACGTTTCGCTCTTCTGTGTCCAGTTCTGCGCGAATGGCTGAGTACTGGGCATCCAGTTGTATCCGGTCATCGCTGTTTACTGTTCCAACGCTCAGGGAGCCCTGAACCAGAGCGTCTGTCCAACGACGATCCATGTAGAACCAGCGAATGGATTCCTGGGGCAGTAACTCGCTGTCGGCAACAAGATTTGCAAAGGGAACTCCTTCCAACAGGCGCAGCCGGACGAGCCAGTTTCGCAGCTCTGCAGGCATGGCTGTGTTTTCGTCTGGTTTGAACTCTGCGGAGGGCGCTCGCGCCCTCTTTTGCAGTTCAGCACCGAGATGCTCAAGAATATCGCTGCTTTTGTTAATCATGGTTACTCCTCATCCGTGAAGTCGAGCGGTGCTGGCTCATGCAGGATAACGTCCAGGTTGTCATTTAAAATCTCGACCCTGAGGCGGTCTGTTACCGGAAATGCTGGACCTGTCAGATGGTCTTTCAACAGTTCGTTGGAGAGCGCACTGGAAACCAGATCTATGCGCTGTCTGTCCAGATCAGTTCCGAGGGTTTCCCGGATATCAACCAGCTTGAGGTCTTTTGCGATGAAGTCATCCCTTGGAACCCTGGCTTCACGCAGGCCATTGAATACCCTGGTAAGGTCGCCCTTGAAAATGGCTGGATTCAGTCCAAGACCACGAGCCAGTATGTTGTTGGCTTTGCCCTTGAACTCCAGTGGCCGTCCGGGCGAGACGCGGGCGCGAGGATTTCCGAGGAACAGTTCGGGGTTCCGGGCAATGGCCTCTGCAAAGAAACGACCTGCCATTGGGCCTATCTTGTGAAGATCTGTCTTTTCAAAGCCGGCACCCAGCAACTCTTCCCACAGGCCCCGGTTGCTGGTCAGCAAAGAGTGAAGGCGCGCCGCCTGATAATCCGCCTGACGCCAGCGCATGAGCGAGGCAATTATGGATGGTTGCGACAATGTCAGCAGGCGCCCTGTTTCAAATGCGGTTGCCAGTGACAGGTCTTCCCTGCCGTCGGGAATGATGACCCGCAGCTGATCCGAGCTATGAGCAAGTTTGAGTCTGTCAGCACTGGTGCTTTTCGCAGGATGTGGTACCAGAGGACCACGGTACCAGGCGCGAACCCGGTCCCCTTCCCGGGTCTGGTGTCCCAGTCCTATGTGCCCGCTTTCAGCCACTTCAAGAGGAAGTCGCCCGCTTAAAGGTTTGGAAGCATTGCCCACATCCCCAAGTAATCTGGAATCCAGGTTAGTCATCAGGGAGCGAAAAGTTGTGTCGCCTGTAGTGGTGAAACTCCAGTGCAAAAGAACGGGAAAGCGATACTCAGGGTCTAACCGGGGCGCCTTATTGGTATCGACGATGCGAAAGGGCTCAACCATCTGAAGGGAAATTTCAGCTGAAGTCTTGTTTGCCAGCGAAGCAGTCGACCATTGTCCGCTACCCGCGTAAGGCTTGGCCCCGACACCCGCAGCGGCAGCGGACTGGTACTGTGTGGTGTTGGACCCATTGCTGACAGTTGCCATGGGAACGGGATTGGTCAGCCCAGCCAGATCGACCGGATTAATGTCCATGTCTGCCGGAGCCAGGGCCGTCCCCATAACCATGTGGTCGTCCATTGCATAATGCTTCTGGACGGCAAAATACTTGGTTGGGAACTCAGTTACGAAGATTGGTGCGGGATCGGGTGAGCGGTCAGGCAGCACATCATACTGACCTTCCAGATTGATCAGGCATGCGAGGTATTTTACTGGTGCGTCCCTGCCGTTTTCGTCTTTCCCCGGGAGGGGCAGACGATTACTGATCACCACCGCGAGAAACCCGTCATCATCACCCATCATTAATTCAGTATCCTGAATATCAACTTCACGGGCGTGAGCCAGAAGGTCCAGGTCTCTTTTTGTGGGAAATACGCGATGAATCAGCGATCTTTTCGCAATAAGGCAATTGCCCTTCGCAACTTCTTTAAGGCCCTCAAGCTCAACGCCGGCTGTTACGCAGCCATCGACATCTACACCGGTTTCCAGCTTTGCTTCCCCCTCGGCAATTAAAACCAGGGCCATCCAGGGTGTTTCCTCTGGGGCACCGTCAAGACGCCTTTCCCATGGCAGGGTCCGGCGTTTAATCACTACCTGGGGTAAGCGGCTACCATAGCTTCCGAAAGAGTTGGCTGGAGGATAGGTGGACAATATCTGGTCTGGCGGCAAGACATACCGCGGCGACCGGATGCGCAGATACACATGTTCCTGATCCACGCGCAAATCGTTCCGGTCAAGCGCCGTTTCCGGTGTCTCAGCCTCAAAATTCTGGTCGGCTTTCAACCGCCACAACCCGGCTTCCAGAGGCGGTGTCAATTTCGCATGGAGTTTGAATTTTCCTTCACCTACGGGCATGCGTTAATACTCCTTCTATCTGCACGGCCAAATCCGGTTTTACTGCCCCTGTACCGAAACCCACTCAACTTCACAGCGCTCTTTCGAAACCGCGCGCAAACGCGACACAGTGGCTGACAGTCCTTTTTCTGCGACAAGCTCTGCAAGTGAGTCTGCGTCAGAATCGGCGGCGATCATGCCTGCGATTTCTTTGGTGCCACCTTGTACAACACGAACTGAGACTCCGGAACTCCGCCCGTCAGGGATAATATCGAACAGGAGAATGGACCTTGATCCAGCCTGAACCACCGTGGGCTCAACGGGATCAGTCCGGTGAGTTGCACCGTATAATTCAATCTCGACATCACTTGCAGCCCGGGAAGCAGCACCCTTCAGCACAACACCAATGCAGGTGACCCGGGATCCAAAACGGGTTGAAATTGAGGCGGTACCGCGGACAAGATCCTGGGCTACATGCCAGCCCACCCTAGGGCGACTATTTGCGCCATTTAGCGTAAGGACGCAGCCAGCACCCAGGGCAGATCGCCCGGATAAACGAATTAAACGCGATTGATCATGCCAGCCTTCCACTCGCAGCCCTGTGGCGCGGCCATCCCCTCCGCCACTGGCCTGCACCGCGATAAGGGCGGTGTGCTGTGGTACTTCGAGTGTTTTGTCCTGCACCGCAACATCGTGAAGTACGGCACCATTGCCAAGCAGCATTACCACCCTGGCAAGGCCTGAAATACGTAACTGAGGGCGCCGGGAACCTGAGTCAATCGCAGCATCCGGGCACCGCAATGTCACAAAATCACCCGACCGAAGGCTTGTTTCAGGTGCTTGTGTTGCAGGGCCGGATGTGAGCCCCCGGACAATAGCTGTTCCGGCACCCGAGCCAACACGACCACCAATATATGACCTGGAAAGGCCGGCAACGTTGGTCCGGGGAACTGAACCCCGGAGCACAACTGTGTCCTCGTTGAGCCGTGAGGGAGTGTGGGTCAGATTGAGCCTGACAGGTAAGCTCCGGCCAAGGCGTCCACGAACCGATTCAGTTGAAGGTGCCGGCCTGCGCTTGATACGTCCGTCTGAGACTGAAGTGGTTGCAGCCCTTAGAGCTACTCCGGCACCACTGGTCATTACACCGGTTACAAATGGCATTGCAGGCACGCGGGGAGCAACGGATACACCAGCCGCCATCTCGGCCACAGCGGGGCTTCCGGAGTTCGCCGGTTCCAGGCCGTCCATCAGGGTTCCGAACATAGGCGGTGCCGTTCTTGAGCGTTGATAGATTGCCCTGGATTTTGCGCTCCTTGACCCTGTGGTAAGTAAGCCATCGGGCAACTCTCTTTCCATATCCGGAAACAGATATTTTCTGGCCTCACTGAATGCGGCAGACACCGAGGTGGCGATTGGGGCGATTCCCATGGCATTGGCACGGTTGAGATTGTTACTGCGGCTATTGCCCGAAGCGGATAACGGCAAAGGTCTGCGGCCTGCTTCAATGCGGTTGTAATCAATTTCAGGGCCGGTCTGACTGCTCTCGTCTGCAGCGGCGACGAGTTTCAGCCGGCTACCTGCGAATATAACGTCACCTTTAGGAAGCGGGCTTGACGGTTGATCGGGATCTTCGGGTTGCCCCCAGACTCCAATCGGGAAGGCTTCCAGTCCGTAGGCAGGGCCGTCGGCAGACTCTTTTTCATCTGCCATCCCTGCAATCAGAGGGCCCATGTCTGCAACGCGCTCAACCTGATTGTTGCCCGTCATTTTTTCAAGCGTCAGCTCGAGAATGCTGGAGAGTCCGGATGCATTCATGGGGCTGAGGCCCATACCTACAGCGGTCCCATCCGGCAGGCGGGGCGTTATGTCTATTGCCTGATCACCAAGCTGGAACCGGGTGACCGGCGCCGACGCCACAACCGAGACCTCAAATTCGGCAAAGACTTCAAACGGCTTGTTCCTGCTTCCATCGCTGGATGGTGCCGAGGTGCTGCCGTTGGTTGATGCAGGTAAGCTGCCCTTACCGGCTGCACCGGATAAGGTACGTGCCCTGCCCGGCCCGGTCTCTTCCAGGTACTTGGGTACAAAACTGCTCCAGTCAACGAAGGTTCCGCGAATCTCCCGGGAGCTTCCAAACCTGACCTTGAAGTCGCAAGGTCCGACCTCAATGGTAGCCTTGCCCCGGAAATCCGGTCCTTCCACTTCGATTCCGGCACCAAGGCTGATACTTATGCGGATAGTGCCGAAAAAGGTTTTGATCTTGATGCCCGCAGATATCCTCGCGTAGGCATCCGCCATGAAATAAAACGGATCGAAATAGACAATCGCATTGGCACCAAACGCTATTCTGGCCCAGGCCCAGCCGAAGTCTGCACTGACCTCAACTTCGACACCGGCCATCAATGCCTCAGAGGTAAGCGCAAAGTATGCGCCCCCCTTTATGACAATCGAATCGGATACTCGCCACTGAAGTCCCAGCCGCGGAACCACCGGATAACCATCGCGGTGGAAACTCGGATGGTAGCCGCCCAGCGTCAGTACAAACTGACCGGCATTTGGTCCCAGCCACCAGGTTGCGAAGCCAAAACCACCCGTAAGGCGAACTTCGGGATAAAGCAGCCAGCTGTTATCAGTAAGCTGCGCCTGTATAAGGAACAACCCTTCTGATGACGAGAACCTGGCCAGCAGTCCCAGTTCGATTGAGACCAGAGCCGCCTGCGGTCTGGGGAGTGCAAGTCGGGCCAGACCAAACAGGTTCAGTTCCAGGCCGTTGCCAATGGAGACCGAAAGCACTGCAATGCCATCCACCAGGGCAAAACTGGTGAAGCTTATGCCTGCAGCAAACCAGAAATTTCCCGGCTCAGGCGGAAAATAAGCCGCCAGTTGCCGCAACTCTTCGAGAGGATCGCTTGATACGCTGGCAGCCGGGTCCAGTGCCTTGATAAAAGGGTATTCGCCAAACCTGGACAGATCGTCGGGCACACGCAAGCCCCGTTTAATTCCAAGCCCTCCACCTATTCCTGTAAGGAAAAAGGCTGGTGGTCCGCCAATCGGCCCCTGGATGGCGCCAAACACGAAGAAAGACGGTAAGCCGTTGTCCTCGTTATAACCGCCGAACAGTGATAACCCATAGACACCGAACCGGCCCATGAGCATGCCCACGTAGCCGATCTTCCCATCCAGGTTGGTTTTCAGAAGACCACCGGAAATCGACAGACCTGAGAAGTCTCCCGAGACGCCCAACCCCTGAAGATCCACGGCCCAATTGCCGAGATCAAACAGGTCACCACCCAGCCAGTGCAGGCCAAGTTCATCCACTGAGGCGGTCAGGCCGAATAGCGACACCCTGGCATCGAACAACAATGAAATACCCGTTACCTTGCCGTTCACCTCGGTTGTGTTAAACCCGAACTGCTCAAGGTAAAGCGGGCCCAGCTGCCTCTGAATCGTCAACCACCAGGGGCCGGGAGGATCCCCGGCACGCAGAGAGATTCCAAGGTTCTGCCCCGGAGTTTTCTGAATGGCCAGCGATGGGCTGAATGCAGGGCGGGCGGCGGGCGACGCGTCATTGCCCGCATCACTCATGATGTTATTGGCAACGGCATTATCGCCACCGGCGGCTGAAGGTACGATGGCAAGCCCGTCCAGCTGTACCTGAACGCCACCGCCAAGTCCGGCCGGAACGGCCTCGCCATAAACGTGAACCGCTATGGCATCAATGCTCATGATGCCAAGATTCAGGAGGGGACCTGCATTCTTGCCAACCCGGACACCAAGCCCGGCAAGTGCAAAGCCCGCATTGAGCTCAAAGCCGTCTGCCACTTTCTCCACCAGAAATACCGACAGACCTGGCGCAATACCCGGCGAGTTGACCCAGTTTGCAACGACTTCCAGGTCTACAGTAGGATCACTGCTGGTCAGTGCTATCCGCTCCCCTTCTGGCAGGGACATGAAAATCCCTGCCAGGTTACCGTTACGCGTAAACCCAATATCGACCTTGCCGTCGATGGTGATTTTCAGGTTTTTGTCGGCCAGATTGAAACCAAGCTGGTAAATCCGGTCCAGCAGCGCTTCTGCGTCTGAGAAGTCGTCAAACAGGGCCGGGTCCAGAGTAGCGGAACCTCCGGTAAACAGTACGTCCTGCAGGGTTTCGACGGCATCGCTGCCCAGAGTTCCCAAGGCATCAAGCGTCACTCCTGCAGCCATTGATATGGCTTGGGAAAGAAGCGCCAGGCCAACAGCAACCGGATCGGTATCCTCAGTCTCTCCGGTCACGCTCTTTTCGACCATCGCAAGTCTCGGTGCTGTCTGATTCAGCGCCCAGCGGAACTGCACCGATTGATCACCAACGCCATCTGTTATCAGACCAATGCCGGCCAGTCTCTGAAAACCGGAACCGGATATGCCCGCATCAACACGGGCAACAGGTCGTAGTATCAGGCCGTTGCCTACATCAAAGCCCGAAGCCGTATAGGAAACAGACACCTGAACACCTGACTGGCTCAGTCTGACCCGTTCAAACCCGATGGTTCCGACGTCGGCAACCGACAGAAACGCCGAGATTTCGATGGCAGGTACTGAGGTGCTGGCATCCAGTGTGATTATTACCGGCTCTGTTCTGCCCAAACTCAGGCGGCACACGCCCGCACCTCCCGGAATTGCGCTGGCAAACTGGCCAGTTGAATCCAGAGCATTCGCCAGCTGACCAATAGCCGACACCACAAGATTCGGTAAGCGGGCCAGCAAAGCGTTTGCCGGGTTGCCGGCGAAAACCTGTATTTTAGCGTCGGCGAACTGGTCTGAGTCGAGCAGATCCAGTGCGCTGCCCAGTTCATGAATGGCTGCGGCCACATCTTTTGTTAAAGACGGCGAAGGATTGTTGCGCTCAGCGATGAGTGCATTAAGAACCACCGGAATGGCCATGCCTGCACTCGTGGAAAGAAGCGCGCCTATTCCCGGGCCCGAGGGATAAATGGGCATTGGTGCAGCGGGAGCCGCGCGAATCAGGCCAATGCGGACATCCGGGGAAACATCCAGTGATATGCCTTTTCCGTCAAAAGTAGCAACCACTTCCATCACTGGTGAAACCGAACCTGAAGTTGTGACGGATAAACCACCGGCAAACGAAAGATTAACCGGAATCTGCCCCAGGGAATGGCTGGTTTCGATACTGATGGCCATCTCAAGCCTGCCATCATTGACAAGATAGTCGACAGAAACGTCATTGCTGATCCCGAACCCATTCCCTGAAAAACCCGGAACAAGCAATTGTCCAAGTGCGTTCAGCGTTTGCACCGACTGGCCGAATGGATCGAGTGCCCATTGCAGGGTTCCGGACTTCAGCCAGGCAACAGGATCCAGAAACAGCGCCCATGGCAACAGGATTCGCCGGGTAGCAAGTTCCGACACCGGCGCAAGCAACCCCAGACTGTTTAACAGTTCTTCAATAACCTGCCGGGCGTCTTCGGATGCGTTTTCCCGAAGATGGTCTGCAAACCCGGCAAGCAGAGTTGCGGGTATCAGAGACGCGCCCAGCTTTGCGAGGTCGTCAAGCTGAGCTGAATCGAGAAGATCGACCCTTCTGGTGACAGGAGCGCCGGGCAATTTCCATTCAAGCCCCAGGCTGGTGGTTGCAGATCCGCTTTGTGCGCCTCCGGTTAACCGAAGGCCTCCTGTGCCCTCAAGTATTTGTCCCAGGCTGGCTGACAAGGATGCGGAAGCAGCCGATGCTGTTATCAACAAAGAAACGGGCGGCAGGTCTGTGGATGTGTGTTCGAGACCAAGACCTATGCTTCGGCTTTCCAGATCGACAGTGACGCTGGCAGCATCAATGGCCCATGAAAGGTCAGCACCTGTGCCGGAAAAACCACCAAGCGAGCGTATAACGCTGGCGATCGACCCGGCAGAACTGTCCAGTGCCGCGGATAGCGCTGCACCTGCGTCTACAATAAGCTCATCCAGCCCTTCTGGGTTGTAGCCCCCGGACTGAATCAGGCCAATATCAGCAAACAACTGAGCCAGCGGGGGCGATGCCAGCGACAGTCGCGAGATCACTTCGGCCAAAATAAGGTGAATCCCGGGTGTTGGCAGCACTGAATCAGCAAAGCCTGCGCCATTTTCAACCAACCAGCGTTCCTTGCGGACACCAAAACAGTTGGCTTCATGAAGCGTTATGCGGGCCCCGGAGATGCGCGTGCTGCCCTGAAGTGGCAGGTACAACCGGGCGGAAATCCAGCGAACCTCAATATCCCTCTGTTCCGCCCCCGGGCCGCCAATCAGCCAGCCGTCATGAACGCCAAATTGCAGGTCGACAATCAGCTGGCGCTCAGTCTGTATCGCGAACCCGTCACCGCCCTCTCCCCGATCACAGGTGGCGAGCTCCAGAATCGCGCCAGCGCCAACCAGCACGCCACCAAGATCAGCGTTCAGAACCGGAAGATCGATACCAAGGTGAAGCTTTTGTGGCTGCGTGGCGGGAGCTTCCAACTGCTCATACCGGTAATCTATAGCGTTAGCTACCAAAACCCCCAGTCCAGCTTCGAGGGTATCTGCATCCAGAGAGCCAAACACCGCATGAACGGGCATTCCCGGGCGACGGTTTTGTTCATCAGCGCGGGGAAGCTCTCCCAGCTGACTGGCTGAAAATCCTGCTGCCGAAACAGCCCTGTCGACCACATATCCAAACTGCAATGCCGGCCCTGATTCGCCAGCGATTTCTTCTTCTGCGAGGGTTTCTTCATCAGGGCGACGTATCAGAGAGATCAGCCTGAGAGCATCACCGCTGAGGCCTGAGGTTAGTCCATTTAACGATACAGGGCTCCAGGGGGTGCCGACTGTGATCACCTGTTCTATGCTCGTCAGGGTATTGGACGCTCTGATGGCTGCAGCTCCTGCAGCACCATATGCGACAATGGTTATGGGGGTGAGACGGTTTTGCAGAATCCCTGCGAGCAGTTGCGCCTGCTCCCCGACTGCGCCGCGATCCGGTCTTGCTGAAGCAGCAGCTGCCGGACTGTGAAGACAAACCGACCAGCGCCCCTGTGCTGAAGCCGGAATAGTCATTGGTTCGCTGGCAGTGCGTATGTCCAGACTGTCCGATCCAAAACAGTCAGCCCAGATTTCTTCACAGCCAACATAGAGCACCGAATCCGGAGCTATACCGACCGCTTCCTGGGGAAACAGGTTCAAAGCACCGTAAGCCACCAGTTCGCGATAGCTGAGGCCTTCCAGATCAATACCATTGACGCCGTCTGGCAGAGAAATGGGCCTGCCAAGCAGACCATCTGTGCCTGTCAGCCGATCCAGCAATGCTCTTAAACCATCGGCGAGGCTATCCCTGCCAGTGACCAGGTCTTCCAGATCTGGCAGTGCTGTTCCTGCAGATTTCAGGGCTGCGGCCAGAGTTTCGGGCTCGGGAGGTTCGCTCAGATCGAAGTGCCCGGCGGCGGGTTCGTAGCGTCCACGAGGAATCGCACATCCGGGGTCCAGCCAGACCGCAATTCCGGGCGCCTGTGGTTCGGCCGCTATTGCTGCCCGGAATGGCGTGCGTTCATTACCAGTGCCCAGCGGAGAGCGTTGCCGGAAGCCGCTCAGAAGACAGGTCAGCGGGCTCATCGCATTGCGTACATGCTCACAATCAAGAACCAGATCGCCTGCCCATGATTCCAGAGCGGATCCCGGGTCAGACAGCAGTGCGGAAAGCGGGAGCCGTGCGCCGGTCCCCGACCAGCCCACAAGATCAAGACCAGTATTGATTACAGGTACTTCCATACGCTGGAGCAACACCGCAACAGCCTGCTCGATGGAATTCCAGTCTGGTGCAAAGGTCACACTGCCGTCGTTATGGAATTCCGGGATCGGGAGGGCTACTGAGATCGTTGAACTGCCGGAACCCTGAGCGGCCTCCAGTTCAACGTGAAGTTCCGGTGCCTCCACCATTGCATTGAGACCGCCGGAGGCGCTCCAGTTAAGTGCTACGCCCAGCGAGCGGGCAATGAGGTCCAAAGGCCCGAGATCGAGCCTGAGGTCGTCGCCACCTGATTCCCGAAGCCGGGTGCCTGCCCTGACCTGGCTGACAAACTCAACAGAAGGGTTGCTGAAATCAACTTTAAGGAGACGTGCCTCGACGAACACATCCGCTGCTTTGGTCTCAAATACGCTCTGTTCCGAACTCGCATGAAGGTCAAAATGAATCCAGTCTCCTTCAACTGTAACAAGAATGCTGGCCGGGCCAAGGTCGATTTTCCAGGGAGTTCCTGGTGTGCCATTACCTGAGACTACAGTTGAAGAACCAGTTATAAGCTCCTGTATTGCAGTCAATACAGGGCTCATTGATGCTGAGGATATTCGCAGACTGTTCCAGTAGGCCAGGATTTTGCCCAAGGGGTCTGTCAGCAACTCAACAGCTGAGGGGCCACTGATTCCTGCGGGCGGATCAAGGCCTAAAACCAGAGCGCAGATTTCCCCGGGCCGCCCCAGATTGTTGAGTGCAGAAACCAGAGCGCCATCAACCAGCCCTTCAGCCGCGTCCAGCACCGCCTCGGGGCTGGAAAGATCCAGAACCTGGTGGCTCATGCCACCCAAGGTTACATCATGTGCTGTCAGGGCAAATGCGGGTCGTCCTTCCGACAGGACAATACCGGCCCGGACAGAGCCCAGCCCGGGATCACCGGAGAGCAGGCGGGAACCCAGCCCTGCCTCCTGTCCAAAGACAGCTGCCAGGGAAAGGCCAGGCAAAGCCGTAACCGATGAGGTCAGCGTTTGCAGGACCAGAAGATCTACATGCGCTTTTACCTCGGCTCCAGCCTGCGGACGCAATGCACCTTCCAGCCAGGGCGTGATAATCAGTCCCCCACCTGATGAGGTCTCTACCCGCAGACCGACTGATCCGGTTACCGGATCACTAGTGAACCCGATTGCGCCTCGGGCGTTATCTACGGTTCCTCCGAGTAACGCAGCCCATTGATTGAGCCAGGCATTGCGGGAAGCGGTATTCGACAGAATGGATTCCAGCCACTGTGTCAGCGCCGGAATACCCGCTGAAATCAGTTGTTCCAGAGGAAATGCAGGAATCTGGTCTACGGCTCTGAGTCCCGCCAGAGCCGTCAGGGCAGCGAACGGCGCTGTTGAAGAATTCGCTGTGTCCAGTGCTTCGGCCTGCGCCTGTATAAGCCCTGTCATGAATTCGAGAAAATCACCGCCGAGCTCGTCAATAGAATCGATGGTCAGATCGAAATCTTTTGCTACGGTGCTTCCGGGCAGCTGAAGCCGCCGGAAACCCACGCTGAACTTCAGGTCGTCGGAAGGATCAGTAGGCAGTTGAAGCGCCAGATACACGCCACCGATGAATAGCTCACCAGGGGTTGGAGCTTCGTTTGAGATGCCTGCTTCCAGAGAGATGCCGATATAAGCGTTGCTTTGCCCAAGGGCAAACCAGTCGGGACCAGAAGCTGTCGTATTGGGCCGGCTGCCCCCTTCGCCATCAGGCTGACGCTCAAACTGAAACACTGGAACATGGGCCCGAACTGCAATGGAGGGTTCCCCGCCGCCGCTCTCGTATTCAATACCGAAACCCACCCGTACGTCATCGGTGGCCTGTTCAACGACGGCAAAAATAGTGGCTCCGGAGTCATTGAAGAGCGGAACCCAGATTGCATCTTCAACAGATTCACGCTCAGCTGCTCCCAGCACGTCATCAACGAAGGCAATCAGAGCCTCACGCTGATCGTCGAGAAACATCATGGAGCTCAGACCACGTTTGCTTCCATTTGGTGTGCCAAGCGGATCCTGAAACCACTGTCCCTGAAGTTCGCCATCGCGTGTCAGGCCGACGGCCTCAGCCAGGGTCGCAAATACATCGAGATTCTGTTGTGCGCCCATCTCAGGCCTCCGGCATCAGCGAAAAGCGGGCAACGGGCTGCAGCAGCAACTGGTCCGGTGCGGCAGCTATAGAACCTGGAACCAGTGGCAATCCCCGTTTGTCCTTTCCCACCTCCGAACAGATGACACGGGAAATCTCCAGCAAGGATTCCCAGGCAAATGCGATAAGGGCATCGCTCCAGGCCTCTACCAGCTCAGCCGGCCCTTCGAGATCTCCGAACGTACTCATAACGAGCCCGCTTGGGGATTGTTTGGTACCTACGCCGATGGGTACAGGGATGACAAGCTTTTTGTACTCATCACACTCGACAGTGATGCGAAGAGTAACCACGCCACTGGAAAGACTGATACGGGTTTTGTCGCTGTGAACCAGAAGCTCACTGTCGCCTTGGGTCCAGACAACCAGTGGTGTGGAATTCCGGGGCAGATCCAATACCAGTCGCACGGTTTCACTGAGAACCCGTTGGGCATCCTTGGCTGGAATGGAGAGAAGGTCCGGAGACTGGCTTCCAGTCTCAAGTAACAGGCTTGCATCGATGCGCTTCAGCCAGCTGAATTGGTTGAAGTCAATCGAAGGAAACAGAGCGGAAGTTGCCATAGCTTTCCCTTGCGGCAATAGTGCTCAGGATAATTGACCGGTGAGGAGAACTTCCCTTCCCCTCTGTCCGGACTGCACAATCAAAACCCTGTTGCGTGGATTCGGACCAACGGCCCATGAACAGCAAACAGCGTCATGACATCTTGCTATGACAAATCTGAGTATAGGTGCAGACGGCAAGTCTGCAAAAAATTAGCGGATTTTTTTAACTAACCGAGCGCAAGCCACATACCCACCAGAATCATCAGGCTGCCGGAAATCCGGTTAGCCAGGCGGACACTGCCACTTTTTTTCAGTGCGCGGCGAAGTGTCCGGCCTCCGTGGGCGTATAGCTGCAGGCAGATAAACTCCAGAGTCAGGATGATGATTACCAGGGCTGCCAGTTGCGGCGCCATAGGTAAGCTGCTGTCGATAAATGGTGGTAATAAGGCGACAAAAAAAGCCCAGCCTTTGGGGTTTGCAATGGCTGTGACAAAGCCCTGAGTTGCCAGTTGCCAGCGTGATGCGCTATTCGGTTCGGCATTGTCTTCCGGCATCGCCATCTTGCCCCGGGACCGCCATAACTGGATTCCAAGCCAGATCAGGTAGGCGCCGCCCGCATATTTGAACAACTCAAAGGCTGTAGGGTAACGCAGCATGAAGGTAGCAACACCCACAGCGGAAGTGGAGGCAACGATCGCTACGCCCACAAGCTCCCCTGCCATCATCCACATTGCGCGCTGCACACCGATAGTAATGCCTAGAGATAAGGCAAGGGTCATACACATACCGGGTGTGATCGACACCAGGAAAAAGGTCGGGATAAAAGCAGTCAGCAAAGAAAGGTTCAAAAACGACACGTCAGTGTACTCATATGAAAATCAGGGCGGGTTCAGCGGAATCCATGGTAGTTTATCTGTCCCTTCCATCCCAGTCTCCCATAGACTATCTTGCTTTCTGATCTGTTTACGCCCTGACAGGATTTAAAATACCAATGCGCTCAATATCCGCACACGACCGCTATGTGTCTACCTCTGCCGGTAACCTGTATGTGAAGGTCTGGACACCTGCCACAGAGGCCATTTCCCGGACCAAAGCACCAGTTGTACTCTTTCATGATTCGCTTGGCAGCGTTGAACTCTGGCGAGACTTCCCTGAACAGTTAGCACTTTCCCTCGGCCGACAGGTTATCGCCTATGACCGGCCCGGATTCGGGCGTTCATATGCCCGCACGGATGTCATGAAAGCGGACTTCATTCTGGAGGAAGCAACCGGCCCCTTCACAACTCTGCGCACGGAACTTGGTATTGGAAACTTCGTCGCTTTTGGCCACAGCGTGGGTGGTGCCATGGCCGCAGTATGTGCCGCGACTTTCCCGGATCAGTGCATTGCTCTGATAACAGAAGCGGCTCAGGCTTTTGTTGAAGATCGTACAATAAACGGTATTCGTGATGCCGAGACTTTTTTTGCCCAGGATGGCCAGATAGAACGGCTAAAAAAATATCATGGCGAGAAGGCCGAGTGGGTTTTACGGGCCTGGGTTGATACCTGGCTTTCCGAAACATTCAGACACTGGACTCTCACTGAAACCTTGTCTCGTGTGCGTTGTCCTGTGCTTGCGATTCATGGTGAGGATGATGAATACGGCTCGGCCAGGCACCCGGAACAATATACTTCTCTTCCGGCAGGCCTTTGTGTGATGGAAATGCTGAAAGAATGCGGGCACGTTCCACACAGGGAGAAACAGAGCCAGGTGGTGCGGCTGGTCAGTGACTTTACGGAAGAACATCTCGCCCCCCATTGATCAGGGGCGAGATGTTCCGGTTATTCAGCCGCGAAGTTTTTCGAGCAGCTCTTCTGCAATATCTACCCTGACCTTTCCCAGCCTGACGAGATCTTTTGCCACTGCGTCGATTTCAGCGCCTAAAGCCCCGGCCATGACTGCGATGTTCTTGGCATGCAGAGCCATGTGGCCCTTCTGTATGCCTGTCGTCGCCAGAGCCTTCAGCGCAGAAAAGTTCTGTGCCAGACCAACAGCAGCAATGGTGCGGGCTAACTGGTCCGCACTTTTCACCGCCATGATATCCAGGGCAACACGAGCAGTAGGATGGGATTTTGTGGCGCCCCCTATCAACCCCACAGGCATGGGCATTTCGATCATGCCGGTCAGGTTGCCATCGCTGTCGGTTTCCCAATGGGTTAACGAACGATAGCGTCCGGTGTGCGCAGCATAGGCATGGGCACCTGCTTCAACAGCGCGGGTGTCATTACCTGTTGCCAGTACTACGGCGCTTACACCGTTCATTACCCCTTTGTTATGGGTGGCTGCACGATAAGGGTCGATATCTGCGAATTCAAAAGCGGCGAGAATTCCGTCACGTACGGATTCGCCGCCAATGGCCTCAAGGGTCCAGGTCGCCCGCGCTCTTGCGAGACGGCGGTCCGCAAGATTAGACAGAATCCGGAGGTAGGTGCGGCCACGGGTCCACTTGGCAATGAGCGGCGCTACGGCTTCTGCCATTGAGTTAACTGCGTTAGCGCCCATTGCATCCCGGGTGTCTACAATAAGGTGCGTGATCACCATGGCGCCCGTTTTTCTGCCCTCAAGGACACGAACTTCAACATCACGAAATCCACCCCCATGCTTAAGTAATACAGGGTCAGTCTCGTCACAAACCTTCCGGATATCTTCTTTGTGCTCAAGAATCTGTAAACGGGCAAACTCCGGGTTGGGCACATCAACCAACTGAACCTGGGCAATCATCAACGAGCCCGACATGGAGGTAATAAACCCTCCTGAATCCCGGCATTGACGCGCAGCATTACATACCGCAGCGACTACAGAGGATTCCTCTGTGGCCATGGGTATCAGGGTATCCTGCTGGTCCACAATCATATTGGTGGCCACGCCAACAGGGATGTTCATGGTGCCTATGGCATTCTCAATCATCGAGTCTGCTATTTCGGCGGTGAGGTTTCCGGTGTTGCCCATGTGATCGGTAACATCCGTGCTCAGACCGGCCACTTCTATGACTTTTTCCAGGCGCTCGGCCATGGAGAGGTTGTGAAAACCGGAAATACGGGAATTTTGGGTAGACATAACATTAATCTCCGCCAGTAAAGAATCAGGAAACCAGGCGCTGGGATAGCTGATTGGGCAGCCAGGTCACCAGGTCCGGGAATAACATGAACAGAATCAGCGCCAGAATCTGCAGTACGAGGAACGGGAGAATTGCGCGATAAACAGTCTCCATTCCGATACCCGGCGGCAATACACCTTTGATATAGAAAAGCGTGTAGCCAAATGGCGGAGTGATATACGCCATCTGCGCGGTGATCAGGAACAGCACACCAAACCACACAGGATCAAAACCAAAGGCACCGATAATCGGCATGAACACAGGCACACACAGAAGAATGATGCCGATTTCATCCAGGAACAGGCCCAGCAGTACCAGGATGCCCATCATGGCAAGCAGCACCAGCCAGCGATTCAGCTCCAGGTTCTCAATGAACATCAACAGGGAGTCAGCACCGCCGGTTCCCGTAAATATAGAGACAAAGATCTTGGCACCTATGGTGATCCACATGATCATTGTGGTTACGCGCAGCGTGTCCATGGCCGCATCGCTGAGATTGGCATAAGTGAACTGCCCCTGGAGCAGCGCAGACAACATGGCCCCCACTACCCCAACCGCTGCAGCTTCAGTGGGAGTAGCGATTCCGGCATATATACTGCCCAGAACGCTGAACACAATCAGAGTCGGCAAGAACAGGGATTTCAGTGACCCGAACATCTCGAGCCAGCTTATTTTGATGTTGTCCGGAGCCGGTGCAAGGCTGGGTTTAAGCATGGTCCGGATCACTACGTAGCTCACGTAAAGACCGGACAACACCATGCCCGGCACTATGCCGGCCGCAAACATTTTGCCTACGGATATCTGCGCTGTAGCAGCGTAGACGATGGTGATTATTGACGGTGGAATCAGGATGCCCAGAGTTCCGCCGGCACAGATTACTCCCAGCGCCAGCTTCTCGTCATAGCCACGGCGCAGCATGGATGGCAGTGCAAGAATCCCCATGGCGGCTACCGCAGCCCCAACGATGCCGGTCATGGCCGCCATCACCGTGCAGATGGCAATTGTTCCAACGGCAAGGCCACCGGGAAGGCGCCTGAACCAGAGCTCCATTGCCTTGTACAGGGCCTCAATAATTCCGGAACGCTGAAGAATGCTTGCCATCAACACGTAAAGCGGGATTGCCAGCAAGACATCCGATGTCATCACGTCGTAGGTCTGGAGAACCGTCAGAACCAGTGCATCAAGCCCCCAAAGCAAAATGGTAAACAGCACCGCAAGAGATATCAGCACAAACGCCAGGGGCATCCCGCTCAGCAACAGCAGCAGGAGTGAAACAAACATCGCGGCAAAGACCAGGGTTGAGCTCATGTCTGTGCCTCTGTGCTATAGCCTGCGCGGTGAATTGCCGTAAAGAATTCCGCAATGGACTGGAGCAGCAGCAAGCTGAATGCCACCGGGATGAGCGCCTTTACAGGCCAGATTGGGGGATTCCAGGAAGAAAATGACGTTTCACCGGACTCGATGGCGTTTTGGGCAACAGGAATACTCTGGTAAATAAGCACACAGCTGATGGCAACAATGACCGCGTAAATACCCAAATCTGTAAACGCTGCAATCCGGGGTGAGAGTTTGCTATACAGAATATCGACGTTAACGTGGCCAGCTGTATGCAGAAAATAGGGTCCGGCCAGGAGAAAGTAAGGGCCGAGCAGCAGGGTTGATAATTCCAGTGCCCAGACTGTTGGTGCATCAAAAAAATAACGAGCGATTACTTCAAAGGAAATAACCGCGACCATTATGAAAACCAGCGACGACGCTGTTATGGCCAACCACCGGTTTAGCTGCGTAATGGATTTGCAGTAGCCGTTGATAATCGACATGGGAAAGCCTCAAAGAAGAGAGTTTCAGCCCGGTCAGGCCGGGCTGAGGTGAATCAATTCAGCCTGAGTGCTTATTCGAGCAAGCCCAGTTCCTTCATGAAATCAATCTGACTCTGAAGCACTTTGTTTGCGAGCTCATCATCACCAGCCGCTTCCTTCCACGCTTCAACAGCTGTTGGACGGGCACTGGCGACCACTGCGGGGTCCAGATGGATGATTTCAGCACCCTGCTCCTGAAACTTTTTAAGCGCTACAGCATCCTGAGCAATAATGTGCTGCCTCAGGGAACCTGAGATTTCCCTGGCAGACACTTCCAGTGCTGCTTTGTAGGAATCCGGGAGTTTGTCGTAGGCCTTCTGGTTTGCTACGTAGCTGGTTGCCGTGGTGGGCTGGTGGAATCCTGGCACGATCACGTATTTTGCAACTTCGCCCAGACCTGCTTCCAGGTTGGCAGTCAGGTCGCCACGGTCAGCAAAATCGATGACGCCTTTTTCAAGAGCCTGGTAGACCTCGGCTGTAGGAAGTGGCGTAACAGCGACACCAAATTTACTCATCACTGTGCTGGCCAGACCTACAAAGCGGCCTTTTTTGCCTTTTACATCTTCAGGCTTGTGAATGGGAAACTTTGAGTGAATCGGCTCCTGGCCATAAACGGTGGGAGCAATGTAAAACAGCCCTGCCTGGGCGTATGCTTCGCGCGCAAATTCAAGGCCGCCTTTTTCATAGAACCAGGTTTCATACTGGTCCGATTCCGGGAAGCCAAAAGGAATGGTGCTGGTGAATGCAAAGGTAGGAATAGCGCCGGCCTTATAGCCGTCGAAGGTTTTCATCATTTCGAAAGCGCCGCCACGCACAGCTTCAAACGCTTGTGCAGATGGTGCCAGCTGACCGCCGCCGAACAGCCGGATGGTGAATTTTCCATCGGTAAGCTGTGAGACCCGCGCAACAAATTTCTTCTCATATTCGTAAGGTGTGGTGCCGGCATCCCAGAGGGCCTGCATACGCCAGTTCACCGTTGGTTGTTCTTCCGCGAGTGTAACCCCGGAAGCCAGTGCTGCTGCGGCAATAAACCCGCTCAGAGCACACCGGATATAACTTTGTGCCTTTTGTTTAAAGTGCAGTTTCATCTCATTCTCCATCTTTGTTTTTGTTTGCTTGTTGGCGATGTACACCAGAATCTTCATCGAATTATTTTTATGATTGCTGCCTGTACAAATTAGGCCAGACAATTAGAATCAACAAGGGACAGTTTGCTCATGTGTACCACGGACTGTACCAGTAAGATAACTGGTACACTTTAATAAGGCAGCTAAAGATTGGGTATATCTCGCGCACAACAGATCGCAGACAGCCTTATCCGGCAAATTGAAGACGGCCGGTTACCTCCGGGAAGCCGTTTACCTTCCATCCGCGTAGCTGCTGAAGGTCATGGCGTATCCAAGAACACTGTTACAGATGCTTACGACCGGCTGGTGGCGACGGGGTACATTCACCCTCGTCGAGGCTCTGGTTTTTATGTGCAGTCTGCGAACCTCGCGCCATCCATTTCCCGCTCCGAACATGTGACGGAGGCTGTAGATGTTGTAACCCTGCTGAGGGAACAGCTGAACCAGCATTATGAAGTGCGTGCGGGTGACGGGAGACTACCTGCAGCCTGGATGGAGAGTTCGGAAATCGGAAGGTACCTGAGGCGTACATCCAACGCCTCTGATTATTCCGATGACTTTGAATATGGCCGGCCACAGGGGCTAGAGGTATTGCGGGAGGATGTGGCCCGTGCATTGAATGACCGGTCAATCAATACCCTGCCCGATCAGGTCCTGATGACCTTTGGTGCCAACCATGCACTGGACCTGATTGTTCGCCATTTTGTTCAGGCTGGCGATGCAGTTCTTGTGGAAACCCCCGGCTACTACCCCTTGTTTGGCAAACTGAAACTTCAGAAAGCAAGTGTTGTTGGTGTGGACAGGCTGGCAGACGGTCCGGATCTTGACATGCTTGAGGAGAAAATAAGGGCACACAGGCCTAAACTGTTTTTCGTTCAGCCCATGGCGCACAACCCCACCGGGACATCGATGTCACTGCAGAAGATGCACCGGCTGCTCACCCTGGCTGAAAAGTATGATCTTGTGATCATCGAAGACGACCCTTTTGCCGATATTCTGCCCAAAGCAACACCGCATCTGGCATCACTGGATGCATTGAACCGCGTGGTTTATGTGGGCACGTTTTCCAAAACTCTGTCAGCCAGCCTGCGGTGTGGCTACATTGCCGCCACACCGAAGCTTATTGCGTCACTGACTGACATCAAAATGCTGACGGTAGTAAGCAGTTCGGGTATTACGGAACGTCTGGTTCATGAAATGATTGTGCGGGGTCGTTATCGCCGGCATTTGAAACGGCTGAGAGACCGGGTCGCCAACGCCAGCATTGACGCCGTATCTGCCCTGCACGGCATAGGACTTGATCGGGTGAAAAGTCCGACCGGAGGATATTACCTCTGGTGCCCTTTGCCGGAGGGAGTGGATTCGATGGATATGACTGCTCAGGCTGCACGGGAAGGCATTTTTCTGGCACCGAGCCAGTTATTCGAATTAACCCGCGGACCAGGCACTGAAGCCCTGCGGGTCAATATCGCACACGCTAATAATCACAAGTTTCTGAATTTCATGAAAGGTGCCCTGGATTTATAAACGCTGTCAGGTTGTTTCTTCAGCCTTGATAATTTTGGCCTCATGCTCCTCGACCAGTTCTTCCAGGCTCATGTATTCACATTCTCTGGTAGCAATAAAACTGTCTGCGGAATCGATCAGTATATTGTCGTCACTCATGAACCTCCGTCCAAGCAGTACCGGGTAGGAAAAGTTACCCCGGTCTGTCAGTGAAAACTGGGTTTGGTGGCTGGTGCCGGAAATACAGAAATCCATGATGACCACATACCGCCTCTGTGACGGCGCGCCTTTGCGCTTTATTAACACTGTGCGCTCTACAGGTCGCTCAAGTTCAAGAATGATTTCTTCATGGTCAATGTCGCCGTTGGCTGGCTGATCCTTGTGATCTGCCAGTGGGATCTGGAATCTGACCCATTTCTGATCGTCTTTTTTGAATTCTTCCACGTTTACTGCATGCAGCGATGATGTTTTAGCACCGGTATCCAGTCGCGCTTTGAGCCTCAGGCTCGTGTCGTTCATTACAACCCACTCCACAAAACCAAGTGTCTCCGGAACTGGCTCAGTAGTTTTCGGGGCTGTTTCTGACATTGCATAAGTTGGAAATATAAGCGCCGTAGCGAGGGAAAACGGTACCAGAAACTTCATTCAATTCCTCCTGCAAACTTCTGTAATTCGGGGAAAAATGATAGAAAATGTTCTTCAAGTTCAGCTTGTATCGGGCGAATTTCCGTAATAATTCCTGCGAAAGAGTTCTGAAACCGGATACGCTCAGCTACCCGGTCCAGGGCATAACCAATGTTGTCCAGATCCCGGTAGGATCCAAACCAGTCGTGAGACACCATGCGCCGGATTGTTCTGCTCATGTCAGGGGTCATCAGGCTTTCATTATCCTGTAGCTCTGTGTAGACGCTGGTAATAAATGCGCTCTGGTCAGCATCGGTGAACTCGCTCCAGTGCTGCAGAAGAAAATGGTCATACAGCACATCCAGAGCGACACCCGCAAACTTGCGGCGTTGGCCGGAAAACAGTCGCTTGCTGGCAAGGACATCCGGATGCCTGTCGGTAAAACTGTCCACTGCGAAGTGGTGACGAACGCCGAACCTTACTGGATCTGGCAGTGCGGCCAGATCCACCCCCCTGGTGAAATCCCCGAGCAGGCTACCTACCCGCGCCTCTGGCGAGTCCGGGGCAAGAAAAAGATGGGCGAGGTGGTTCAAGGCTCAGTTCCCGGGTTGTGCATGAGTATGTTAACTACCGAGACTGAGCCTTG
>Ga0209345_10001480_pt1 | contig 27901 bp, 30 predicted proteins | sample Cruoilmetagenom7_FD_187294 | JGI IMG/M metagenome (GOLD analysis project Ga0209345, IMG submission 187294) | Oil polluted marine microbial communities from Coal Oil Point, Santa Barbara, California, USA - Sample 7 (SPAdes) (version 2) | ecosystem: Environmental > Aquatic > Marine > Oil seeps ...
CGTCCTTTAACATCTGATGCCCTTAAAAAGTATATAGATGATAAGCATAAGACAGAAGGTTCAAAATATCAGCCACTATCATTTGGTATGGTTCATCCAGTTTCAACTCACAATTACGAGTTAAGGTACTGGATGGCTTCATCTGGAATCGTTCCTGATCGTGATACAACAATTAAACCCTTCCCTCCACCAACAATGCCATCAAACTTAATCGCTGGTAACATTGAAGGCTATTGTGTTGGTGAGCCATGGAATGAGAGAATCGTTTTGAAGAAAAAAGGTTCAACTCTTGTAACAAACTATGATATCTGGAATAACAATCCGGAAAAAGTTTTACAAACAAGAGCTGATTTCATTAAAAAAAATCCAGAGACTACAAAAGCTGTAATGAAAGCGGTGCTTGAAGCTCAAATGTGGCTGGATGCTTCATGGGAAAACCGTAAAGAAGCGGCAAAAATCATGTCTAAACCCAACTACGTAAAAGCTCCTGTGTCTGTTCTTGAAAAATCTATGACTGGTACATTTCAGTACTTAAAAGGTCAAGACTCTGAGCCAAACCCAATGTTTAACGTTTTTGCTAACTATTACGCTGCGTATCCATACTACTCACATGGGATGTGGTTCATAACTCAAATGTACAGATGGGGTCAAATTGACAAAGCAGTAGATATGAAAAAAGTTATCGAGTCTGTTTATAGACCTGACTTATTTGCTGAAGTTGCTAAAGAGGTAAACTACTCCCTTCCTCCAAGCCCTTGGAAAAAAGATGGTGTTGATAAATACAATATGTTTATGGATGGAAAAGTTTGGGATCCAAACAAAGCTGTTGAGTATATTTTCTCTACAGGTATTGATGAAGCAAAAGTATCTAAAGAGGATCTTTTAAAAGCAAATACATGGACAGTTAAAACTGAACAACCAAATTATGTGTGTCCTTACGGACCTGCTGGATGTGCTGACCCTAAGTATATAACTAAATAAAATATTTGCATAAAGGCTTTAACCCCCTTTATGTTGATTTGTATATAAAAGTGCCTAGAACTTCGAAAATTCTACTCCTCATAGTATTTAATGCATATCAATATGCTAGGTGCTTTTATATATAAATAGATACTTATAATTTACAGATATAAGTACCTAGAGATAATAATTTGAACTTCCTGCTCAATAATCCTGTCCTCTAGGTACTTCTATGTGTAAATTAAGCATAAAAGGAAGTTTATAATGAATAAAGAGTTACTAAAAAGAGTATTCTTACCAATGGTTGTATTGGTATTAATTATTCAAGTGTGGATAGGTATAGCCACCACTATAGAAGATTTTCCAACACCTGGTGACACTTATGTGGCTGCGTTTGGTGGAGTGAATTCTGAGGGTGATGAGATAATAGGTGTACTCTCCGACCCTTTTTATATTGAGAATCAAGATGACAAAGGACTATATTGGCAAGTTATAGAGTCCCTTAAGAGAGTATTTGCTGGATTTTCTTTAGCAATTTTAATAGGTGTACCTTTTGGTTTAATGCTTGGAATGAGTAAAACAGCACAGTATGCATTTGATCCATTTATACAGATATTTAAGCCTATTTCACCCTTAGCATGGTTGCCGTTACTTCTTTATATTTTTCAAGATATAAATATGACAGCAATTTCAACTATTTTTGTTACATCTATATGGCCTATTATCATAAATACAGCACTTGGTGTAAAAAGTGTAAGTGAGGATTATATGAATGTTGCTAAAGTGTTAAGATTTACACCACTGGAGAAAATACTTAACATTATTTTACCAGTATCAGTTCCATTTATATTTACTGGGATGAGACTTTCACTTGGAATTGCTTGGTTAGTTATTGTTGCAGCAGAGATGCTTACAGGTGGTATTGGTATCGGTTTTTGGATTTGGGATGAGTACAACAATCTTAATTACCATAACATTATCATAGGTATTATACTTGTTGGTTTAATTGGTTACCTTTTAGATTTAGCGATGGGAATGATGGCAAATCATTTTGACTATACAAAAAAAGGTAGAGCGTAATGAGTGAAAAATTTTTAAGTCTAGAGGGTGTTGAAAAAAGATTTCCAATTGCTGGAAAAGATGATTATGTAGCTGTAACAGATGTTGATTTAGAGATTAAAGAGAATGAAATTATCTCTATAATCGGACATAGTGGTTGTGGTAAAAGTACTTTATTAAATATGATATCCGGCCTTGACGCACAGAGTGAAGGTGCAATTATACTTGAGAATAAGCATATAGATGGTCCAGGGCCTGAACGTGCGGTTGTTTTTCAGAACCATTCACTGTTACCATGGCTAACAGTCTATAATAACATTGAGATGGCTGTTAAAAAAGTTATGCCGGAGCTCGATTCCAAGGAACTTAGAGAGAGAGTCGAGAAGTTTATTTCAATGGTAAACCTTGAGCATGCAAGGGACAAACTGCCAGATGAGATTAGTGGTGGGATGAAACAGCGTGTTGGTATCGCAAGAGCACTCTCTATTAAACCAAAAGTACTTTTAATGGATGAACCGTTTGGGGCACTAGATTCTCTAACACGTGCAAATCTTCAAGAGCACTTAATGAGAATCCAACAAAATGTTAAGAACACTGTAGTAATTATTACTCATGATATTGATGAAGCAGTTTTACTGAGTGACAGAGTTATTATGATGACAAATGGACCAGATGCAACGATTGGCGAGATCCTTGAAGTAAACTTGGATAGACCAAGAAATCGCGTTGAACTGCAACATGACCCTGAGTATATTAGATGTCGTGAAGCGATATTAAGTTTTCTTTATGAGAAGTTTGCAAAAGATGATGAATAGAGGCATGGAGTATTAATGCAAGAATTTATGACAACATATAATGATAATGTTCTTGATATTGAAAACTTTTTGATAGAGACTATTTTTAACCTTGGAAGTTTACACGAGAGAGAATCAAGTGAGTTTAAAAAGGTTTTCAAGATTTTTCCATCTATGGAGCTTATCTATATATGTGATAAAGAGGATATGATACAAATATCTGAAAATATCTATAGAAATAGAACCAGTGATATTCCAATAGGTAGAGATAGAAAATATTTACTTAAAAAAATAGACTTTAGTGCTAGTAATATAACAGTTAGTAGACCTTATATTAGTAGTGCCACAGGAAAAATGTGTGTCACTGTCGCTAAAAAAGAGAATGACAAGGTTTACTTTTTAGATTTTAACTTAGAAGTTTTACTACAGAGATTAGGTTTTATTGAAGTTCATAGCGGATTTAATATTATAAGCAAAAGTTTTTATTTCTTAACTGCCAATATAATGATAATCTTGGCACTTTTTACTATTGGTTACGCAAGTTATGAGTTTATTAATTCTTTACTGTTTAAAGAGTTCTTGTCAATAGAGGCAATTTTTAAACCTGTTATTGCTCTTACATTAGGCTTGGCAATATTTGATCTTGCTAAAACTGTTTTAGCACAAGAAGTAGTTTTTAAAAGTTACTCAAAAGAGTCCTCTGAAGAGTATAAGGTTTTAACAAAGTTTTCTGTCACAATAATCATCGCTCTGCTAATTGAGTCTCTTATGGTGGTTTTTAAAATTGCTATAGACGATTACTCACATATGATTCACGCATTTTACCTAATAGGTGGGGTTTCGGTTTTAATATTAACATTGGGACTGTTTATATATTTTACAAAAGTTAAAAATTTAAATGACTGCTGCTAAAAAGCTGTCGAAACCATTCTCGAAAAAATCCTAAAACACTCTAGACACCTTAGAAACAAACTGTTCTAATCGTGTCTATACACTTAACTGGAAGTGAATGTAAGCTTCCGGCTGTTTTATCTTTAAATATCTTTTCTTAAAAACCTCACTAAAAACCCAACTTTAACTATCTATACACTGCCATTACAAATAAAATAAAGTAAAAAATATTAACCAAACCATTGAATACTAACACTTTAAGGAAGATTAGAGAAACCTGTTAGATGCTTGTTTTGAACCTTTCATTCTCAAACCTTAATATCACTGTTATTTTAAAATTATGATTAATTTATATACAAATAATTCCTATGTTTCTAAATAATACCTATATACTATCTACAAATAAATAATAAAGTTATAGGAAAAAATATGAAGCAAATATCATTAAGAGGAAGAGCATATCCAACTGATTTAAATCATGCAGGAACAGTTTTTGGTGGCTGGATTATGGCTAAAATGGATAAGGCAGCTTCTATTGCAGTAGAAGATATTGTAAACTCGGGTGCTGTAACGGTATCTGTTACAGATCTGCATTTTTTAAAGCCCATAAGAAACGGTGATATAGTTACAATCTATACGGAGATTATAAAGATTGGAAATTCTTCAATACAGATAGATGTAGACGTGATGGTACGCTGTAGACAATCCCATGAAGAGTACAGTGTAACTAATGCAATTTTTACATTTGTTACCGTAGATGAAAATCGGAAGTCAATCAATGTTAGAGATGTTATTCGTCATGATATAGATAAAGATGTAAAAAAACTACTATAGCTTTGTATAGAAATTGTTTTATTTGGAGATTATTTGAGTATTCACTTTTTTAAAATATTTACATTCTTTTTCCATTTGCACTGTATCCATATCATAAAATCTTTCCTTGTAAGAATTAAACTATGGAAGCATAGTTGTTATTTATAAAAGTTTCTTTACTTTAAAGTTCTAAAGTGTTAATCAAGTAAATGTATTAGCATCCAAACTATACAATTCGAAAATTAAAGGATGAAAATGACAACAAAAACTAAAAACCGCTGGTTCATGGCAATTGGTGCTATGGCAATTCATATGTGTATAGGGTCAGTCTATGCATGGAGCGTATACGTAAACCCTATTCAGTCCACAATGGCTTGGACACTCACAGATGTTACGATTACATTTTCTGTTGCCATCTTCTTTCTTGGTCTTTCTGCTGCTCTTATGGGAAAATTTGTTGAGCGAAAAGGCCCTAGAGTTGCTGCGACCCTTGCTGCAGTTTTATTTGGACTAGGAACGATGGGTTCTGGTGTAGCTATCGCTTTGGAATCTAAAGTCCTACTCTATCTGACTTATGGCGTTTTAGGAGGTGCAGGCCTTGGTATCGGATATATTTCTCCTGTATCTATGCTTGTAAAATGGTTTCCAGATAGACGTGGTATGGCGACAGGACTTGCTATTATGGGGTTTGGCTTTGCTTCTGCCATTTCGGGTCCTGCCATTAAAATACTCATAGATGAAGTTGGTATCTCTTCAACATTTTATATCTTGGGTGCTATTTACTTTGTTGTTATGTTTAGTGCAGCACAATACCTTGCTAATCCACCAGAAGGCTACATGCCAGAAGCTCTAAACGATGCGATTGCCTCAGGAAAAAAGAAAATCAAAGAAGATCTAGCAAATATTACTAGAAATGAAGCTATCAAAACACCTAGGTTTTATGGCTTGTGGCTTATGCTTTTTATCAATGTAACTTGTGGTATTGCTATTATTTCTGTAGCCTCGCCTCTCTTGCAAGAAGTTATTGGGATTTCTGCTCTAGCTGCTGCTTCTGCCGTTGGACTTATGGGAATATTCAATGGTGCAGGTAGAATTATTTGGGCAAGTGTTTCTGACTACCTTACGAGACCTGTAGTATTTATACTTTTCTTTATTACTCAGATTCTTGCTTTTTATCTACTTACTACAGTTACAAGCGTATTGCTCTTTACTGTATTAGTTTATTATATTATGACTTGTTACGGAGGAGCATTTGCTTCTATCCCAGCCTATATAGGTGATATATTTGGTACTAAAGAACTTGGAGCTATTCATGGGTATATTTTAACTGCCTGGGCATTAGCTGGACTTGCTGGACCAATTATTATCGCCTATGTAAAAGACTCTACTGGTAGCTACAGTGATACACTTTATGTTTTTGTAGGACTTTTCTTTGTTGCCCTTATAACATCTATCTTAATGCTTGTAAACATTAAGAAAATAAAAATGCAACAGACAGTAGCATAAGCTACTTCTATGCATTAAAATACAAAGGAATCGTATGAAAAATAAAGATGTTGAACTTAATGCACAAGAACTATTTCTTGGTTTAACAATGGTACTTCACTCAACAGCAGGAAATATAGAAAACAAAAAAATGTCTTATGAGGACGCTAGGGAACTTTACACAAAAGTATTACCTGATATCGCAAGGATGGTACTAGAAGAGCATTCGGATGAAGAGATGATTTCAGCAGCTAAAAAAATGGGTGCTTTGTTAAATGAAATTGCTAAGAGTAAGGGTGTTGAAATTACAGAATAGTTTCTAAATATCTAAAAACAGGTAAACTAAACTACCTGTTTTATCTTTTTACACGAGCTTCATTACAAGTATTCATCACAATTTTATCATCATGAAACACTTCTAACCATTCCTGTATGTGCTCCTCTGTTAGGACTACACCACCCGTTTGCTTTTCTAAATCAGTAGTCTCAACTACTTTCATCTCATCAAAATAAGCTTTGGCTTCTTTTAGAAGAGTCACTTGAAGGTTCATATCTACTCTACTCATCTCTTATCCTTTGCTGTTTTGTTGTTTTAAGTTTAACCAACATTTACCTTATAATACTTTAAAAAAATTTAATTGCTTCTAAATGTTATAACTAGTTTATGCACATCCACAACCAGTTCCACAACTTTTATCACTATTAGTTTCAGTGGCTTCTAATGTCCAATCATCAGTAGAACCACAACCGACATCACAACTTACACCTGTGCTACAACCAGAGATGAAGGTAGCATTTCTTATCACTCTAATTACAAAGTTGTCATCTTCAGCTCTTTGGGAATAAAACTCGTGCCTACCACAAAACTCTTCATTCATAAGTTCGGCTACAACATTTGCGTAGTTATATGCATCTTGCTGTGTTTTAAATGTATTGTTATTTGTATATTCGCTTTTTTTAAAACATTCACACTCTTTTTCCATTAATACTCTAAACATAAAATATTTCCTTATAGGTTATTTATTTTGGAAGTATAGTTAGTATAAGAAAAATAAGCTTACCCTTTAGAAAGTAATTCTTCTTTATAAATGTTTTTTTAGTTGAGAGCTAAAAACCCTCTTGTGGAAAATAATCAAAATAGCCTACTAGTAAATCACAACCTTAAGCATGCAACAATCGGTGCTATGATACACTCCACGACACAAAGGAATATATATGGCATACATAGATTTAACGAGAGAAAGTTTTGATGATACACTTGATAATAATGAAATAGTTATTATCGACTTTTGGGCAGAATGGTGTGGTCCATGTAGACAATTTGCCCCAATTTTTGAAAAAGTTGCTGAGAATAACCCTGATGTAACTTTTGGTAAAGTAAATACTGAGGAGCAACAAGCGCTGGCAAATAAGTATAATGTTCATTCAATTCCAACACTTATGGTTGTTAGAGACGGTATCATATTACTTAATTCAGGAGGCATGCTACCTGAAGATAAGTTTGCTGACCTTATAGCTCATGTAAAAGGTCTTGATATGGACAAAATACGTGAAGAGATGGCTCAAGAAGAAGAGGATAATACTTAAGAGTGAAAGCTATAAAACCCTTTGATCTAAAATAAAGTCACGTATTACATGTATAAAAGTTGGAACAGTTTGGTTTGCATCAACACTAAAAGTAGCTAGTTGTTTATAGGTATCTATACGTTCATCAAACAGAGCTCTTGCTCTATCTTCATCCTCAAGTAAAGGACGTTTTTCACGTTCCCTTCTTGGCAGACGTTGAAGTATCACATCAAAGTCAGCATCTATATAAACAATGAGGGACTTCTCTGGAATTGAGCTGTATATAGGCAGGCCACCACCAGTAGCAATCACTTGACCTTTCTCTTGAGTGAGTTCACTGATACATTTTTGTTCAAGATCACGAAAATACTCTTCACCCTTCTCTTTGAAAATATCAGAAACACTGCTGTTTTGCTCTTTTTCAATTATAGTATCAACATCCACAAACTTTTTAAACAGTTGTCTTGCAAGAACTTTTCCTACAGTAGTTTTTCCACTTCCCATAAAGCCAATTAGGACTATGTTTTCGTATACCAATTTGTACTCCTTTTTCTAGTTTCATTACTTTTACTCATATTCTACAACGACTCAATAATAATTTTATATCTTTTATAATAAGCGTGACTATACTGTAATACTCTTTATATACGCTACAAGTAGAGTATTTATATAAACTACCTGCATATAAGTCATTTATTCTGAGATTATGGTTAGAAGTATACTTATTACCTTTTTACTGTTTTTAAGCTTAACATATTCAAAAAAAAATCTTCCCTTGCTACTATATAAAAACTGATTTGTTATACTATTTTTATGAAAAAAATAATATCTGACATACATAATGCCGTACAAAATAGTAGGACGACTATTGAGTTTCTCAAGAAAAACAGTGCTTGGACTTGGGTTAACGACTATCCAATTAGCATTGTCAATGAAATCACAAGAGTCAAAGATGAAGAGAGCCTAAAAAAACTAAATGCTATAGACTTTTTTGATGCTCAAGGATTTTCGAAAAATAGTTACCATAAAGATGAGATAAAGTACCTAATACAGAATATCCCTACTTCCATTAAGACAGCTTATTGCCTTTGTCTAAAAAAGAAAAATACTGATTACTACAATTTTACAGAAAAATTCCAACACGACCGTTGGAAAAAGATTACGGATGAAGATAACTTTGAAGCCTTAGTTGAGACTTCAAAATTTACTGACACAGATAATAGCCTAAGTATAGAGACTGAGTTACGAGATATAATGCGAAGTCGCAAAGAGATACCTTCACTAAAAGCTATTGGTTTTGTGTGGATCGTAACACTCCCTAAAACTATACATCTTGAGAATATACTAGAGCACTACTTTTTAGATAATCATATATTTGTCGAAAAAGGCAGGAAAATTGTATACATTGCATGGGCTGATAAGCTGGCAAATATTAATATGAGATATTTTGTTAATACTCCCTCTGCATCAAAGAAGTAAGTGCTTAATATATATGTAGATGGCTCTATAGATATTCCTGAACTTTTAAAGCCTTACTTGAGGATGTGAAACCCTACAAACAGCGTAGTTTTATTTTTAAAAAGCCACCTGTTTACTCCCAATCAACTGTTGAACATCCTAATTATCTTTATAGAAAAAAAATCGAACAGAAATAAATAAATTTTTTTCATTACTTTAGTTTTTTTATGATAGAATATACTAAGTCGGGTGCTAGAAGTATCTAGCGCTAATCATTCAGAATGATTGACTAACTTATTTTAGGAGAATTTATTATGACACCGGAAACGAAAGAAAAATTAGAACAAATTGTACTACTTGTTGACAAGGCAATGGTTGACCCTGATATTGATATTGATTACTGTATACCTGGCGTAAAAACAACGCTGGACAACTGTGATGAGTCGGGTGATCCTTACATTTTGCTAACATATGTAGTTAGCCAATACACTAGACCTACACGTACGATACATTTAGGCTCAACAATGCTTCGAAGTACAGCTGAAGAAGTATCTAATCAAGTTACTTTTTCTATTGAAGAATTTAAGGGTGAAATAGATTCTGTAGAGATGGGTTAATCCCATCCCTATAAGAAGTTATATATAAGTTAAAATTTAATTATTTATTAGACTCAAGGTTTAATCGGTAAGTCTTGTCGACATCTGCAATAAATGTATTTGTAAACATTTCTGCTAAAGGTTCATCCTCGAAATGATACTCTGCAAATCCAAAAAAATCTTCTGGTGTAATTTCACACTCATACATTTTATCTATCGCTTGTGCGTTTAAATTATTAAAAAAAAGAGCCGCAATCTCTTCTCCAAGGTAATCATAATCTGCATTATCTATCTCTTTATAACACTTCTGCTTGAACATCAACTCTTCGAGTTCATCAAGTCTATCACCCTCTGCTTCTGATGCAACTCCACTTTTAAGAATATTCATTACTAATTGATGCATCTCTTCTAATATTTTTGATTGTTCGCTCATATAACCCTCTTGATATTTTCATCTAAATCTTCACCCATTAAAAGGTTTTCTTATTATATCTTTTACTACTAATTTAAAGTTAAAACTATTTATTTAATCGTCTTCATCCTCATCACCTATGCCAAGGTTATCCATAAACTGTTCTGCAAGAATATTTGCTTTTTTATAAAACTTCTCAGCAATTTCTGGAATAAACATACTCTCAATAACTTCTTTAAAAAGTTTTAACCAACGCTCAAATGTTTCTGGATACATTGGTCCTATAAATGCATGAGGAGGATAAGGGTGACCATTATAACCTTTCTCTTCAGCCATCATCAGAAGCCAAAAGCTATCTAATGTATGCATATGTTCATACCATTTACCGTTATTTAAATCATCTCCCAAGGCATTAATGAAGTATGGACTTAAAATATCATCTTTGAGTACGATTGCATAAAATCTACGTACCATTTCTTCTACCTTGCTTCTATCTACTGTGTCATAAAGCATACTCTCTCTCCTAGTCTTAGTGATGTGAGTATAGCGAAACTTTATTATCAGATTTATGAGTCTAGTTTCATATCAGTTATTCACTTATATTTCATTCAGTAAAACTTTTTTTATTCTTAACTATTCTCACTGATTTACTTTACATATTATAAGTTTAATTTATTTTAATATCATTTATATCGCAGTTATTAGAATATATTATTTTAATACTATCTTACTCTAGTACGAAGTTTGAATGAGAATTCATTAAACTACAGTGTCTGTCTGAGATTATGGAATTGACATTGTTATTATGGGATAGATTTATCCCTCGTTAGGAGAAATATTATGTCACAAGCACAAAAAGAAAAATTACAAACAGTAATTCAACTAATTGACAAAGTTGCAGTAAACCCAGATATTACAGTCAACTACTTTATCCCTGGTGTTTTAGTTACTGAAGATGTAGATGGCAGTGGTGAAAGTGGTGGTCCGTATATCCAGTTCACGTACGCTCTAAATGGTTCACCGCATGTACAGCATATGCCTTTAACACATGGTTACCTTGAAAAAACTGCTGAAGACTTAGCAAACTTGGTTACTTTTTCTCTCCAGCGTTTTATGGAAGAGATTGATTCACGTCAACATGGGGCACAGTAAAAAGTAGATTTGTATATAAGTTCTAGGTTTAGGAGGATGTAATGAGTAATCGTGTCTCTAAGTACTTTAACATATATGTTCTCATTGCCTTAATAGGTGGATTTTCTTTTTTTTATCTTTTTTCATTTGCATTTGTACTTAATGATGTAGCAAGTGGTTCTAGTTCACAAATGAAAAAAGAGTATATAGAAAAGAAAAGACAACTCTGCTTAAAAGATCCTACTCAATGTTAAAACAACACACATAAATTAAGATAATATTTTTGGTATCACAATAGTAAATCGTGCTCCTCTAGAGCTATTTATAACATCTATCGAACCATTTATATGTGTATCAATAATCATCTTGGACATATATAGTCCTAAACCGGTGCCATTGTCAGACTTACTACTAAAGTATGGCTCAAAGACCCTCTCAATAATGTCATTCTCTACTCCACCCGCATTATCTTCAATAGAGATTCTTATCTCTTCATCAGAACTATCTACACTTATCCAAATTTCTCTCTTATCTATCTCTCTTTGGACTAATACATCAGCAGCATTGTTAATAATGTTAATGAGGACTTGAACTATCTCATTGGCATAAGTATCTATAAAATCTTTATTTGACTCTATAACACTCATCTTAATATCAGCCATAGTGAGTCTGTGTTCTGTAAATTGACATGCACGCTTAACGAGACTGTTTATCTCAACATTTTTGGCAGATTTTTCCGGTTTAAAATAGGTCTGAAAATCATCTATCGTCTCAGATAAATAAACCATAGTATCAGAAATTCTTTCAAATATCTCATCATACTTATTGGATTCATTTCCTTCCATTATTGAGTTTACTCTTTCATTTGCTATGAGAAGTGTTGTTGTAGATAAAGGCTGTCTCCATTGATGTGCAACCATACTCATCATCTCACCCATAGCAGCAAAACGAGACTGTGCGATTATAAAGTTTTGCTGTTCAATAATTTCCTTCTCAAAATTAATAACCTTTCTTACATATGCTCTCATAAAAAGGCTCAAAATGACTAGTCCTAAAACTGCACTTATGATAGTTATTTGAGCAAGTTCAAGATCATAAAATAAGCTAATTACAGTTATTGTAATTATTGAGACGATAGTAATCAAAATACCGGCATAAATATTACCTAAGATATAAGCTGCAACAACAAGAAGGTAAAACCAAATAATACGAAACTCATCATTTGGGACAAATAACAATGCAGATACAAAAGTAATAAATGCAAATAAATACATTAAATATGTAGATTGCATATAACGTTTTTTATCACCACGCAACCTTACAATAAGTATGATGGAAACAACAGACAAAATATAATTCATTGACGTATGTATCGTACCAAGAGGATTGATACCAAGGGTACTTATAACGGCAAATATAAGTGTGAATATTGCCATTACCAACAAAATAGTATTCAATATTTGATATTGAAATTTTAAAAGAATCTCATCTTTCTCAAATGAGAAACCGCTGATAAGGAAATTAGTATAATATGAAATCTCTTTTTTTTGCATACTTATCTTTTCAACTCTATTATCTTTATTTTTCACAAGTATACATCATAAATACTTATATCATAAGTTTTTAAGGCCTTATTTAAACTAAGGAAAATCAACTCTCTCATTAATATGAGATATTTGTTCTTCATTCTCAAATGAAGTTTCTATGATTCGATTACTTTGGATTGTCATATAGCCATAAATTGGACTAATAAAATGGTTATTTTTCTCAGTTGCATGCTTAAAATAGTTAATAGAATAAGTTTGCTTATCAGCATCTCTAAACTTATATATAAGAAAATTTTCATAAACAAGTATTTCTGCTTCTCCATCCGGATTCGCTTCTAATACAATTTTTTCTATTAGCTTATATTTTCCTCTACCATACTTACCAAATAAATAGTGTTGCATCACAAGATCTATTACTGCAAGTCTACACATCATCACCTCTTCTCTTGGGACGCCCTTGCGAGTATTGTGTGTGCATATATCGGATAAAAACTGCTCTGGAGCGTCTAAACCTTCACTAGAAGCCTCTTGGGAGTTTATTAGAATACCTAAATCAACCCCACTTCCCTCAGCAAAGCTTCTTGAAATAATATTTCCAAAATTTCCAGCATTTAACTCTTTTAAAACAAAATCTTTTGCATTTTTTTCTGTTTTAATACGTCTAAGAACTTCATCTCTTACTTGTTGAATAGCTTGAATACGATTTGACATCTTTATGCCTTTACCTCATTGTGCTTACTATATTATAGCAATAAATTATATAGTAATAATAAGTAACTTTATAAGAAACCACTCTGCCTTTTCAGTTCTACAATAATCTCTTTTTGTCTGTTATAAACATACTCCATTAAAATTGATTCACTTGCTTGGTTTTCATATAGATTTACAATAACTTTGCAGTAATCCTTATCGCACATAATAAACTTAACTTCTGCTTCTAATGATAACTTTACATAACCATCTGCACTATTGTCTGGAAGAGTAAAGTTCAGAGTTACTATACTTAACTCCAGCGATTCTATATTATCATAGAGTCTTGTTTTAACAGCGATGGAGTTCATAGATATATCTAATATAGAGCCATTAAGAGTCCCTTTATCATGTAAAATTGTAATAGGGGTTCTTTGAGAGCAGGTAACCCTGCTATATTTTCTTGAGTTGGCACTGCCATGTGCAAATCTAAAATTATTAAGACGTGCAAATTTTTTCTTGATGTTTATATAAACCACATCAGCAACTATATCTTTGGAAAAGCTCGAAGATTGTATGACTGTAGATTTTTCAAAATTCATTACAGTCCCCTGTAGTTGTTGAAAACTAACATCCACTTCATCTTCTGTTGTTTTTAAAATAACAGAAGGTGTGTTTATACATAATCCCTTATATATATTTATCAACTTTATTGGTGACTTGTTTGTAAAAACTGCTTGCAATAGGATATCAATCACTTCCCTATCATTCATATCTTCGTTTACATTGATTATTTTATGAAGTACTTGTGCATTAATATCTTCGGCTGAAACCTCAGCTCTTGAAAGCTTAGAGATAACTTCTAAGGCTTGATTTAATTCTAAATTATTTATATCAATAGCGTAAAGTCCGGCTATTGGTTTTATTTTTTTATTTTCTATATACCTGAGAATATGATTTTGGATAGTTAAAGCTTTAGACTTTATGGCTTCAAAATCTAAACCTTCAAATAGTATCAGATATAGCCCATTATCATATTGTGCCAATAAATCATAGGACTGTATGAGCCCATTAACCTCCAAAAGTAGATCATGTATAGCTTCTTCTATCTCATATTCATTCCAATCATCTCTTAATTTTGATATGTTTTCCATTTGAATAGTTATAATTCCAAGCTTAGAGTCTGATATACTTTTTTCTAAAATTTTTTCTTTTAAAACTTCGATAAAGTAGATACGATTTTTTATAAAGTCAACATCAGGTCCGTTATTTGAAACAGTTTCAGGTACTTTTTCAAGATAGATAAACTTATCCCCACTTACAGTAGAAAAAGCAATATCAATGTTGTATATCTTTGAATTTGAAGAAAACTCAACACTGTTCTCATGCGAGATAGTACTGTTTAAAAAATTATCTAAACCAAACTGCGTACACACTTTTGATCTCACGTCAGCTAAATTTTTACAGCTAAAATCATCATATAGTTTTTGACTCGCATATTTAAGTCTGTTTGAGTCAAAAATCATAAAACATTGCTCGTGTATCACACTATCTGCTATCATATGCTCCAGCTGAGTGCTTTCTTTGAGAGATATATCTTTTTTAATATTTGTGATAACTTTAGTCATATCACTTTTTGGAGTTACAATCGTTCTTACGTTTAGTAGAGATGATAGTTGAAATAGCATCAAACTATTTGAATCATTTATAAAAAAGTATATTAAACTATCTGTTTTATCAGAAAGTAACTGTTTAATATGCAGGAGGACCTGCTTCTCAATTTTATCTATTTCAACAAAATAAACATCATGATTATCAATACTCTTTAACCCAGAGATATCAAGCTTTTCTAGAGACTCGAAAGCGTTTAAGGTTTCTTGGAGTTGCTCAGATGTTGATATTTTGTAAAATATATGAACCAATAGAAATCCCTACCATTAAAATTAAACATATTTTACCATATTAAAAAGTTTTATTTAAATAGTAAAATAGATATACAATATTCTCATAAGACAACTCTGTATTCAAAATATAAAAACTAATTTTAACAAACTTAATAGATAAAAAGTTATAACCTTACCAATAAAACTGTAATGTTAGATATGCTAGTATATATAAACAGAAATTGATGCTAGGTTTATAAAGGTATTAAATGAATTTACAAGATATTTTGAACTATTCAAAAGATTTAAATATACTTTATGCAGAAGATGATGAAAAGCTTCTACAAGAGACAAGTGAAGCTTTGGAAGATTTTTTTGCGAGTACCCAAACTGCAGAAAATGGCTTAGTTGCACTCCAAAAATACAAAGACTATTACGAAAAAAACTCTGAGTACTATGATATTTTAATTACGGACGTCAATATGCCACTGATGAGTGGTGTTGAGTTAATTAAAGAGGTACACAAAATCAATATTGACCAGAGTGTAATAGTAATCTCAGCCTATAACGACTCTGCAAGACTAATAGAACTTATCAATATTGGTATTACACACTTTATTATGAAACCTCTCTCTCCAACTCAGCTTATGAGTGTTTTATATCAATCATCAAAATTGGTAAGTAATCAAAAACAGTTAGTTAGATATCGTAAAGAGCTTGAAGATTTAAATAAAAACCTTGATGAAAAAGTAAAAGAGCAAGCGCAAGAGATAATATTTACGCAAAAAATTTCTATTGAAGCTATAGCAAATATGGTTGAGAGCTATGATGATGAAACGGGTACCCATGTTAAAAGAATTGAGCAGTACACATCCTTAATAGTTGAATCTTTACCTGTTACTGACGAGAATCCTATGGAGGATAAAGTCACAATACCTTTTGCTTCCATACTTCATGATATTGGCAAACTTATGATTCCAAAAGACATACTAACTAAGCCTGAGAGACTCAATGATGAAGAGACTATTATCATTAAAACACATGCAAAGCTTGGTGGAGAAGTACTTAAAAAAGCAAATATAACTTTTAAAAGTAATTTTGATAAAGATAGTTACCTTAAAACTGCAAGTGATATAGCAATGTATCATCATGAAAAATGGGATGGTAGCGGTTATCCTGAAGGACTTCAGGGTACGAACATTCCAAAATCAGCTAGAATTGTTGCAATTGCAGATGTATATGATGCACTTAGAAGTAAAAGAGTCTATAAGGATGGGTTTACTCATGAAAAAGCTGTTGAGATTATGATGCATGAGAGAGAAAAAAGCTTTGATCCAGACCTTATAGATATTTTTTTAAATGTAAATCAACAATTTAAAGAAGTCTTTGACAGGTTATCATAATGGTACTTTAATTGCTTTGTACAGAGTATTACAAAGATTAATTAGGGTAGTTGATGGCTGAAGCAATAGAAGAGATTATAATCATAGAAGACAGTGAAGCTGCTCAAGTTGAAAATGATTCTACCCAAGGTACTTTAAACATAGATGATGAAAATTCAAATAAGAAAAAAAATATTATCTTTGGGATTATTGCAACCCTTCTAATTTTAATAATCTTTACTACTTTAATAGTTGTTTTAAGCTCTTCAGAAGAAGAAGAAATTGCCAGTATGAATTTAATAGAGGAGAAACTTGAAGAGACTCCTCAAGAGCAGATAGAGACAAGTAAACTTGAGAGTATGATAGCAAAGGCCAACTATCTTTACTCTAGCGGTTCAAAAGATGAAGCACTCTTTCTTTATGAAAAAATAGCACACTACAGTGAAGCAATCTCCCAATATAACCTTGGCGTTGCTCAGCTAAAAAATGAACAGTACCTGTTAGCTCTCAATACATTCCAAAAAGCCATTCAAAATGATGAAAAGAGATGTGTAAGCGCTATAAATGCAGCTGTATGTTCTCTGCATTTAAATGATGAGGAGAGCTTTAGGTACTATATAGACTTAGCTCATGCCTATCTATCATATGAAATAAACTCACCACTCTACTCATACTATTACGCTCTTATAAGTTACTATAACAACAACTATCTAGAAGCTCTTAGTGCACTTAAAAACAGAACCTCTGATGAATATCCATCTGTTCATAAAAACCTCAGTGCTAAAATAAATGCTATGTTTAGTAATGACTATGATGCCATAGAAGTTATGGAAAAAAATCTTGAAGATTATGATGACTTTAGTATAGCTCTTCTTTATGCAAGGGTTGGTGATTTTACACTGGCTATCAACCACCTAAATGAAGCTATCCTAAAAAACATTCAGCCAGTAAAAGCCCAACTTGCTCTTGGTCTTATAAATTTAAAGGCTGGTCGAATCTCCAGTGCTACTAAAGAGATAAAAAATGTCACAGACATGTTCCCCGAAGAGGTATATAAGCACTACCCTATCAGAGTGCATCTAAAAGAGTCTCTATTTGATGCTAAAAAAGCACAAAAGGAGTATAGAAGAAATATAGCCAGTTCAAAGAACTTGAACTATCAAAAAATATTTTACTTCTCTCCATATAAAGTTTTTAATGCGAATCAGACTATCAGTTACATAAGAAAGGGTAACGCAAATATATATATTGACAATATAGAATCTGCAAAAGAGTATCTAAAGAAGAGTGCCTCATCTTCAAATGTAAATATTGGGATTACAAAAGCTATAAAAAAAGCGCTCTCGTTTAAAATAAGAGATGCAAATGAAGATCTACAAAAGCTCGTAAAGATTCAACCAAAACACTCTATACTTCACTACAATCTTGCACTTACATATGCACAGATGGGTAATATGGTACAGGCTCATGAACACTTTATCCGTTCATATCACCTGGATGCTAAGAACTATCTGTCTGGCATATATACAATTTTAACAAGTCAACTCATAAACAGAGAAAACTCTAAATTAAAATCTATTTTAAAAGACTCAATTGCTAATGAAGATACGAGTGAAGAGATAGACCTCTATCAGACTCTACTGCATATAAGTGAAAACAACTTTATCTCAGCAGTTGATTGGTTAGACAATGATTATAAACAGAGACCTCTTTATCTCGCACTTGATATTATAATATCACTAAAACTAGGCATGGTGGATGTAGCAAAAATATCAGCAACAAAACTTACTATACTTCTTCCAAATGATATTCTTCCTCACGTGATGAAGATAGACGCAACATACAGTGATTTAAAAACAACAGAGTATGCATCAAAAGTATTGAACTATCTTAAAAATCAAAAGTTTAATTTCAATGACCTCTATTTTGGTCCATTTATTACAAGATATTTATATATACAACAAAACCTCATAACAGGAAAACTATACTTCTTAAGAAAGCAGCTAAAACGTGTCTTAGAGAGTACTACAGAAGATACACATGAGATAGAGAGTGCTTTAGCTTTAGCATCACTCTATGACAAGCAATATGAGGAGTCATACACTCACTACAATCATCTAATAGATGAGATGAAGATTCGTGATGCCTACACCCTCTATCTTGGAGCTGTTGCTTCTACAGCTGCTGGACATCATGAAAATGCAATAGCACTGCTTGAGTTATCTAAGATGAAAGATGGAAGTTTTTATGAGAGTAGATATGCACTTGCACTTCTCTATCTTGAGATAAAAAATAATGAGGGTGCTACGATTCAATTATCTCGAATACAAAACAACTCTTTTAGATCAAAGTTTTTCGACTTTGAGATAAGTGAAGATGAACTGTTTGTAGAAAAAAATACTAGGAAAAATAACCTATAAGAGTTTGTGAACCTTCAAGTTCACTACCAAGAGTAACATTAAGTCTAAAGTTTTTAGGTAAATAGATTGTTGTCGTACCATTTATCATAACACCATATCTAGAAGCTTGTCTAACATTTTGAGCATTAATAATATCTATATTAATATCATCAAAACTTCTTTTAAGTTGGTGTACAACCTTCACACTGTTTGAGTTTTCATCAACAAAGACAAGCTCTGCATATTCGTTTATATCTTCAGACAGAGCAGAAGCTTTTGCTAAACGTGTACCTCTTCTAAGAGTTACGCTTTGAAGTATAGAATCAAGAGGTATTCTTAAAACACCTACATTTAAGTAAGTTGTATCTATTTCAAGTTTATATGCATACTCAGAATCTTGAATATCTTCTATAGATATAACATCTCCATCAACTGGTGATACAAGAGAGTTCTTTTCAAATGATGGAACCTCTCTCTCTGGATTTCTAAATATAAATCCAAAAGAAAACAGCAAAATTAAAGAGATAAGTGCTAGGAACTCAATATCAAAAATTGAGAAGATTATAAATGCTACAAATGCAGATACTAGATACTTAAAACCAGCACTTGATACAGGGAGTAAGTTACTTTTCATCACTTTGCTCGCTGTCGTCTTTGTTTGACTCGTTTTTTGTTTCACTCTCTTTATCTGTCATTGTTGCATCCACTTTCAACTCAGACTCTATATCATCTGTAGTTTCAGTCACCTTAGACTCTATGTTATTCTCAGTTTCAAAGTTTACGATAATCTCTCTAACTTCTTCACCTGTAATATTCTCTTTTTTATACAGAAGAGCAACCATTGCTTCGATAGCATCTCGATACTCTTCAAGTCTTGCTAATACAGCTGTATATCTCTCTTCTAAAGATGCCTTAATGAATGAGTCTGTATCTTCAGCCATTTTCTCACTATACTCACGTGCAGCTTGTTGTGCACCCCCTAAGAAGGATTGTCTGCTTTTCTCTAGAACCATAAGTCCAGCTACATCACTCATACCGTAAGTTTGAACCATCGACTTGATGATGTCTGTTGCACGCTCTAAATCATTACCTGCACCAGTTGAAATCTCACCTATGAACACTTGTTCAGCAGCTCGACCACCAAGAAGAACATCTACTTCAGCCCAAAGCTCATGCTTCTGCATCATAAACTTGTCTTCTTCTGGTTTATTAAGTGTATATCCAAGAGCAGCAAGTCCACGAGGAACAATAGAAACCTTAGATACTTTTTTGGCACCAATAGTAGTCTCAGCTAAAAGTGCATGTCCACTTTCATGATATGCAACTATCTTTTTCTCTTTTGGATTAATACGGCGTGATTTTTTAGCAAGTCCTGCAATAGCACGCTCAACTGATTCAAAAAGGTCTTTTTGCTTAACAGTTTTTTGACTTTTACGTCCAGCTAAAAGAGCTGCTTCGTTGATAACGTTTGCTAAGTCTGCACCAGCAAGTCCAGCTGTTAAGCGAGCAATCTCTTCTATCTCAACATCCGAGTCCATTTTTACATTTCTCATATGTACTTTTAGGATTTTAATACGACCTTCAAAGTCTGGCTTATCTACTAAAACCTGTCTGTCAAAACGTCCAGGTCTCAGAAGTGCTTGATCAAGAACTTCAGGTCTATTGGTTGCTGCTAAAATAATAACAGGAGTATCAGTACCAAAACCGTCCATCTCTGCAAGAAGTTGGTTTAGAGTCTGCTCACGCTCATCATTTCCACCCATTTGCATACCGGCTGCACGACTCTTACCAATAGCATCAATCTCATCTATAAAGATAATACTCGGAGCATCTTTTTTTGCTTGTTCAAACAGGTCGCGAACACGAGCTGCACCAACACCAACAAACATCTCTATAAAGCTTGAACCACTGACAGAGAAAAAAGGCACATCAGCTTCACCAGCAACAGCTTTAGCCAAAAGTGTTTTACCAGTACCAGGAGAACCAACTAAAAGTACACCTTTAGGAATTTTTGCACCAATCTCTACATAACGGCCTGGATATTTAAGAAAGTCAACTATCTCTTGAACTTCCTCTTTTGCTTCTTCAACACCAGCTACATCATCAAACTTAGTATCTGGCTTTTCAGAGTTGACCATCTTTTTTGATTGACCCATACCAAGGATACCACCACCCATGCTCTTCTGCATTCTTCCAGCGAAAAACATCCAGATACCGATGATAATTAAAAATGGGAATAACCATCCAAACATCTCAGTAAACCAGTTTGTTTCACTAAAACCAGCGTACTCTATTCCTTGTTGATCCAGTGCTTCAACTAGTTTTGTATCACCTTTAACTATTCTTGTAGTGTAAATAAAAGCTCCATCAGTTGAGGCCGCTTTTATATAACTCTGTCCTATCTCAACTTTTTTCACACTCTTTGAATCTACAAGAGCTTTCAATTCAGAGTAACTTACTTGCTTTGTCCTTGTATTAGCCGAACCAATCGTATTATTAGCCCCTGTACCTTCACCAACTACAACTTTGAAAAGTAAAATTATTACAACTGAAAAAATTGCAAATGTAATTAATGGATTTTTATTAAAAAAATTATTGTCGTTATTATTTTGATCGTCATTTTGCATTATATTTTTTATTTCCTATTTTTGTTTTAAGATTAATGTCACCCATTCATCTTGGGGTATTCGTTCTACTATTTTACAATCTTTATAAAATGAAAGAACTTTTGTTTCATACTTATCTAAAATCCCAGAAAGGATTAAGACTGCATCTTCTTTCATTGCAGATTTTAAATCTTTAGCGATAAATGTTAAAACGTCTGCAACTATATTTGCTACGACTACATTATACTTTGAAGTGCTCAGTGAACATGAACCTTCCCAAATATTTGAGAACTCTAAAGAGTTAAGTTTGGCATTTTTTATGGAGTTTTCTACCGACACAGGATCTGTATCACAGGCATCAACTTCAGCCCCAAGTTTCATAGCTCCAATACCTAGTATTCCGCTTCCACAACCTACATCAATAACACTATCACTCTCTTTTACATATCTTGAAATTGCTTTTAAAGATGATGCTGTTGTAGGGTGGTGACCAGTTCCAAACGCAAGTGCCGGATCAATTGCAATATTTATCAAATCTTGACTTGGTTCATCCCAAGTTGGATGGATATAAAATTTATCAATAGCCAGAGGAGATATACTTTTTTGATAAACCTCAACCCAGTCACTGTTTTGCAGTTTACTCTGCTCACACTCAAGTTCAATAGTTTCATTAAGTGCTTTGTTAAGTGCCTCGGTGAACTGTTCTAATCCCCAGACAATAGTATCCAGTTCATCTTCGCTTCTGATGATAAACCCCTCGTCGGTCTCTTCAAAACCGACAGGAACAGTATCCGATAAAAAATCTGAGAAAAGTGAGTGGTGAGATGAAACTTTAACTACTAACTCATAGTAGTGCTCTTGCATTACTCAGCGACACCCATAACAGCACCAAGTTTTTCTTTTAGTACTTGGGGAGTAAAAGGTTTAACGATGTAGTTATTAACACCAGCTTTAAGTGCAGTAATAACTTCCGCTTTTCCACCTTCAGTTGTAACCATGATAATTGGAGTATCTTTAAAACGCTCATCTGCACGAACCTTTTGTACAAGTTCAAGACCATTCATCTCTGGCATATTCCAGTCTGTAATTAACATCTCAATATCCGGATTAGCATCCATCTGTGCCCAACCCTCAACACCGTCAGCACCCTCAAGTATATCTTTATAACCTAAACGAGCTAAAGTATTTTTAATAATACGACGCATTGTAGAACTGTCATCAACAACAAGTAATTTCAATTGAAATCCTTTTCTAATAATTTGTAAATTTTAATACTATAATAATAGCAAAATTTTATTTATTTTACTATTAATCTAATAGTTTAAACATTTTAGGTAAGTCTAGAGTTCCCTCATAGTAAGCCTTACCAATGATTACACCATCTACCTCTTTTGTAGCTATAAGAGCTTCTATATCACTCTCATCTTTCACTCCACCACTAGCGATAGTACTCACACCACTCGCTCTTGCAATATCTAGTGTAAACTCAACATTAACCCCGCTTAATGTCCCATCTTTACCAACATCAGTACAGATAATAGCTTCAACACCTGCGTTTGCAAATTCACGAGCTAAATCAGTTGCTTTCATAGAACTTACTTCACCCCAACCCTCAACTGCAACATAACCATCAATTGCATCTATTCCAACAGCTATAGGATATTTTGATGCCATATCTCTTACAAACTGTGGATTTTTAACTGCGATTGATCCTAAAATAATTCTATCTATTCCTATCTCAAGCATCTTCTTAATAGTCTCTTCATCACGGATACCACCACCAAGTTCAAGCTTTACATTACAGTTTTCTCTAATTTTTATAATAGAGTCCAGGTTTTTTGGCTCACCTGCAAATGCACCATTTAAGTCAACTAAATGCACCCACTCAGCACCCATCTCTTCAAATTTTTTTACAAGCTCATATGGCTCATTTGAGTAAATTTTTGCACTATCCATAAGACCTTTTGTAAGTCTAACTGCTTGTCCGTCTTTTAAATCTATCGCTGGGTATAAAGTCATAAAATATTATCCTTAATTTTATTGTATAAAATGAAGGGAACCTCTTCATTTGTTATATTACGATATCGGAAGTAATCCCGCTATCTACGTTAACACTTGGTTTCCTTCGGCAGGAAGCCCAAGGAACTAGTTCCTTTTTTACAGATTAATGAAATTTTCTAAAATATGTAAGCCATTTTCATGGCTTTTTTCAGGGTGTGGTTGAATTCCAAACACATTTCCATGAGCTACAGCAGATGTGAAATCATAGCCATAGTTTGTTGTTCCAATTATGTCATTTTTATCTATGCAATTCACATGATACGTGTGAACAAAATATAAGTAGTGCTCTTCATCTAAGTTTTCAAAGAGTGGGTGTTTTTTTGTAAACATTCTATTCCAGCCCATATGCGGAACTTTAAGAGGTTCACAAAATTTTGAAGAGTCAAAGGCAGTAACACTACCCTTTATGAGTCCTAAACCTTTATGACTACCAAACTCTTCACTACTCTCAAAAAGAAGCTGCATACCTAGACATATACCAAGCATATATTTTCCGCTAGAAGCATACTCACGTAGTGCTTCTATCATATTTCTCTCACGTAGATGCTCCATAGCATCACCAAAAGCACCAACTCCAGGAAGGATAAGTTTGTCATAATCTTTAAACTTACCTGGGTCACTCTCAATAACTGTCTCTTTTCCTAACTTAGCAAATGCATTCTGCACACTTGCCAAATTCCCCATATTGTAATCGACTATCGCTATCACTGATAATCTCCACTGTTTTTACTTTTTGTAAATCTTATATATGTTCCCAAAGTAAAAAGAAGAAGGGCAACTCCCCCTATAATATACATCGCATATAGAAGTTGTTCAGGTGCTGTTATCGCAAACTTAAACACAAGCATAAGAGCCTCGATGGAAAGTGCAATAATAATAGAACCTAAAAATTTTACCATCGTCTTGTTTGGTCCGGATATGTTAATCTCTTTATGCCTTCCAAGTACCTCTTCTTCAATCAGTGTCTTCGCCAAATCAAAAACTGCCAAGGAGAGTGTAAGTAAAATTGTTGCTTTGAACATTGCATCAACAGAGAAGCTTTTCAGTGATATCTCTGCAACATAAAAACTTTGTATACCGTGAATAAACAGAAGTAAAGCAACTGCAGTAAGTGCAAATGCAAACATCATATAAGCGTACTTAAATACTTTAGAAAAAAATGTATCCATACTATTGAGGTGTGCTATTTTTATAACTTCTTCTAGAGGCATATCTAAACAGGCAACATACTTTAAGTTTCCATTTTCAGAAAAAATTGGTGCAGAAGCAGTCACTGTCAAATCTTGTGTTATCAGAGATGGATAGGGATCAGTGATTGTACATCTCTCTTCTCTTACAGCACGGTAATAATAAGCACGGTCAGCACGAATTTTACCTTTATCGTCCTTTAGCACTTTAGTAGCTGTATAGGTAGAAGTTACTTGAACTCCTTTGTTATCTAATAGATAAACACCCTCACAACTCGCCAAGTCAGCTTTTATCTTTAGTAGACGAGGCATAACCATCTCTTCACTTAGGGATGGCAGTCTATTTGGAATATTTTTAGAAAAAAGATAGCAAAAATAAGCTCTTGCCTTTGTACGACCTTCGGAAAAATTTTGAATATCAGATGCAACCATGCTATTAGTTCCCTTACTTAAAGATAGAAAGATTATAGCAAAGAGATGATTATAAAAAGTTTATATTTTATTTATGAATATTAAACCCTTCCTCTTTAGGGTTTTCAGTAGTATGTCCACTTTCACTGTGATGCGATATACTCGGTCCAAAAACTTTTTTTATGATTGATTTGAGACCTTTTTCATTCTCTTCATATTCTCTCTCTGATTCTTGAAGTGCCACTTCCCACGCTGAAGAAAATCCAGGAGCTTTTAACATCATTTTTCGAAGAGCTCCATCATAAATATTTAAAAGTCTAATCTCCGCACGTCCGGGTTTTTGTCCTAATGTCTGAACAGTAACTCTTAAATTTTCATTTGCCTCTTTTAAACTAGTCAACTCTTCTTCTAAGTTTTTACTACCCTCATTTGTTAACTTCATCTGTCTATTTAAATGCTCTTTATACTCTTTTAACTCTTTTTTATAAGTTCTAACTTCAAATCTTGATTTTATGTAACTAAGAAACCATCCTACTACAACAGCAGCTATAATATAAATAATACCTAAATAACTTAATTCCATTTTATATCCTTTGTAATTTAATTCATTATATCACAAGAAAATAAAACTTAATGTATAATTCTTTTAATGATAAAGACGAGGATTTTACTTAATGGGCTTTAAACTATTTTTACTTTTTGAGAAATTTTTAATGATTTTACCTGCTTCTTGGAGAAAGACTTTTTTCTCTTCTTTAGCAACTTTAGGTTACTACACTTCAAAAAGATACCGCAAGGTTTCACATCAAAATTTAAACTTTATGTTTGAAAATAAGATGAGTGAAAAAGAGAAAGAAGAAATTACAAAATACGCTTTTAAAAATCTTATCTTTAATTTTCTTCATGCAATGGAGCTTAGACATATGTCTAAAGAGGATTTACAAAAAAGAGTAACCATTCAAAATATTGAAGCTGTAGAGAAGGTTCACGCCGAGGGTCGTGCTGTTATATATGTTACTACTCATTACTCCTCTTGGGAGTTAGGTGGTGCTTCTATCGGTGCATTTATCGAACCTCTTATCGCTGTCTATAAAAAAATGAAAGACCCAACTTATCAAGCGTGGTTACTAGAAGCTAGAGACTCATTTGGAAATATCTCAATGGAAAAAAGCAATGTTGTAAAACCACTAGTTAGAAATCTTAAAAAAGGCATGGCGTGTGGTCTTCTAATAGATACAAATATAAATCCTAAAGAGGGTCTGATGGTTAAGTTTATGGGAAAAAGCATACGTCAGACCTCAACTCCTGCATTTCTTGCAAGAAAATTTGATGCAGCAATAATTCCAGTAACAATGAGAACAGATGATGAAGAAAACTATACTTTAATGATTTTTGATGAGATTAAAGTGCAAAAGACAGATGATGTTGATGCAGATATTCAAAATGCGACGCAACTTCAAGCTGATTGGTTAACATCACTTATTACCAAAGAGCCTAAGTTTTGGTTCTGGCTACATAGAAGATGGAAGAATGACCATCCAGAAATCTATAAAAAGTAAAGTTTTACTCTTCTACTTTTGAATCTCTAGTTTGACACTCTTTTGTTCTAGCCTCAAAAAGCTTCAAAATTGTCAAGAAAAACGCAGTGATCGCGGGACCAAGTATCATACCCCAAAAACCAAATGTTGCAAGTCCAGCGATAATTGCAAAGAAGATAACAAGTTCATTCATTCTCGCATCATCCTCTTTTAGTAGTCTTGCATTTATCTCTTTAATAATCAACGGTTTTATAAATGTATCCGCAATTATAGATATAACCACTATAGAGTATAGGGCTATAAAAACTGCGTTTGAGCTATTTCCAACTGAAAACTCATAAATCATAAATGGAAGCCACATCAATACCCCGCCAACAACAGGGATTAAAGAAGCAAATCCATACATAATTCCAAAGAGGAGACCGTTGTAGCCCATAAATGAGATAGCTATTCCAAAAAGAGCACCTTGAAACATTGCATTAATAATTATGGAGTAAAAAACAACACTCATAACAGAAGATAGCTCACGTGCTAAAAGTGTACTCTCATCAACTGACATCTGTACAACACGCTTTAAAAATTCTACTATATGAGCACCATTATATTGAGCAAAAAAGTAAAACACAATTACAAGAAAAGCATTTTTCAAAAAGCCTGCACTAAATGCCCCCACCTGTCCTGCAACACTCAATGCATTTGTAGTAATAGTGCTAATATTTACATCTTTCATCACATCACTTAGGTATGGCTTTAAAAAAAGCAAATACTCTGGTGGGGTTTCTAAAAAGTTTTCTATGTAAACTTCTATTTTTACCACCATCTCTGGTTCAATAGAGTTTAGTTGAATAGTTAAAGTTGCCAGAAAATAACCAAGTGGCGCAAAAAACAGGACTGCGAGCAAAAAGCTAGAGACTAAAGCTGCTAAAAATTTATGTCCAAACAGTTTTTCAAAGTAATCTTGTATATTTGAAGTTGAAACAGCTAACAGTGCTGCGATTGTCATACCAAGTAAAAATGGAGCATACAGAAGAT
>Ga0209345_10001481_pt1 | contig 27899 bp, 24 predicted proteins | sample Cruoilmetagenom7_FD_187294 | JGI IMG/M metagenome (GOLD analysis project Ga0209345, IMG submission 187294) | Oil polluted marine microbial communities from Coal Oil Point, Santa Barbara, California, USA - Sample 7 (SPAdes) (version 2) | ecosystem: Environmental > Aquatic > Marine > Oil seeps ...
AGGAGGCGAATTCTACAGCCCCCAGCCAGAGAGTCAACAGCTCTTTGTAAAAAAGTTTCAGAATGATGAAAACGGGCTTTGCCACTGTCCAAAACAACAGGCGCAAAAGCGCCTGTTGTTTTCATATACCTGATACCATGTAAATTTACAGCAGGTAGAAAAGGTGGTGCTTCTTCTTGCCGAGCTTGACCAGGAAATACTTTCCGAAGCGACTCGCTTCAGCCGAAAACAACTGCTCCGCGACCATGTTCTGCTCCATTCCGCACACCTGGTCATTAATAATGATGGCGTTACGCTGCAGGGCATCTTTTACCTGTTTACCGGAACCAGCCAGTCCCGCCTCAGCAAAGAGCGTTGTGAGCGGCATGCCATTGAGATCCTGGGGCACCTGCGTTGAGGGCAGACCATCCTGCTCCAGCTGAGCATAGTCTTCGGCACTAAGCTCGGAAACATCCCCGGAAAACAGTGCTTCAGTAATACGACAGGCGGCATCAAGCGCTTCCTTGCCATGTACCATTTCGGTCATCTGTTCTGCAAGAATACGCTGCGCCTGCGGACGCCCCTCACGAGCACGATCTTGCGCTTCTATCGCTTCAATTTCAGCAACCGAAAGAAAGGTGAAGAATTTCATGAAACGGTAGACATCGGCATCGGGCGTTTGCAGCCAGAATTGATAGAACGCATAGGGGGATGTCTTCTTCGCATCCAGCCACACGGCACCGCTTTCGGTTTTGCCAAACTTGGTACCGTCAGACTTTGTGATCAAGGGCAAGGTCAGTGCATGCGTAGCAGCACCATTCACACGGCGTGTCAGTTCTATACCGCCAACGATATTCCCCCACTGGTCAGACCCGCCAATCTGCAGTGTGCAGCCATACTTCTGATTCAGTTGCTGATAATCATAGGACTGCAGGATCTGGTACGTGAACTCCGTGAATGACAAACCGGAGCCTTCACGCTCAATACGCTGCTTGACCGACTCTTTGGCAATCATTTTATTGACCGTGAAGTGCTTGCCGATGTCACGCAGAAAGCTGAGCACATCAACACTGGCCGTCCAGTCGTAGTTATTTGCCAATACAGCCCCACCTTCACCATCAAAATCAATGAAACGGCTGATCTGGGATTTAAGGCACTCGCTCCATTGCTGTACGATTTCAGCCGAGTTCAGCTGGCGTTCCTGATCCTTGAAGCTTGGGTCTCCAATCAGGCCAGTAGCCCCGCCGACCAGCGCAATGGGGCGATGACCTGCCTGCTGGAAGCGCTTGAGCATTAACAGGGGCACCAGGTGACCAAGGTGCAAACTGTCTGCAGTGGGGTCAAAGCCGCAATAAAGCGTCACCGGCCCCTGAGACAGATGCTCGACCAGCTCTTCTTCATTGGTCGTCTGGGCAACCAGACCCCGGGCCTTGAGATCCTCAATCAAACTGTTTGCGTTCATACCGCCTGAATCCCTCTATATGGGTTGAGTGTAAGCCGATGGCGCATTCTAAACGCTCACAGGAATGTGAACAAACTCTATCCATTACCCGCGATCCACTGACGCCCGACAAATATAAAAATGTTGAATTTCCGTTATACTCCGGTGTCAACGTCAGCGAATTTTCAAAATGATATGGGTGTGTTCGTGACCTCTTTTCTCCGTACTTTGCGCCAGCTTCCTCCGATACACATTGCCGCTGCCATGATTTGTATTGCAGTGATCAGCCTGATATTCATTTTGATGCCCACCGAAGAGGCCGAAGCGATTAACAGGCCTATTGCACACCAGCAGCTTCCTGCCACTGCAGATGCCGACACATCACATCCCGCGGAGCCCGACACGCAAAGCTCTCCACCGACTTCAGCTCCCTCGACAACACTTGCCACTTCCGCTATTTCCGAGGTTGCCCCCCTTCCTGCAGAACCTGCAGCACCGATCGAAAACTGGGTCGAGTATCGTATTCAGGCCGGCGACAACCTGACCACTCTGTTCAAGCGAGCAGGCCTAGGCCCGCGTGAGGTCTATCGAGTATCCAGCGCCGTAAGCGGAAGCGATGCACTCAAGCGGCTGCGTCCCGGCGAACACATTGCCCTTCTTGTCGAGGATGGTCAGCTGGCAAAGCTGCGCCATGTTCGCAGCCGCTTGAGCAGTACCCTGCTGGTTCACGCCGAGCAAGGTTATGAAGTGATAGAGGAAGAACGAACTCCCGAGAAGCATACCGCCCACGCGCATGGACAGATCGAAAACTCTCTGTTCCTTGACGCAGCTCGCGCCGGACTGTCAGACAAGGTCATCATGGAGCTGGCCTCCATTTTTGGCTGGGATGTGGACTTTGCCCTCGACATTCGCCGGGGCGACAGCTTCCAGGTACTGTTTGAGGAAGAGTTTCTGGAAGGTGAGAAGATCGGTGACGGCAACATTCTCGCCGCTCGCTTCGTCAACCAGGGACAGCGTTACGAAGCCGTGCGCTATACCGACAGCAAAGGGGAAACCAACTATTTCACCCCCGATGGTCGCAGCATGCGCAAGGCGTTCTTGCGCTCACCCGTAGACTTCCGTCGTATCAGCTCACATTTCAAACCGGAACGTTTTCATCCAGTGCTGGGCAAAAAACGTCCCCATAGAGGCGTTGATTATGCTGCCGCTACCGGCACACCAATCAAGGCTGCCGGTGATGGCAAAGTCATCTGGCGCGGAACCAAGGGCGGTTATGGCCGTACTGTCATCATCCAGCACGGTGGCAACATTACAACGCTTTATGCGCACATGAGCCGCTACCAGAACGGCGTCAATAATGGCAGCCGCGTCAAGCAGGGCCAGGTTATCGGCTATGTTGGCGCATCAGGCCTCGCCACCGGCCCGCACCTTCATTACGAATTTCGCATCAATGGCGCGCATAAAAACCCACTCACTGTCGCCCTGCCGCAGGCAGAATCGGTTCCAGCAAGCGAGATGGGGGCTTTTGCTTCGCAGGCAGGAAGCGTCATGGCAGAGCTGGATCAGCGAGTCGACACGCGCCTTGCCATGAATGAGTCCGAACAATGACCCGCTCTGAGTTTTATATCGGGCTGATGTCCGGTACAAGTCTGGACAGCATAGACGCCGCCCTGGTTCGATTCACGCCCTCCTTCGAACTCTGCTCGCATTACAGCTACCCGATTCACACTGAGCTGCGCCAGCAGATCATGCAGCTGACACAATCCGGCAATGATGAAATCGAGCAACTGGGACGACTGGATATAGCGTTGGGCAAAACCTTTGCCGATGCAGCCTTGTGTTTGCTGCGACAGGCCGGGGTGGCTGTCGATGCAATCAAGGCGGTAGGCTCCCATGGCCAGACTGTTCGCCATCGGCCGGATGCCGGCTTCAGCCTGCAGATTGGTGATCCGAACACGATTGCAGAGCGCACCGGTATTACTACCGTAGCGGATTTCCGCCGCCGGGATCTGGCTGCAGGTGGTCAGGGGGCACCACTGGTGCCCGCTTTTCACGAGGCATTGTTTCGCAGTCCGACTGCCGACCGAGTGATCGCCAACCTTGGCGGCATGGCCAATATCACCTTACTGCCGGCTGATCCCATGACTCCGGTACTGGGCTATGACACAGGACCGGCCAATGTACTGATGGATGGATGGATCGAACACAACCGGCTGGGCTGTTACGACAGAGATGGTGCCTGGGCTGCAGCGGGCACGGTCGATAGCAAACTGCTGAATATCCTGCTGGCACACCCGTTTTTCCATGCCGCACCACCCAAAAGTACCGGGCGCGAAGACTTCAACCCGAACTGGCTCAACACTGTGCTTGCTCAACTCGGCCATGAGCCCGCCCCGGAAGATGTACAGGCGACCCTACTGGAACTGACAGCCATCTCGCTGTGTGACGCCGTACGTAGTCACCTACTGATGGAGCCCGAGATATATCTGTGTGGCGGCGGCAGCCACAACAGTCGATTGGTGGAACGGATTCGCGCCCGACTGTCAGATTGTCGCATCGACAGCACAACCGTACTTGGGCTTGATCCTGACTGGGTTGAGGCAGCCGCTTTTGCATGGCTTGCCATGCGGACCCTTCAACACCAGCCTTCAAACCTGCCAGAGGTGACGGGTGCGAGAGGCACTCGCATACTCGGTACCATCTGCCCGGCCTGAGGCCAGGAATGCAAAACGCCAGCTCAGCGCTGGCGTTTTGACTGACCGCATCGGTACCGAGAGATCAAATCGAGAAGGAAGAACCACAGCCACAGGTTGTGGCCGCGTTGGGGTTGTTGATTACAAACTGCGAACCCTGCAGGCCTTCCTTGTAATCCACCTCCGCACCAACCAGATACTGGAAGCTCATCGGGTCAACCACCAACAGCACACCGTCACGCTCAACGACCGTATCGTCATCAGCCGTATTTTCGTCGAAGGTAAAACCATAGGAAAAGCCGGCACAGCCACCACCGGTGATATAAACCCGCAACTTAAGATTGTCATTTTGCTCTTCATCGAGCAAACGTCTAACTTTTCGCGCTGCCGCTTCGGTAAACGCAAGCGGAGCATCCTGTGCAGTTTCACTCATAGTCACACCAAACCTTTTCAATGCCGCGCATTTTGACTAAACCAACTAAATTAGTCAAGTATTACGGCATCAGTGCGACCTGTTCGAGACCTGAGCGCTCCGGCAGGTCAAACATCAGATTCATGATCTGCACCGCCTGACCGGAGGCCCCTTTGACCAGATTGTCGATGACCGACAGCACAACAACGACATCTTCACCCTGCGGTTGATGCACACTGATGCGGCACATATTGGAGCCTTTCACACTGCGTGTTTCAGGGTGACTGCCGGCCGGCATCACATCAACAAAAGGCTCATTGCGATAGCGCTCCTCAAACAGCGCCTGCAGATCAGGCCCCACTGGATCTTTCAGCACAGAGTACAGGGTTGCATGAATACCACGAATCATCGGCATCAAATGCGGCGAGAAAGTCAGGCCAACAGGACGTTCGACAATACCTGAAAGTCCCTGACGGATTTCGGGCAGATGACGATGACCCGGCACACCATACGCCTTGACGCTTTCACTGGCTTCACACAGCAAAGTGCCAACGTTGGCACCACGTCCGGCACCGCTGGCACCTGACTTGCAGTCCGCGATCAGGCGACGATGATCAACCAGCTTGCTTTCCAGCAGCGGCAGATAGCCCAGCTGCACGGCAGTGGGATAACAGCCGGCACAACCGATCAGCTCAGCCCCCTTGATCTGATCACGGTTCAATTCGGGCAGGCCGTACACAGCCTTGGCCACCAGGTCGGGACAAGTATGCTTGAGGTTGTACCATTTCTCCCACAGCTCGATATCCTTGATGCGGAAGTCAGCACCCAGATCGATCACACGCACACCGCGCTCGACCAGCTCCGGCGCCATGCTCATGGCGACCCCGTGAGGGGTGGCGAAGAACACCACATCACAGGCCGCCAGCCGATCCACGTCCGGAACCGTGAAGGCAATATCATGGTGGCCGCGCAGGTTGGGATACATGTCGGCAACCGGAATGCCTTCCTCGGATCGGGATGTAATGACGTCAACCCGTGCCTGCGGGTGGTTGGCCAGAAGCCGCAACAATTCAACACCGGTATAACCGGTTCCGCCGACGATACCTACCTTGACCACATGCACCTCTCATCAGTATGTGAAAACTGTTAGGGTATAATACTCAGCCGTTCTGCAGATGACCACCGAGCACCCGAGAACCCATCATGCCACACCGACTGCTGTCACTGGAACACTTCCGCACCCGGCTGGCCCATGTTGATGCCCTGCCCCAGCTGGTGGTGCTCGGGGTGTTGTCGGGGCTGGTTGCAGGCGGACTCATGAGCCTGTTCCGCGGTGCCTACAACCTGCTGCAGTCGTGGTTGCTGTCCGGCGGTAACGAGAATTTTGAAAGCCTGCCCGATGTTGCACGCCTGCTGTTTCCTGTCGCCGGCAGCCTGCTGCTGATTCTGCTCTACGTTTCCATTCCCGCCCATGCTCGCAGCGTGGGTATCGTCCACCTGCTGGAACGCCTCAACAACCATCAGGGTCGCATGCCCGGCGGCAACATGCTGGTCCAGTTGCTGGCCGCGCTCATTGCACTGGCCAGTGGCCACTCGGTCGGCCGTGAAGGCCCGGCCGTACATATGGGGGCCGCCTCCAGCAGCTGGCTTGGCCAGCGCCTCAATCTGCCCAACAATACGCTGCGTCTGCTGGTCGGCTGTGGCGCCGCGGCCGGTATTTCTGCCGCTTTCAACACGCCTCTGGCAGGCGTCATTTTTGCCATGGAAGTGATTCTGCTTGAGTACACTCTGGTCGGGTTTCTACCCATTATGGTCGCAGCCGTAGTCGGGGATGTTGTTGTGCGCCTGACCGTAGGCGAAGCCATTGTATTCAACGCACCGGCCCTGCAGATCCACGGGCTGTCCGAGTTGCCGCTGGTGATGCTGCTCGGGCTGATGACCGGGCTTCTCGCCGCCGGTTTTCATTTTCTGCATCGTCACACTTTCCATATCTGTCAGTGGAGCATAGCCACTCGGTTTCTGCTCGCCGGCACGCTCACCGGACTGGTGGCGATGCACTGGCCGGCGGTAATGGGCAGTGGCTACGATACCATCGAGGCCCTGTTTCACACCCAGCCTGCGGCCACCTGGCTGCTCGGGCTGTTGCTGGCCAAGTGGCTTCTGACTCCAGTGATCATCGCACTGGGCATCCCGGCAGGGCTCATTGCACCCTCCCTGTTTATTGGCGCCTCGGCCGGCGCTCTGCTTGGCGCAACAGCCAACAGCCTGGGACTGACGACCGACACAGCCCTGTACGCCATGCTCGGCATGGGTGCGATGATGGCAGCACTGCTCAACGCCCCGCTGGCAGCCCTTCTGGCGATGCTGGAGCTGACCCACAATACCGCGATCATTCTGCCCGGCATGCTGGCGATCGTCATCGCCAACCTCACCACCCGCTACGGTTTCGACCTGCCTTCGATATTCCACGCCTCTCTACAGGCGCAGGGAATGGATCTGCGCCAGGCCCCATTGACTCAGGTGCTGTCTCGCGCAGCCGTTGGCAGCCTGATGCAACGCAACTTTGCCGAAACCGAGAGCACCATCAGCCTGTCGTCTGCACGTGATCTGCTGACTGAAGCGCCTCAGTGGTTGCTGGTGCAGAAGGGCGAAAATCGCTTTCTGCTGCCACCGGCTGACCTGAAAGTCTGGCTCGACAGCGAAGCTGACGATGCAGCCGACTCCGGGTTATCGATAGACCTGCTGGACATACCGGCACAGCGGCGGGATGTAATGCCCCTGCTCTATCGTGCCACACTGAAAGAAGCACTTGATCTGATGTTGCAACACCAGCTTGATCACCTGCTTGTCGTCAGCAACCAGGAGTCCCCGCTGGGGCTGATCAGCAAAGAACAGATCGAATCCTACTACAACCACAAGCAGAGCCTCTGATGCCCACATTTTCTCTGTCAGGTCTTTACGGCATTACCGATGCCACCCTCATGCCCGATACCCAGACGATGCTGAACGCCTGTGAAGCCGCCATCGCCGGCGGCATGAAGGTATTACAGTATCGGGACAAGTCAAACAACTCAGCACATCGCCTTGAACAGGCCAGCGCCTTGCGCGCACTGTGCCACACCCATGGTTGTATTTTTCTGATCAACGATGATGTAGAGCTGGCATTATCCTGCAAGGCTGATGGCGTGCATCTGGGCCAGGGTGATGGCAGCCTCACGGAGGCACGACAGCGTCTGGGCAAGACCGCCATCATCGGACAGACCTGCCATGACCGGCTTGAGCTTGCCATCAGGGCCGAAACCGAAGGTGCCAGCTACGTTGCCTTCGGCGCTTTCTTTCCCTCCAGCACCAAACCCGGCGCCAGCCCGGCTCCCCTGTCATTGCTCGCTGCGGCACGAGCGCAACTGAGTGTACCCATGGTGGCGATAGGCGGCCTCAGCGTGGATAATGCGGCACAAGTGATTGCAGCCGGCGCCGACATGACAGCAGTCGTACACGCCCTGTTCGCCGCGCAGGATATTCGCACTCGGGCTGAACAGTTCAGCCGGCTGTTCCGTATTCAGGCACAAGACCATTAAAGGAAGCGACACATGTCCCGTTCAGAATCCCTGTTCAAGGCCGCTCAGACTCACATCCCCGGCGGCGTCAACTCGCCGGTTCGCGCATTCAAGGGCGTTGGTGGCACCCCCGTTTTCTTCAAGCGAGGCGAGGGTCCTTTCCTGTATGACGAAGATGACCGTCGCTATATCGACTATGTGGGCTCATGGGGTCCCATGCTGCTCGGACACTCCTTCCCTCCCGTGATTGAAGCGGTGCGCGCAGCACTGGATAACGGCCTCGGGTTTGGTGCGCCCACCGGCATTGAAACCGAAATGGCTGATCTGGTCTGCGAACTGGTGCCATCCATGGAGATGGTCCGCATGGTCAGCTCCGGTACCGAGGCCACCATGAGCGCCATTCGTTTGGCCCGCGGTTACACCGGTCGTGACAAGATCGTCAAGTTCGAGGGCTGCTACCATGGCCACTCAGACTCATTGCTGGTCAAGGCCGGCTCCGGCGCTCTGACACTTGGCGAGCCCAACTCACCGGGCGTCCCGGCCTCGCTGGCCGAACATACCATCACCCTGACCTATAACGATATCGACAATGTCCGTCAGGCCTTTGCCGAGATCGGTGATCAGGTCGCCTGCATTATTGTTGAGCCGGTTGCCGGCAACATGAACTGCATTCTGCCCGAACCGGGCTTTCTGGAGTGCCTGCGCGAAGTCTGTGACGAACACGGCAGCGTACTGATTTTCGACGAAGTGATGACCGGCTTCCGCGTGGCGCTGGGCGGCGCTCAGGAATATTTCAACATCAAGCCGGACCTGACCACACTGGGCAAGATCATCGGTGGTGGCCTGCCAGTCGGCGCCTTCGGTGGCAAACGCGAGATCATGCAGCATATCGCTCCGCTGGGGCCGGTGTATCAGGCCGGCACCCTGTCAGGCAACCCGCTGGCGATGGCGGCGGGTCTAACCATGCTGAAATCGCTGCGTGTGCCGGGTATTCATGAACAGCTTTCAGCCAAAACCGAATACCTGACTCAGGGGCTGGAAGCGATGGCAAAACGGCACGGCATCGCATTCACCACCAGCGCCATCGGTGGCATGTTCGGCCTGTTCTTCACCGAGCAGGACACGGTCAGCAGCTTTGCTGACGTGATGCGCTGTGATGCCGAGCGCTTCGGCCAGTTCTTCCACGGCATGCTCGATGCGGGTATCTATCTGGCGCCCTCCGCGTTTGAAGCAGGGTTTGTTTCCAATGCACACACGGAAGCCGAGCTGGATGCGACCCTGGAAGCGGCTGACAGCGTATTTGCCAAACTGGCGGGTTAATAATGGCAGGCGATATTGTACTGCTGGCAGCCGCCCTGTTCAGTGCGGTGCTGATGTTCCGCCAGACGGAAGACACGCCCGAGACGCAGGGCCTGCTGCTGAAAGTGAGCTGCCTTGCGCTGGTGTTTGTGGCCCTGGCCGCACTGGGCCGCCTGACGCTCACAGGCAGCGGGCAGGATATTGAAACGCTGCAGCGCATGCTGGATAACCTGGCACTGTATGCCGCCTTGCCCCTGCTGGCTACCGTCATGCTGGGACAGGCGATGCAGTGGCACTGGTCCAGAGCGGGCTGGGGAAGATGGCTGCTGGGACTGTTTGCCCTGTTTGAACTGTGCCGGCGCATGGAGCTTGGCGAGGCCTACACGCTTGCAATGGGCATTGCCATCAGCCTTGTGCTGCTGGGCTCCGCCCTCCGCCTGCAGGGCATTCATGCACGACTGGCCTCAGCCGGCAGTGGGATGCTGCTGGCTGTTGCCGTGTGTAGTCCGCTTCTGCCGGTGCCCCCGTTACCAGCCTTTGCGCTCAGCATAGCACTGGCAGCGGCCCTGCCTCTGTTTGCCTTTGCCCTGTTGAGCCAGGTCAAACAGCCGTCGCCTCAATAGGCGGCGGCTCGCTGGCGCGCTTCAGCCGCACCTGCACTGTTACCCCCTTCATTGCGAATTTCGGCAACCAGCGTCCATAAACGGCGCAGGGCGCTGTCCTGCCCGGAGGCGATGCTGATTCCCTTCAAGGCAACCTGTTCCGCCTGCAGAAACTGCCCCTGTCGACGCTGCACATCCGCCAGCTGGATATAGACCTCAGGATCGCGCGGGGCAATACGCAAGGCGCGCTCCAATCGACTCTGGGCCGTGCGCAGATCGCCACTGCCGGTATCGCTGCGGGCATTTTCCAGCAAGGCAACGACCGCAGGACTCTGGGGCTGAACCTGCAGCGTTTTGGGGATGGCTGGAGGCTGGGAGACAGGTTCGGCTGCCTCACGCTGCGCACGAATCACCGGCGCATCACCCACCGGGATCACTTGTACCTCTGAGGTCTCTTCAACCGGAATCACGCTGCCGGGAGGTTCTGCAGCAGGGGCGCGGCCGCCTCGGTCCTCCACAGGCGCTCGATAGGGGTTGGGGCCGGCACAACCGACAAGCAAAGCAGCCAGCGCTGCCATCAAACAGATCTTTTTCATGCTGTCCTTCTTTGATCAGTTAAACCAGTTGCGGAACCAGTCAAGTGAGCGACTTACCGGATTATGCTGACCGCAATCGACGCTTTGCTCTGGTGCCGTGCCCTGCAGGAACGGCAGCTGACGAGACCCCTCGCAGCGCTCATCCGAGCGCAGACCTGTTGCCTCATCGATCCAGACATACTCAACACCGGAAGGGCGAGTTGCAATAAACGGCTCCGGGCGTTCACGGCGCATAAGCTCGGTCCAGACCCGCAGAGCACCACTCGATCCAGTGAACGGCAGTGGCGTATTATCATCACGCCCCAGCCAGACCACTGCAAGCCGATCACCCGTAAAGCCTGCAAACCAGCTGTCACGCTGGTCGTTCGAGGTGCCGGTCTTGCCGGCCACGTTCAGATTCGCCGGCAGGGTATTGTAGACGCTGCGCGCCGTACCTTCGCGTGCCACTTCCTGCAGGGCATATTGCATCAGATGCACAACCTCGGGTTTTACCTGCTGTTTTAATGTAAACGGATAACGTGACAACTCTTCACCTTCAGCATCGGTTACCCGGCGTATCACTCGCAAAGGCACCTTGAAACCATTCGCCGCGATGGTCTGATAGATACTGGCCAACTCCAGTGGCGACAGAGCCTGGGCACCCAGCAGCAAAGAGGGAAAAGGCTTGAGCTCGCGTTCGGCCCCGAGACGCTCCAGCATGTCAATCACGCGCTCCAAACCGACCTCCATTCCCAAGCGAGCGGTGGACTGATTATAGGAAAGCGCCAGTGAACGGTGCAGTGGCACCACCCCGTGACTGCGTCGATCAAAATTCTGCGGCTGCCACAGCGACCCATCGGGCTGCTTCAATTCAAAGGGCTCATCCTGAAGCGGCGTCGCCAATGTATACCCCTGCTCCAGTGCCGCCAGATATACAGCAGGCTTTACCAGTGAGCCGATTGGACGCAGCGCGTCCAGCGCGCGATTGAAGCCTTCGTAGCGTGCTTCACGCCCGCCAATCAGTGCCAGCACCTCACCGGTCTGCGGATCCGTCACCACCATACTGGCCTCAAGCCCGACAGCCTTGCTGCCGTAGCGCTGCTCCAGCTGTTTAATACTCTGTTCAAGCGCCGCCTCGGCCCGGGTCTGCACCAGCGGATCAAGAGTCGTGAAGATGCGCAGCCCTTCCGTTGCCAGATCATCATCGCGATACTCTTCCCTCAGCCTGCGCTTGACCAGATCAAGATAGGCCGGATACATCCCCTTGTGCAGGCTACGCTGCTGCACCACGCCCAGCGTGCGGTTTCTGGCTTCATCATATTCCGCCCGGCTGATGTGTCGCTGTTCAAACAGCATCTTCAACACCAGATTGCGACGCTCCAGCGCGCGTTCTGGATGGCGACGCGGATCATACCAGGAGGGGCCTTTCACCATGCCGACCAGCAGCGCAACCTGGTGCAGTTCCAGTTCAGTGACCGGTCGGGCGAAAAAGTACTGGCTGGCCAATCCAAAACCGTGAATCGCGCGGCTGCCGGACTGCCCCAGATACACTTCATTCAGGTAGGCTTCAAGAATCTCTTCCTTGGAGTAGTGCAGCTCCAGCAGCACCGCCATCGGCAGCTCCAGCAGCTTGCGGCTCAGGGTCCGATCCGAGGTCAGGTAGAAGTTCTTGATCAGCTGCTGGGTCAGCGTACTGCCGCCCTGGGCAAAACGACCGGCACGGATGTTGACCCACATGGCTCGGGCGATCCCCTTGAGCGAAACGCCGTGGTGTTCATAGAACGCCCGGTCTTCAACCGTGACCAGCGCCTGCGCCAGATAGGACGGTGCCTGTTCCAGCTTGATCAGGTCGCGATCCTCATTGGAGCGAGGGTAAATGCCGCCGATCAGAACCGGCTCCAGCCTCACCAGAGGCAATTGCTGCCCGCTCTGAGCCCGGATGGATTCAAGTCGATCACCGGAGAAACTCAGCAACATGTTATGGGACGGCTCAGCCCCGTCAGGAAAGTTGAAACCTCGACTGTGAATACGTGCCCGACTGCTGGCCCACTCGACGCTTCCCGGCCGACTGGCCTGGCGTTCAAAGCGATAGCCCAGTGCTCTGAGCTCCTGCTTGAGCTCATCCATGGCCAGCTTCTGTCCGGGGTAAAGTTCAAGCGGACGCGCGTATACCTTGGCCGGCAGCGCCCAGCGCTTGCCCTCGAACTTGCTGCGCACCTGAGCATCAAGATAGATCAGACCAACCCCCGCGATGACCGACAGAACGACCCCCAGCTTTAACAGCCAGCGCATCAGTCGCCAAAGACGGGAGGGATGTTTTTGCTGACGCGCAGTGCGTCGTTTTGCAGAGGAGGTTCTCTTTTTAGTCATCGCGTCAGTATAATCTCATGCCATCGCTGACAACAGCAGGAGTCTCATGTTACCCAAACTGATACAGTCACTGAGCGAGCCCGGATTCTATCCTCATCCGACCGGCCCGATCCGGGTGATTGAAACACACATCTCCTGGCTGCTGCTCACAGGCGAGTTCGCCTACAAGATCAAGAAGCCGGTCAATTTCGGCTTTCTCGACTTCACCACGCTTGAGCAGCGACGCCACTGCTGTGAAGAGGAGCTGCGTCTGAACCAGCGCCTGGCACCGGATATCTACATCGATGTGGTTCCGATTGGCGGCTCCTGCACCGAACCCGAGCTGGGAGCCAGCGAAGGGATTATCGAATACGCGGTCAGAATGTATCAGTTCGATCCTGAACTGCGGCTTGACCGCCTGCTGCAGCGACAGCTGTTTGAAAGTCACTGGATCGACCTTCTGGCCGAGCAGATTGCGGAGTTCCACCAGAAAATCCCGATCGTGGCTCAGGACAGCCCCTGGGGTGAGCCTGATACGCTGTGGGAGGTCGTGGCTGACAACTTCCGTCATATCCCCCCGGACCATCTCGGCGCCGACGACTGGAGCCTGCTGCAGCGTCTGTCTGCACAGATCGCACAGCAGTTCCGTGCACTGGAAGACAGGCTCAGGCAGCGTAAGCGTGGAGGGCATGTACGCGAATGCCATGGCGATCTGCACCTGGCCAACATCAACCTGTTCCATGATCAGTTGCGACTGTTTGACTGCATCGAGTTCAATCTTGAGTTTCGCTGGATCGACACCATCTCCGACCTGGCGTTCCTGTTGATGGATCTGGAAGCCAACCAACAGTTTCGATGGGCCAACCGCTGCCTTAACCGTTATCTGGAACTCACCGGTGACTATTACGGCCTGCCCCTGCTCAACTTTTACAAGGCCTACCGTTCAATGGTGCGCGCCAAGGTTGCCATGCTGGGGCTTGAACCGGACCTTGATTCCTGCCGCCACTACCTGCAGTTGACAGCTCATTACTGCCGAGAACGCCGCCCCACCGTCTTTCTGATGCATGGCGTCAGCGGCAGCGGCAAAAGCTATCTCAGCGAACGACTGGCCGAAACAGTCGGCGTTATCCGGGTACGCTCTGATGTCGAACGCAAGCGGATCTACCGCGAACTTTGCCTGCAGGGGCACTCGCTGGAACTGTACGGTGCCGAGATGAACACCCGGACCTTCCAGCATCTGTTCGACACAACGTCTCAGGCCCTCAAGGCTGGCTATTCGGTGGTGGTAGATGCGACCTTCATCCGCCAACGCACACGCAACGCCTATGTCGAACTGGCCAATAATCTGGACATTCCGGTCAGAATCATCAGCTGCCACTGCGAGCTGAATCTGATTGAGGCACGCCTTAAGCGGCGCCAGGCCGAGGGACGTGACCCCTCCGATGCGGATGTGACCGTGATGCGCGAGCAGCTCCAGATACAGCAGCCCCTGACCAGTGACGAGCAGCTTATCACCCTGCCGGTTGACACCCGGGATGATGAAGCCATCGAACAGCTGATGGCCCAACTGCGCGCACAGCGGCTGATCGATGACTGACCCACTCCCGAAGGCATTTTTACATTGAAAATCTGTACATTTGACGACTTGATGCCCGATACACCCCGCGGCTTCGATCTTGATGACGGTACCGCCGTGCTGCTGATCCGCCGCGGCGACCGGGTCATCGCCTGGCGCAACAGCTGCCCCCATCGTGGCATTCGACTGGAATGGCAACCGGATCAGTTCCTCGACTACGAAAAGCAGTTCATCCAGTGCGCCACCCATGGCGCCCTGTTTGGCATTGAAGACGGCATCTGCATCGCCGGCCCCTGCCCCGGCGAACAGCTCGAAGCGCTGTCCGTCAAGGTACGTGACGGGGAAATCTGGCTCAGCCTCGACTGATCCGCTGGCGCAAGCGTTCCAGCGCCAGTTCGATCCGATCCAGTCCCGTGGTATAGGAGAAGCGGATATACCGCTCAGGCCGGTTATGACCAAAGTCGGCCCCTGGCGTCACCGCAACATGATCCTCCTCCAGCAACGCCCAGCAGAAGGCAAAGCTGTCATCGGTCAGGTGCGAAGCGTCGGCATAGACATAAAAAGCGCCCTCCGGCATGCGGGGAATAACGAAACCCAGCTCCCTCAGCCCAGCCACAAGCCGATCACGACGCAGCGCAAACGCCTGCCGGCGCTGTTCCAGTATCTCGATCGTGGCCGGCTCAAACGCGGCCAAAGCGGCATGCTGTGACAGCGTTGCCGGCGAGATGAAGAGGTTCTGGGCGATCTTTTCCATCTCGGCCACGGCCTCTTCCGGCGCCACCAGCCAGCCCAGGCGCCAGCCGGTCATGCCGAAATACTTGGAGAAGCTGTTCAGCACCAGCGCATCCGGTGCCACCCCCAACACCGTGTCCGCATCAAAGCCATAGGTGAGACCATGATAGATCTCATCCACGATCAGCGAGCCGCCACACTGGCGTACCTGATCCGCAATGGCACGCAGATGATCCGTGGGCACAACCGACCCGGTAGGGTTTGAGGGGGACGCCAGCAAAACCCCGGCCGTATCGTCGGCCCAGTGCTGTGCCACCAGATCCGCATTCAACTGATAGTTCAGCTCCGGTCCCACCGGCACCAACTGCCCACGTGCTTCCAGCAGGCGCAAAAACTGACGATTGCAGGGATAGCCCGGATCCGCCAGCATGAAACGGCTGCCAGGCGCTGCCAGCAGCGAGAACGCCAGCAACAGCGCACCCGACGCGCCTGCGGTTACCAGCACCTGATGCGGGCTGATCTCAACACCATAGCGACGCTGATAAAAGCCAGCAATCGCTTCACGCAGCGGCATGATGCCACCGGCGGGCGTATAGCGCGTGTGGCCTGCATCCATGGCGCGGCGCGCAGCCTGCATGATCGGCTCAGCTGTCGGAAAGTCGGGCTCCCCCGCCTCCATATGCACCACATCCCTGCCCTCGGCATCAAGCTCAGCCGCACGCTTGAGCAGATCCATCACCTTGAACGAATCAATCTCGCGCGCCCGTGCAGTCCAGTCCGATATCATCTTTACCCCTCCGATCCAGATAAGCGCCCCAGTATATCCGACAACACCCGCTGCAAGCCTCTGTTGTAGCGGGCGAAATCAATCGGGATGGCAAAAAGGCCAAACAGGTCTAGCCTAAAGACTGGGGTTCTGGTACTTTCACCGGCTTTTAAAGCACCATAGTGTTCCCATATCAGGGCGCCAGGCCGGAGCAATCGGGCTTTCCATGGTCTGAGCCCCCAATGACGTGAGGCTGCGCCCATGCCTAAAACAACAGATACCAAGTTCATGCACTTCGAACCCTACCCGCTCAATAACGGCGAGGAGTACATGAATGAAGCGCAGAAAGAGCATTTCCGCAAGATACTGCTTGGCTGGAAACGCGAGCTGATGGAAGAAGTTGACAGCACCATCACTCATCTCAAGGAAGAAGCATCCAACTTTGCTGACCCGAGCGACCGCGCCAGTCAGGAAGAGGAATTCAGCCTTGAGCTGCGCACCCGTGACCGCGAGCGCAAGTTGATCCGCAAGATCGACGAGGCACTTGAGAGCATTGACTCTGACGACTACGGCTACTGCGAGGCCTGCGGTGTCGAGATCGGCATCCGCCGTCTTGAAGCGCGCCCGACAGCCACTCTGTGCATCGACTGCAAGACGCTGGCTGAAATCAAGGAAAAGCAGCTCGGTCGCTGAGTCTGCATTCCAGGGGCCTCCGGGCCCCGCTGCCCGCCTGACATCGAGCCCTTACCTTGAGCTGCATCGGACGTTTTGCCCCGTCACCGACCGGCCCTCTCCATTTCGGCTCTTTGCTTGCTGCACTGGCAAGCTATCTCGACATGCGTTCGCGCAATGGGGAGTGGCTGCTGCGGATAGAAGACCTTGACCCGCCACGCGAACAGCCCGGCGCGGCCGATTCGATCCTGCACACCCTTGACGCATTCGGCCTGCACTGGGATGGCCCCGTGGTCTATCAGAGCCAACGGCTTGAATGCTACCAAGCGGCACTGGAACAGTTACTGCGTCAAGGCGCTGCCTATCGCTGCAACTGCACTCGCAAGCAGCTCAGAGCCAGAGGCGTGATGGGGTTGTATGATGGCCACTGTTGGCGTCATCCGCCTCCCGCTTCTGCCAGCTGCGCCGTTCGTGTGATTCACCCAGTGACAGAGCAGCAGTTTCATGACCGCATCCAGGGTTCAAGAACATACAACTGGCAGAAGAATCGCGGGGATTTTGTCGTGTTTCGCCGTGACGGGCTGTTTGCCTATCAGTTGGCTGTCGTGGTTGATGACGCCGCTGCGGGCGTAACCGACATTTTGCGCGGCAGTGACCTGATCGACGAAACACCGCACCAGATCGCGCTGCAAGCCCTGCTTGGCTACCCGATGCCCGAATACGCGCATATACCGGTGATCACCAACCCGGCCGGACAGAAGCTGAGCAAGCAGAACCTGGCACCCGCGATCGACCCGGCCCAGCGCCAGCAGCTGTTGCTGCATGCACTGACGCTTCTGGGCCAGAAGCCACCCGCCGACCTGGCAACAGCCAGTCGGGATGAGTTGCTCTCGTGGGCTGTCACACACTGGAACATCGCTGCAGTTCCCGGCACACTGAGCCTGTGTGAATCCGAGACCTGAATATGTATCTGCATCGTCTACTGCTGCTTCTGTTTCTGGCCGCTCTGCTGCTGTTGCCGGGACTGATCGAGCTGTGGCTGTTCCACAGCGGCCACTGGCTGATGCCCTTTCTGATCTGGGCACTGCTGATCCTGCTGGCAGCGACCGCCGAATGGCGTCAGCGTCACCATGAACTTTGATCTCAGCCTGCTGGCACTGCTCGGCTGCGGTTATCTTCTCGCCCTGTTCGGTGCAGCCTGGCTCACCGACAAGGGGATGCTGCCTGAACGCATCACCCGACACCCGCTGGTACATGTGCTGGCCCTTGGGGTATTTGCCAGCGCCTGGACCTTCTATGGCATCTTTGGCGTTGCGTATCATTCCGGCTATGTCTATTTGATCTCCTATATGGGAGCCTCCATCAGCTTCCTGCTGGCCCCTCTGGTGCTGATTCCATTGCTGAGAATTACCCGGCGACACCAGCTCAGCTCGTTGCCCGATCTGTTTGCCTTTCGCTTTCGCAGCGGCCGGGTGGGGACGCTGACCACTTTATTGATGCTGTTTATCAGCCTGCCCCTGATCTCGATCCAGATTCAGGCACTGGCCGACTCGCTCCCCATGCTGAACGATCGTATCTCCTCCAGCCGGGCGGCAGCCGGTTTCTGCATCATTCTTACGCTCTTCACTCTGCTGTTTGGCGCTCGGCATGCCTCACTACGCAGCAGCCACCGCGGACTGGTGTTTGCAATCGCGCTTGAGTCTCTGTTCAAGCTGATTGCGCTGCTGCTGATCGCGGCCTACGCATTCTGGGTCCTGCTGGGCGGTGTCGATGGGCTCAGGGAGTGGCTGCAGCTTAACCCTGAGGCGCTGCAACGGCTGCAACAGCCACCAGACACCAGCCACTGGCAGATCCTGCTGCTGGCGTTTTTTGCCTGTGCCTTTGTCATGCCACACATGTTCCATATCGCGTTCACGGAAAACCTGCCGACCGAAAGCCTGTATCGCGCCAGCTGGGGCATCCCCCTCTTTCTGCTGCTGCTGGCCATTACCGTGCCCCCCATTCTCTGGGCCGGCATGAAGCACAATGCGATCACAAATCCCGAATACCTGCTGCTGCAGCTGGGGCAGAACCTGCAACTGCCATGGTTCAGTCTGCTGGCCTTCATCGGCGGACTCTCGGCCGCCAGTGGCATCATCATAGTGGCAACCGTGGCGCTGGCATCGATGCTGCAGAACCATGTCGTACTGCCCCTGGTACGGGTACCGGACAATGTCCGCTTCTACGCCTGGCTGCTGTGGTTGCGACGACTGATCATCATGGCGGTAATGCTGAGCAGTTACCTGTTCTTCCGCCATATCGGACAGCAGTTTTCACTGAACCAGCTTGGACTGCTGGCATTCATCGCATTTCTCCAGTTTCTGCCGGGAGTGCTCGCAACCCTGTACTGGCCCAACGCCAGTCGCACCGGTTTTCTGCTGGGCCTGACAGGGGGGATCGGCCTCTGGGCACTGGGCATGCTGGTGCCGATGATGCTGGATGGCGCTCCGCTGGACGCCGGAGCCCTGAGTCAGTGGTATAAGGTCGCCCTGCTTTCGGTACTGCTCAACACGGCTCTGCTGATACTGGGCTCTCTGCTTTTCCCCGGCCGCGAGGGCGAGAGACAGGCCGCCGAAGCCTGTGCGCTCAACGTCATGCCTCGTCCTCTGGGTTTGGGCCTGGCCGCCGCCAGTGAAGCGGAGTTTGTTGCCCGCCTGACACCCAGGCTGGGGGAACAGCCGGCACAACGGGAAGTCCAGCGTGCCATGCGCGCATTGCAGCTGAGCCCGGGACAGCTGAGACCGCTGGACAGCCTGCGTCTGCGAACCCAGCTGGAGCAGAATCTTTCCGCTCTGCTGGGACCGGTGGAGGCAACAGCGCTGTTGCAACCGCTGGAGATCGATCGCAGCGCCGGCTTCAAGGCCCGTGAGGTACACTTGCTGGAACAGCAACTGGAAACCTATGACCAGCGCCTGTCCGGCCTGGCGGCCGAGCTTGACCAGCTCAGACGCTACCATCGTGCTACCCTGCAGCGCCTGCCTATCGGGGTCTGCACCCTCGATGCAGACCAGCGCATCCTGTTCTGGAATGCCGAGCTGGAGCAGTACACCGGGCTGAGTGCCGAACAGACGCTCGGCAATCCACTGGCACAACTGCCCCTGCCCTGGAGCCGCCTGCTGCAGGAGTTTGCAGACAACAACACCCTGCATCAGGAAGCTCAAATGATTGAACTGCAGGGCGAGCAGCGCTGGTTCAGCCTGCACAAGGCACGACTGGATGACACCCCAGCACAGGGCAAGGTCCTGTTGATCGAAGAGGAAACCGAGCACCTTATGATGGCCCGCAAGCTGGCCCACAGTGAACGCTTGGCATCCATCGGCCGCTTCGCCGCCGGCGTCGCTCATGAGATCGGCAATCCGGTGACGGGTATCGCCTGCCTGGCCCAGAACCTGAAACTGGAGACAGAGCTGCCGGAGGTGCTGGAAACCGGCGATCAGATTGTTGATCAGACCCGCCGCATCAGCCGTATCGTTCAATCATTGGTGCGCTTCGCTCACACCGGCCGTCAGGAGGGTCCTGAACACTTCGAGCCGCTGCAACTGCGAAACTGTATCGACGAAGCGATCCATCTGGTCACCCTGGACAGCCACAGCCGGCAGCAGCACTTTGTCAATCAGGTTGATCCGTCCCTGCAGATCCGCGGCGACCTGCAACTGCTGCTGCAGGTATTCGTCAACCTGCTCAACAATGCCAGTGATGCTTCACCCCCACAGGGACTGGTCGAAATCGAGGCACAGGGAAGCGAGACCAGCATCTGCATTCGTATTACCGATGAGGGCAGCGGCATCGCCCCGGAGCACCTGAATCGTCTGTTCGAGCCCTTTTTCACCACCAAGGACCCCGGACGCGGAACCGGTCTGGGTCTGCCTTTGGTCTACAACATCATTGTGCAGCACTATGGTAATATCGAGATTCTTAGCCCGGCCAACAAAAACCAGAACAAAGGCACTCAGGTCGTAATCACCTTACCCCGGCTGAACGAGGAAAATACCCTTGCGTCGCCGGCTGCTCATGGAGAAGGTTTGTCCGGATGAGTCGAATTCTGATTGTCGAGGATGAAAGTATCATCCGCTCTGCGCTCAAGCGCCTGCTGGAAAAAAACGGATATGAAGTCAGCGATGCCGGCTCAGTGGCCGAAGCCTGTGGCGACTTCAGCCTGGAAGGCTTTGACCTGATCATTACCGATCTGAGACTGCCTGGTGCCCCGGGTACCGACCTCATTGGGCTGGCCGGATCGGTGCCGGTATTGATCATGACCAGCTATGCCAGCCTGCGCTCTGCTGTGGATGCAATGAAGCTTGGTGCCGTCGACTATATTGCCAAGCCGTTCGATCACGACGAAATGCTGAAAACCGTTGCGGCCACGCTGTCACAGCCCCGTTCTGCTTCAGACAGTGAAGTCGGCGGCAGCACCAGCAGTAAAGCCCCCGAACAGACGCGCATCATCGGCTCCTGCACGTCAATGCAGGAACTCTACCGCCGCATCGGCAAGGTCGCACGCACCGACGCTACCGTATTGATCCTTGGCGAATCCGGCACCGGCAAGGAGCTGGCCGCCCGCGCCATTCACGAACAGAGCAACAGGGCCAACCGCCCCATGGTGTGCGTCAACTGCGCCGCCATACCGGAGACGCTGATCGAGTCCGAACTGTTCGGGCATGAGAAAGGCGCCTTCACCGGTGCAACCAGTGGACGAAGCGGCCTGATTGAAGCCGCCGATGGCGGCACCCTGTTTCTGGACGAAATCGGTGAACTGCCTCTGGAAGCACAGGCCCGTCTGCTGCGCTTCCTGCAGGAAGGTGAAATTCGTCGAGTGGGAGCAGTACAGCCACTCAAGGTGGATGTACGTCTGATCGCTGCTACTCATCGCGATCTCAAGACCCGCGCTCGCTCCGGCCAGTTCCGTGAAGATCTGTATTATCGCCTGTACGTGATGGAGCTGCGCATGCCCCCCCTGCGGGCACGAGAGGACGACATTCTGGAACTGGCCGAAGCCTTCCTGTCCAAACAGGCCGAAAAGATGGGATGTGAGTCTCTCAACTTCAGCCCCGAAGCACTGGAGCTTCTGCGCAGCTATCACTGGCCCGGCAATGTACGCGAGCTGGAGAATGCGATTGAGCGCGCCGTCATTCTGGCCGATGGTCGGCAGATCACTCCTGATCTGCTGGGCCTTGAGCTGGAACAGCAAAGCCTGGCCGACATCGAAAGCCAGTATGCCCAGCGGCACAGGCCTACACCGAGCCTTGACAGTGAAGCCACCACCCATGCCCGCACCGATCTGTCCCTGGACGACTACTTCCAGCGCTTCGTCCTTGAAAACCAGGACCAGATGAGTGAAACCGAACTGGCCAAAACGCTCGGAATCAGCCGCAAAAGCCTGTGGGAGCGCCGCCAGAAACTGGGTATCCCCCGCAAACCCAAGGGGTAACAATCGGTAACACTCAAAAGTGTTACCTTACTACCCATCATCGCCCACAAACCGTGACATTCGGTAACACTCTGTTGCCAGAAACGAGAGAATAATCAGGATCAATATAGCCTTAATCATATAAAACAAAGGGTTATGATTTTTGGCACGCGTCCTGCTTTATTACTGACAGAACAACAACAACGTACACGCTGAAGCAGCGCCGGTAATAAAAATAAAAATGGCCCTGTGGATGAGTGACCTGCCTCGAATAAAAATAAAAATAAAAATGAGGCTTAGTCGGTCGATAGAGTGGCACTGCAGCGCTCCCCAATCAGTGCTCTTAGGAAGAACAACAACAAGCTAAGCTTCATGGTGTCACTTTACGACCGACACCCCCCACCCTCCTGATTCACGCCTCACGCTTTGCCACGCCACGCAACCATGCCCGCTCCGAGCCTTATACTAAGCTTTCGCAGGTGTTATGATGCCCCATCCGTGATCAGCCATTACAGGGACCCCCAGTAACCGATGTCTAATACTCTGCTCATCATTCTGCTCGCACTCGCTGCAGCAGCCCTGATCGCCGTTGTCATGCTCAGTCGTCGCCGCACCGTCAATCCCGCAGCCACACCGCCCCAGGAAAGCTCGCCACCGGCAACAGCTGCCGAGCAGCCACTTCCGCTGGGACAGCGTCGCATCGTCAATGAGTCCGAGCACCAGATTCCTCGCCGCCACCTGGACGACAATGCGATGAAGGTTGTCTATCGACTGCAGGATGCCGGCTTCGAGGGCTACCTTGTCGGCGGCTGCATACGTGACCTGCTGCTGGGACACACCCCCAAAGACTTTGACATCGCCACCTCAGCTCACCCCGAAGAGGCCGAAGAGCTGTTCCGACGTGGACGCCTGATTGGGCGCCGCTTCAAGCTGCTGCATGTCCGTTTCGGTCGCGAGGTGATCGAAGTCGCCACCTTCAGAGCATCGCACGATCAGGAAGAAACGACCCAGGACCAGGCCCGTACGGCCGCCACCGGCATGATCCTGCGCGACAACGTCTACGGCACCATCGAAGAAGATGCTCTGCGCCGCGATTTCACCATCAACGCGCTTTACTACGATGTGCGTGACCATACCGTACTCGATTTTGCCAATGGCTATCCTGACCTCAAACAGCGCCAGCTGCGCATGATCGGTGATGCACGCGAACGCTATCGTGAAGACCCGGTGCGCATGCTCAGGGCTGCACGCTTTGCGGCCAAACTCGGCTTTGAAGTGGAACCCGGTACCGCAGCTCCGATTCGAGAACTGGCAGCGCTGCTTGGCAATGTATCCCCCGCACGCCTGTTTGATGAAGTGCTCAAACTGCTGCAGAGCGGACACGGTGAGGCGTCCTACCGACAGCTGCAACGCTTCGGTCTGTTTGCCTTCCTTTTCCCGCAAACCGATGCGGCTCTGGAGTACGACGAGTATCCGGTGGAAACCCTGCTGATCAACGCCCTGTGCAACACGGATCGACGTCTGTCTCAGGGCAAGAGTGTCACCCCGGCCTTTCTGTTTGCGGCCTTGCTCTGGTATCCGCTGCAGCTGAGAATCAAACAGCTGGAGCAGAGCTCAGATCTGCCACCGATCCCGCTGCTGCATGAGGCCGCCAATCAGGTTCTGGCCGAGCAGGTCCGCTCAACTGCCATTCCGCGCCGATTCTCCACTCCGGTGCGTGAAATTTGGGAGCTGCAGCTGCGCCTGCCGCGTCGACAGGGCAAGAAAGCCGATCAGCTGATGGAGCATCCGCGCTTCAGAGCTGCATACGATCTTCTGGTACTGCGTGAGAACAGTGGTGAGCCGCTGCAAGGCCTGAGCCAGTGGTGGACCGACTACCAGTCCTCCAACCCGGTGATACGACGCGACATGGTCCCCGCGGATCAGGATGACAAGCCGCGCCGCAAACGTCGTCGTCGCCCGCGCAACCGTCCGGCGCAGGACAGCCGCCCCAGCTATGAGTAAAGCTCAGTTACGCGCCTGGATTGGTCTGGGCAGCAACCTTGCGGACCCGCTGGTACAGGTCAGCACCGCGCTGCAAGAGCTGAAGCAACTGCCTGACACCACTCTGGTTGCACACTCGTCGCTCTACCGTTCCGATCCCGTCGGACCTCCCGGCCAGCCCGATTACATCAACGCGGTTGCTGCACTGGACACCCGTCTGGAGCCGGAAGCCCTGCTCGATGCACTGCAGGCGATCGAGCAGGTACACCAGCGCGTGCGCAAGATCCACTGGGGGCCCCGCACCCTGGACCTGGACCTGCTGCTGTATGGCGATCAGGTGATCTCGACTCCACGCCTGACCGTTCCCCATGCCTGCATGACCGAGCGCAATTTTGTCCTCTGGCCATTGGCGGAACTGGCGCCGGAGCTGATCCTGCCCGATGGCCGCCCGCTGAATACGCTTCTTCAGCACTGCCCTCTGGGCACGCTGGAAAAGATATCGTTATAATCGCGCACAAGCTCAGACAATGATGAAGAGATTGCTATGTCCAACATTACGCTGCATACCCTGACCGCCCGCAAACAGGCCGGTGAAAAGTTTGCCGTACTGACCGCTTATGATGCGACCTTTGCCCACCTGGTGAGCAGCGCCGGTATCGAGATGATTCTGGTCGGTGACTCACTCGGTATGGTACTGCAGGGGCAGAGCAGCACCCTGCCGGTTACCGTCGATGAGATGGCTTACCACACCGCCAGCGTTGCCCGCGGCAATCAGGGGGCCATGATCATGTCGGACCTGCCGTTCATGAGCTATTCCACCCCGGAGCAGGCGATGGACAACTCGGCCAAGCTGATGCAGGCAGGCGCGCACATCGTCAAGCTGGAAGGCGGCGACTGGCTGTGTGACAGTGTGCGCATGCTGGCCGAGCGCGGCGTGCCCGTGTGCCCGCACCTTGGCTTGACACCTCAGGCCGTCAACAAGCTTGGCGGTTATCGGGTGCAGGGACGTGACCGCCAGTCCGCCCTGAAAATGATTGAAGATGCGAAGAAGCTTGAAGATGCCGGCGCCAGCATGCTGCTGCTGGAGTGTGTCCCCACACTGTTGGCCGAAGAGATTACCCGCAACGTGGAGATCCCGGTCATCGGCATCGGCGCAGGTCATCACACGGATGCTCAAGTATTGGTGATGCATGACATGCTCGGCATTACACCCGGACGTCGGCCCAAGTTCGTCAAGGACTTCATGACCGAAGCCGACAGCATTGAGCAGGCTTTCCGCCTGTATGGCGATCAGGTAAGAGCCGGTACGTTTCCCGGACCGGAACACGGGTTCGAGTAACATGCAGACGATCAACACCATTGCGGATCTGCGTACGGCCCTGAAGCCGGCACGACTGTCCGGCCGGAAAATTGCACTGGTACCCACCATGGGCAACCTGCACCAGGGCCACATCAAACTGGTGGAAACGGCGCGCCGGCAAGCCGATATCGTGGTGGCCAGCATCTTCGTCAACCCGCTGCAGTTCGGTGCCAACGAGGATCTCGACAGCTACCCTCGCACCCTGGCCGCCGATCAGGAGAAGCTGATGGCAGCCGGTTGTGACCTGCTGTTTGCACCCGGTGTCAGCGAGGTCTACCCGGAAGGCCAGGACAACCAGACACTGGTTGAGGTTCCGGGCCTGTCCGATCTGCATTGCGGCGCCAGCCGGCCGGGGCACTTCCGTGGTGTAACCACCGTGGTATGCAAGCTGTTCAACATTGTCCAGCCGGATCTGGCCGTGTTCGGGCTCAAGGATTATCAGCAGGTTGCCGTCATCCGCAAGATGGTGCGTGATCTTTGCATCCCCGTTGATATTGTCGGTGTTCCGACTGAGCGTGCCGGCAGTGGACTGGCGCTCAGTTCACGCAACGGCTATCTCAGTGCGGATGAACTGGCCATTGCCCCCCTGCTGCAACAAACCCTGCAACAGACCGCCGATGCTGTGCGCAACGGCTCCACGGATTTCAGCGCACTGGAACAGCAGGCGCAACAGCGGCTTGAAGCAGGCGGTTTCCAGCGCGACTACTACCGTATCCTGTGCCGGGATTCACTCCAGCCGCCTGAAGCCGGAGATGTTCGCCCTCTGGTCATTCTGGCCGCCGCTCGACTCGGCCCTGCCCGTCTGATCGACAACCTCGAGATCTGACCCTCCCAGGGAGCCCTGTGCTCCCGTTGTGCAGCGCACACAGTTTTGCCTTGGTCTACTTGACACCGCCTGAGCCCTTCGCGCAGACTCGAAGGACCTCATGGCGGTATGGATACCCGTACGCCTGCCCGAGCTGATGCCGACTGAAACATCCCTTTCACCGGCGTGCGTTACCCTGAGCCCGGGATCAATAATGATATGAACCAAAGAGGCACTTCCATTATGCGTGATGTTGTTATCGTTGCCGCTGGCCGTACAGCGGTGGGTACTTTCAACGGCTCCCTCTCCTCACTGACCGCGGCTACTCTGGGCGCTGAAGTACTCAAGGGCCTGCTGCAGAAGACCGGACTGAACCCGGCAGAGGTAGACGAAGTAATTCTGGGCCAGGTACTCACGGCCGGCTGTGGCCAGAACCCGGCGCGTCAGGCTCTGATCCACGCCGGCATCCCTCAGGAAGTGCCCGCCATGACCATCAACAAGGTGTGCGGCTCCGGCCTCAAGGCCCTGCAGCTGGCGACCCAGGCGATCCGCTGCGGCGATGCCGATGTGATCATCGCCGGCGGCCAGGAAAACATGTCCCAGTCACCCCATTTGCTGCCCAACTCTCGTAATGGTGCACGCATGGGCGACTGGAAGATGATCGACTCCATGATTACCGATGGCCTGTGGGATGCGTTCAACAACTACCACATGGGCATCACCACCGAGAACATTGTCGAAAAGTACGGTTTCAGCCGTGAAGAGCAGGACGCTTTCGCTTCTGCCTCTCAGAACAAGGCTGAAGCAGCCGTCACTTCTGGCCGCTTCAAGGACGAAATCATTCCGGTCAGCATTCCGCAACGCAAGGGCGATCCCGTAGTATTCGACACCGATGAACAGCCCCGCTTTGGCTGCACCCCGGAGGCTCTGGCCAAGCTGCGCCCAGCCTTCAAGAAAGACGGCACCGTTACCGCCGGTAACAGTTCCACCATTAATGATGGTGCGGCTGCCGTGATTCTGTGTTCAGCCGAAAAGGCGGAAGCACTGGGGCTGCCGGTTCTGGCCCGGATCAAGGCGTATGCCTCTGCCGGTGTTGATCCTGCCATCATGGGCACAGGCCCGATCTGCGCCACCACCAAGGCGCTGGAAAAGGCGGGCTGGGGCATCAACGACCTGGAACTGGTTGAAGCCAACGAAGCCTTCGCGGCTCAGGCCATGTCCGTCAATAAGGATCTGGGCTGGAACACCGATATCGTCAACGTGAACGGCGGTGCAATTGCGCTGGGCCATCCGATTGGCGCGTCCGGCTGCCGCATTCTGGTGTCACTGGTGCACGAAATGATCAAGCGTGATGCCAAGAAAGGTCTCGCAACTCTGTGTATCGGTGGTGGCATGGGTACAGCACTGGCGATCGAGCGCGACTGATTCGCACCACCTCAACGCAAACAGCCGCCCGAGGGCGGCTGTTTTGTTTCGGTAACACACCAGGTATGAATACCGCCAGGGCCATCACGCCGTGGCAATTGCGCCTTTGCCGATGCCCTCAAATGCACGCACAACCACTTCATCCTGCGGGTGGTCAATTTTGATCTGCTCGGCCAGATGTGCCGCAATTTGCTCGACGGTACTTTCGGTATCAATCAAATAGCAGC
>Ga0209345_10001482_pt1 | contig 27886 bp, 23 predicted proteins | sample Cruoilmetagenom7_FD_187294 | JGI IMG/M metagenome (GOLD analysis project Ga0209345, IMG submission 187294) | Oil polluted marine microbial communities from Coal Oil Point, Santa Barbara, California, USA - Sample 7 (SPAdes) (version 2) | ecosystem: Environmental > Aquatic > Marine > Oil seeps ...
CACTTGCTCCTATACCACGTCCTGTAATAAAAAAAGTTAATAGGATTAAAATTCCAAAAAGAAACCCTCCAAAGTATGGATTCCAATAAACATGTCTATTTTGTTTTTTTTCTTTCATGTGTTTATCTTTATTGTTTTTTAATTGTCACATGCTGTTCGCTAACAATCATTCTCGCAAGAAATAACGTTTTTAACAGCTCGTTTCATAATTTACATTTTAATATAAGTATCGTGTAATTTGACCAGCTTCAACCATTACAAATCGTAACACTAAACCACCAATTAAAATAAGAATTGCTGGCACTGCTACAGGAATTTTAAAACCTCTTAATTCTAATAATTCCATAATGCCCGGAACTATCAGTCCTAGGATAATTACAAAACCAAAAAACATTAAGGTAAATTCACCACCAATTAGCAATTGCATTGCTTCTAACTGAACTTCAGAACCAGCATACATACCCATAATCATATGAACAATTAACCCTAGTTCAATAACAATTAACATTAAATCAATTTTACTGAAAAGATGTTTTTCTTTAGCACTTTTTGCTAATAAAATAATAGTTGCAGCTCCTGTTGACAATCCTGAAATAAGGAATAAAGGTCCTAATATTGGATTATTCCATAATGGTCTAGCGTTGAATGCTGACAATAAAATTCCCGTATAAATTCCTAAAATTATAGATAGTGGTAATAGGGCATAAGCCATATTTTTTCTATGCTTTTTAAGGAAGTTTTCAAGGTTGTCTAAAAACTTATAATTCAATTTAAACTTTGGAAATAATTCAGAATAGTAACTAATTACCCATAAAAATGATAAAGGAGTAATGACTAATAATGCCCAAGCACCCCAACTCATTGGAGATTCAATTCTGATAGTTGTGTATAATCTCCAAAAATATAACTTATGCGTTAAGTCATAAAATAAAGCTAAAAGTCCTAATGTTAATGCAATAGGCGAAACTATTGATGCAAATTTTACAGCTGCAGGATACTCTTTATCTTTTCCCATAATTGTAATTAATGAAGCAAAAAATAGTAACCCAGCTGCGAGTCCACCTAAAAATAGGTAAACTGAAATTGGCCAATGCCAAACTTCTAATGAAGGATCTATATTCGGAATGTTTCTTCCGCTTACGAAAATTTCTTCTTGCATGATGTTTTTTTTAAATTAAGTAATAAACATGTGGTTTTGTACCTGCCTCTGGCGCCAATGTTTTGTGTTTACGATTTTTTAATAATTTAGAAACCTCACTATTAGGGTTGTCTAAATCACCGAAATACATACATTTTGTTGGACATACAGAAACACAAGCAGGAAGTTCTCCTTTTTCTGTTCTGTGATGACAGAAAGTACATTTATCTACATAACCATCAGGATGTTGATAACGAGCATCGTAAGGACATGATTCAATACAAGCCCCACAACCAATACATTCATCGTGTGTAACGAGTACAATACCACTGTCTAATTGATGACTTGCACCAGTAGGGCAACATCTAACACAAGGAGCGTTTTCACAATGGTTGCATCGTTCCGATTTTAATTCTAACTCTATATTTGGATATGCACCATTTACCGTTTCAGTAATCCAATCTCTACAATATCCAATTGGTACGTTATTTTCTGTTTGACAAGCAACTACACAGTCACTACAGCCTACACATTTTAATGTGTCTATAACCATTGCTAATCTCATATTTCTACTGTTTTATAAGGGTTATCAGTCAAAATTTCAACAAAGTTACCTCTCATTCCTGTTCCTCCCATAATTGGGTCAATCATAACTTTTGAAATCATTTGAGTATCATTAATTCCTTTTGCAAAGGCTCGAGTGAGTTTTTTGTTATCGTGTCCAAAACCGTGAACCATATAAACTGAATCCCATCTTGTTCTTTCGGTAACTCTTACTTTAATGGAGAAAGTAGATGTAATATTATCTTGATTTCTCAACCAAACTTCCTGACCAGTTTTAATTCCAAGAATTCTTGCAACTTTTGGATTCACCCATAAATTGTTTTCACTCTTTAAATCGTTCAAATTAGGATTGTTAGCAGTTCTACTAAACGTATGCATAGGAGCTCTACCATAATTTAATCTGTAAAAACCTTGAGGTGCTTCAGGATGTTTCGTGTACTTAGGAAGAGGATCAAATCCTAAACCTTTTAATTCTTTTGAATACAATTCAATTTTACCACTTTCAGTAGGAAATTCATAGATTTTGCTTTCATCCATATATAAAGGACCAGAAGTTCTTGGGAAATGTTTTACCCCAATTTTATTCATTTCTTCTAATGAAGTTCCCATTTTTTGTAATTGCCATTCCATTACTTCTTTATAATCATCATAGTTGAAGTAATCTCCCAATCCTATTCTTTCTCCAATTTGTTTGGCAACCCACCATCCTGGTTTAGAATCATATTTTGGTTGTACAGCAGGTACTCTTATAGCAATAGAAGGTTCTCTATTGGTGGCAGATCTAATTCCGTCATAACGTTCTAAATAGGTACATTCAGGTAATACAACATCGGCATAACCGGTAACATCCATTGGCATCGTATCCATTACAACCATAAATTCTAATTCATCCATTGCTTTTTCAAGTAATGCTTTTTGAGGTATAGATTTGGTAATATTTGTTCCAGCAACCATCATTGCCTTTACAGGATATTTATTGTCTTCATTAGGAAGTGCACATTTAATAACTTCAGAAGTTATTCCCATTTGAGCAATAGGATATTTTTCACAAATATCTTTCCAATCCCATTTTGGATGAGGATATTTTGGTGAAGGGAATTTTGGAACTGAAATACTTTCCTTAAAGTAGAAACCACCTCTTCGTCCCCAAGAACCTAACAATGCATTTAAAATAGCCATTGATCGAGCTCTTTGAGTATCATCACCGTACCAACTTACGTGACGGCCTGGATGCACAATGACTGAAGGAGAAGCATCAGCCATTTTACGAGCTGTTTTTCTAATCTCTTCAGGTTTTATGGTGGTTATTCCATAAGCCCATTCTGGAGTGAATTGTTGAACGTGATCTCTTAGCTCATCAAAACCGTTCGTATATTTTTTAACATATTCTTTATCATATAATTCTTCATTAATGATAACGTTCATCCAAGCTAACATTAGTGCAATATCCGTTGCAGGTTTAATAGGTAACCAATGTTGAGATTTACTTGCTGCGGTTGAAAAACGTGGATCAACAGTAATTATGGTTGCTCCATTATCAATAGCATCAGACATTTCTTGCACTTGTGAATTGTGCATATTTTCACCAATATGTGAACCTATAAGTACTAAACATTTAGTATCTCTAATATCTGTTGGCTCTGGAGATCCAACCCAAGAACCATAAGTTAAAGCAAAACCAGCTTCTCGTGCACCTCTACATTGTGCATAAGCAGGTTCAGCAATGGTATCCGAACCATAGGCTTTAAATAAATGTTCTAAGTGTTTTCCAGGCGAACCGTGTTTTAATAAAGCGAAAGATTCAGCACCATATTTTTCTTTAACCGACTTAAATTTTGATGCAATTAAGTCTAAAGCCTCATCCCAAGATGCTTCTCTAAAAGTTTGTTCTCCGTTTTCAGTTGTTCTAATTAATGGTGTTTTTAACCGGTCTTCATCGGTGTACATTCCAACACCACCAGTTCCTCTAGGACATAAACGGCCATAACAATGAGGATCGGTTTCATTACCAATTATTTTTTGAATATTGCCATCTTCATCGGTATGAGTCCAAGCAGCACATTTCCAAAAACAAACTTCGCAATAAGTAGGAGTTCTTTTGAATTTTTTAGCAACATTTTCTTTAACTAATTCATCTAAGTATGAATTAGATGCAAACATTTTAAATGCTGAAGTTGTAGCTGCTACTCCTCCTAAACCTAAGGCTGAAATTTTTATAAATTTTCTTCTTGAAGTAGTCATAAATTTCGTGATTTTAACTTTTGTAAAGATATTCTTAGCTCTTGATTTAGATACTGATAAATGTCATTGAATTGAGGTTGAAACGGTAACATTCGTTACAGTAAAACTTTGATTATCAAATAATTATATGTAACCTAAGTTACATTAAAACTATACAAAAATGGCAATCAGGCAATTAGCTTTTTTGTGAATTTTTATGTAATTATTTTATTGTTGTAACTTTGTAACACAACTCCAAGATGATGTTAAAAAGTAATTTTAAATATGGTTTCTATTCACTTATTATTCTTGTGATAATTATAATAGCTCTTATGAAATATGGAGCGATTAATAATTCTATATTTTCAGAAGAAAAATATTACTCTATAGATGCCTCACAACAAGAATCTTGTCTAGGTTGTCATCAAAATACCAAAGGATATTCTGAATATCATAATCCTGAGATTATTGGTTGCGCTAGTTGTCATTTAGGAAATACAACTACATTTAACAAAACGGAATCACATAAGGGAATGATTTTGATTCCAGGGAATTTAGTGGATGCAAAATTAACCTGCGGAAAATGTCATATTGATGAATTAAATAAAATTGAAAATTCATTAATGACAACCAATAGCGGATTAGTTGCTGTTGATAAATACATTTTTGGGGAAGCCGATTCACCTAATGGACAATATCATATTCAATTAATTCAAAATTCAGTATCGGATAAACATATAAGAGATTTATGTGCTAATTGCCATTTGGGTGCAGATAAAACAGCATTGGGTGCAATTACACAATTAAGTAGAGGAGGAGGTTGTAATGCTTGTCATTTAAATTATTCTTCTGAAGCTAAAAATGATTTAGAGACTTATCTTACTTCAAACAAAAAAAGATTGCCAGAATTTCATCCTTCAACCGATATTTTTGTTACAGATGAACATTGTTTTGGCTGTCATAGTCGTTCAAGTAGAATTTCAACTAATTACGAAGGTTTTCAAGAAACATTGTTAGATGAATCTGATATTATTGGGAAATTGGGTTACAAAGTAATTGAAGACAAAAGGGTTTATGAATTTGTTGAAGAAGATGTTCATCACGCCAAAGGTTTGTTATGTATAGATTGCCACTCTTCACACGAAGTTATGGGAGATGGGAAGCGATATACGCACGAGGAACAAGCGGTTAAAGTTCAATGTTCCGATTGTCATTTTAAAAATGCACCTAATACAATTCCTTATGATTCTTTAGATGTAGAAAGTCTCAAGGTGTTTTTACATAGAGATTATTCGCATTCAAATAAGCAAATGATTGCAGTTAAAAAAAGCGGACACCCATTGGTAAATACGTTTATAGATTCTATTGGAAACGCCTTTTTGATTGGTAAAGGCGATGGAAAAATTCATGTAATAAATAAACAATCGGAAGTGTGTTCAAGAGACAACGCACACCAAGATATGGCATGTGCAACTTGTCATTCATCTTGGACTTCGAAATGTATAGGTTGCCATAATCAGTTTGATGAAAACGAGCCAAGAGCTTTTGATTTGTTAGATAAGAAATATGGAAAAGGGCAGTGGAAAGAGTTTGTTTCTGAATTTGGACACTCAAAACCAGCGTTGGGAGTTAGAGAAAATTCAGAGGGAAAACATATTGAACCAGCTGTTCCAGGAATGATTTTAACCATTGATAAAGGAAGTTATTCGGGAAAGGAAATAGGGGAGGACGTTTCTTTTCACCGTTTGTATGCACCAAATTCACCACATACAACAATTTCTAATGCTAGAGATTGTAAATCGTGCCATGCAAATGCTTATGCTTTGGGTTATGGAAATGGTAATCTTGTTTTTAATTTGAAACAAAAAAAGTGGACTTTTGAACCTGAATATGCCAAAAATAAAAACGACAATTTACCAGAAGATGCTTGGATACCTTTCTTAGGAGCGACGCCAAAAGGAGTCATTAATTCTACAAGAACCGATTTTAGACCATTTACTGTTAAAGAGCAAAAGAGCTTATTAACTATTGGTGCCTGTTTACAATGTCATAAAGACGATTCTAGTGTGATGAAAGAAAGCTTAGTTAATGGAATTAAGCCTTTATTAAATAAACTAACTACTAGTTGTGTTGTGCCTAATTGGAAATAATATTACCTAAAATAAAAAGGGTAATTATTTTATGAAACTCCCAACTATGGTAATCTTTTTTCTTTCTTTAAAAAGTATGATTCCGCTTAGAATAAAAGTAATAACAGCCAAATAAAAGAGTTTTCCACCATCGTAATTAATTTCAATACCTAACTGAGTTAAGTGCATTATAACAGCTCCACTAATGATTCCAAAAGTTAATAAAGCCCAAACCCAAATAGTTTTTGGAATTAAAATTAAAACGGCAGCTATTAATTCGAGAATTCCAATTCCAATTCTTCCAAAAGGTTCTAAACCTACTTTTGTGAAAATGTAAACACTGTCGGGATGCGCTGTGAATTTAAAACGTAATGTTTGCACCAAAATTAGTGCAATAAAGATTCTAATAATTAAATGTAGATTTTTATTCATCGTCTAAATTTTAGTTTTAGACGAATATTTTAGAAGATATTACAGTTGTAAGAGAATTTATAAAAAAAGTCCTACCGAAGCAGGACTAAAGATTTTCATCTACGGCATATAGCCTTATTGTGATAAGATTAAAGATTAGAAATTTTAATCTAGTTCAAATATAACAATTTCTACTATTGGTTTTACGTGTATCTTCAATTTATAATGAATTTAAATTAATAAATGATAATTCTTAGTAGTAAGAAATTACTAAATTTATTGTTTATAATTAATTGCTAAAACATATTTATATGTCAAAAATACTTGGATTAGATTTAGGGACTAACTCTATTGGTTGGGCTGTTGTAGATGATGATAAACATCAAATAATTGGAATGGGAAGCCGTATTTTTCCTGAAGGTGTTGTAAATTTAGGAGAAGGCGAAGGAAGAGAATCTTCTAAAAACGCAAGTAGAACAGAGGCAAGAGGAACTAGGAAACAATTTTTTAGAAGAAGATTGCGTAAAAGATATTTGCTAAAAGAGTCGGCAAAAAATAATCTTTGCCCTATTTCTTCTAATTTAATTAAAGATTGGAATGGAATAGAAATTTTTAAAAATGAAGAGTTACAAGATTGGTTTAAACTAAATCCATACAATTTAAGAGCAAAAGCAATTAAAGAAGAAATTTCATTGTACGAATTGGGTAGAATTTTTTACCATTTAATACAGCGTAGAGGTTTTTTAAGTAATAGCAGAAGTGCTGGAGCTGAAGTAAAAGAGTCTAGTGCAATTTTTAAAGGTGATGCTAAAATTGGCAAAATTGGGATTAGCAAAACACAAGAAAGCATTGAGCAAAGTAAAACATTAGGCTCTTATTTAAAAACTATTCAGCCCGTAGAAAACGAACCATATTCAGGAGAATTAGAACGCATTAGAAATAGATATACAACAAGACAAATGTATATTGATGAGTTTGAGACTATTTGGGAATTTCAAAAAAAGTATCATTCTGAATTAACTGAACACCTTAAATCATTATTTGGTGGTAGGAAAAAGGATGGATATAAAGAAGATGGTGTTTTATTTCATCAAAGACCATTGCGTTCACAGAAACATTTAGTTGGATATTGTTCTTTTGAGCCTAAAAAAACAAAATGTCCAATTAGCGCAATTCCTTTTGAATTATTCAGAATTTATCAATGGTTAAATACACTTTCGTACGATGTTAATGGAAAGAAACAAGAAATTACTTTAGAAGAAAGAGAAAAAATTGTAGACTTATTATTATCTAAAGAAAAACCAAGCTTTAAAGAAATTAGAAAAGCGATAGATAAAGTAGATGGGATTTATAAATTTAATTATGAAGACAAAGATAAAATAGTAGGTTCTTACACCATAAGCAAGCTATCTAGTAATAAATTCTTTGGGGAAAAGTGGTTTGATTTTTCAGAAAAACAACAAGAGGATATTTGGCATGTACTTACTTTTTTTGATGATAGTGATAAGTTAAAAGAATATGCAATAAAAAATTGGGGTTTTGATGCTAAAAAAGCAGTTGATATTTCAAAATTTAATTTAAAAGATGGTTATGCCAATTTAAGTAGAAAAGCCATTAATATTATTTTACCTTTTTTAAAACAAGGTTTTATGTATGATGTTGCTGTTGGTTTAGCTGGTGCAAAAAATGCTTTAGGAAATAATTGGGAACAGCACCAACAATTTGTTTTAGATAATGTTCCATATATCGTGCGCTCTAATTTAAAAGGTGGATATATTGATCCATTAAAAAACATGATGAAGGTTGAATTTAATTGTTCAGAAAAACAATTAAAAAAACTATATCATCATAGTAGTGCTATTGAGATAACTAAAGTTTTAGGAAAATTACCTGTAAACAAAGAAGCAGATAATGAAATTCAAAAAATTAAGAATCCTGTTGTTATCACCGCTTTGTTTGAAATTAGAAAATTGGTGAATGAAATAATTGATGTTTATGGCAAGCCAGACGAAATAAAAGTAGAATTAGCACGCGATTTAAAATCTTCTAAAAAGAATAGATACGAAACAAGAAGGAAACAACAGTTTTTGGAAAAAGAAAACGAAAGAGTAAAAAAGGAATTAGAAAAATTAGGACAGCGAATAAACCACACCAATATTTTAAAATACAAATTATGGGAAGAATGCAATAGTACTTGTCCGTTTACAGGTCGGGTAATTACAATAAGTCAACTTTTTACAGGCGAAATTCAAATAGAACATATTTTTCCTTATAGTAGGTCTTTAAACGATAGTTTTAACAATAAAACATTATGTTTTGTAAATGAAAATATAGCTAAAGGAAATAAAACACCGTACGAATTTTATAGCCAACAAGGAGAAGAAAAATGGGAAGCTATAAAATTACAAGCGCTTAGCTGTTTTAACGATAAATATCCAAATTACCCAAATGCGTATCGAAAATTTCAACATTTTGTAAAACAAAAACATGATGAAGATTTTATAAGTCGCCAATTAAACGACACACGTTATATAAGTAAAGAAGCAAAAAATTACCTTTCTAAAATATGTACTAATGTAATGGTTGCACCAGGGCAAATGACAGCCATATTAAGGCATTATTGGGGATTAAACACTATTTTAAACAAAGAAGACGATACAAAAACAAGAGAAGACCACAGGCATCATGCCATTGATGCTTTGGTAATGGCATGTGCAACAAGAAGTCATTTGCAAGAGTTAAGCAAAAGAAACAGATACAATAAAAACCACGAGTTAAAAGATTTTCCAGACCCTTGGTTTAATTTTAGAATCGATGCAGAAAATGCCGTAGAACAAATTTTAGTGTCTCATAAAAAGAAGAAAAACTTACTAACTGTTAGAACGCACAAAACAAAAAAAAATGGTGTAGAACATAAAAATGTAGGTGTGGCTGCGAGAGGGCAGTTGCATAAAGAATCTGTATATGGTAAACGAGAAGCACCAAATTCTAACACTGCTTTTCATATTAGAAAACCTTTAGAGAATTTAACTACAGAAAGACATCTAGAAAAAATAGTAGATGTAACAATTAAGTTTTTAATATTAAAAAAAATAAATGAATTAGGAGGTTTTGTAAAAGGTAAAATACCGAATGAAACCTTTTTTAAAGTTGATGAAAACGGAGTAAAACAACCGCAAATATTTTTACCTAATAAAAATGGAAATAAAGTTCCAATAAAAAAAATACGCATAAAAGAAAATATAGGAGGAGCAGAACAATTAAAAGAAACAATAAACCAGCACGTAAACCCAAGAAGCAATCATCATTTAGTTGTTTATTTAAATAAAGAAAATAAATATAAAAGTAGAGTAGTTACATTTTGGGAAGCGGTTGAAAGAAAACGGAATGAAATGAATGTAATTCAAATCCCATTGGAATGTAAACTGTTAATGTCAATTCAAAAAAATGATATGTTTTTATTAGGAAATCATATGGATGAGATTAATTGGAACAATAATAGTTTATTAAAAAATACTTTGTATAAAGTTCAAAAAATATCAAAAAAACCAGATTTATCAATGAAAGAAGTGTGTTTCAGAAAAGCAATAGATTCTAGGTCTGATAAAGAAGCACAAAAAGATTATATTTATATTAAAGGTTTTGGAACAGGAAAAACAGGTTGGCAAGCATTTAACCCTATAAAAGTAAAAATTTCAGTTACTGGTAAAATTGAAAAATTATAATTAGTTGTTATTCCTAAAACGATTGTCATTCCGACATAGGAGGAATCACATAATACTGAATAAAAATGATAAGTTTTAATGAAAACGAAGGTAGTCATACATATTATGTGTACATAATAACAAACCCGTATCGTTCTACATATTATATTGGTATGACTAACAATTTAGGCAAGCGTTTAGTACAGCATAAAGAAAATATAGAAAAAGGAATTAAAACTTTTGCTTCTAAATATAACTTACAGCATTTGGTATATTATCAAAAATTTACTTGGGTACAAAATGCTATTGCTAGAGAAAAAGAGTTAAAGGGTTGGCGAAGGGAAAAGAAATTAGATTTAATACGGACTTTTAATAGTAATTTCGAATTTTTAGAAAGCCGCTTTACAAAAAATTAATAATTGTAATTTCAAACGATAGAGAGAAATCACATAAAGTAAACTACGTATTGATATGAGATTCCTCCTGTGTCGGAATGACAAAAGAAGAGTTCTTTGACATAAAGTATGTAAATCTTAAGCGACGAAACCACAACAGAAAATTGGCTTTCTAATTTTTTGCAATAATTTTCTGTTGTGGTTTGATTAAAGATTAGAGAAAACGATATTTTTGCAAGTGAGATAAAACCTCACGCGATAGTTGTGGTTTGATTAAAGATTAGAGAAAACGATATTACTTTATGGAAAATATATGTTCCATCATGTGTTGTGGTTTGATTAAAGATTAGAGAAAACGATATTAGAAACGGAATTCAAGTGTGTATGTTTGAAGTTGTGGTTTGATTAAAGATTAGAGAAAACGATATTTTGTACTAACGTTAAATAAGCCCTCTCCGTGTTGTGGTTTGATTAAAGATTAGAGAAAACGATATTGGTAATGCAGCACTAATGTTGCTTATCGACGTTGTGGTTTGATTAAAGATTAGAGAAAACGATATTTTAAAGGTTTATGCCCGTGTTGCTCACGTGTTGTGGTTTGATTAAAGATTAGAGAAAACGATATTATAATTTTTACAGTTCCCTTCGGTTTATAAGTTGTGGTTTGATTAAAGATTAGAGAAAACGATATTATTGGCTATATGCTGCACAAATACAAAGATGTTGTGGTTTGATTAAAGATTAGAGAAAACGATATTACAGCGGACTATTTTTATTAACCGACACTGGTTGTGGTTTGATTAAAGATTAGAGAAAACGATATTCAAAACTTGTCCAAGCCATTTCACCATCAGGTTGTGGTTTGATTAAAGATTAGAGAAAACGATATTCGCATAGTTATTGCAAGTGGTTGAGATAATGTTGTGGTTTGATTAAAGATTAGAGAAAACGATATTAATTTCAAATCAAAAGATTTCCGACGGTTTGTTGTGGTTTGATTAAAGATTAGAGAAAACGATATTTGTCAACTTTTTCTTTCGGTTTGAATTTATGTTGTGGTTTGATTAAAGATTAGAGAAAACGATATTGCAATTCTTGTTTTAAAGCATCACTTCCTTGTTGTGGTTTGATTAAAGATTAGAGAAAACGATATTCGTTGAAGGGCATTTCAGCAAAGTGTTCCGGTTGTGGTTTGATTAAAGATTAGAGAAAACGATATTAAGTTTCTGCAAATGCAGAGAGTGAAGAAGTTGTGGTTTGATTAAAGATTAGAGAAAACGATATTCATCCATCGACCCACCATTCACACCCGCACGTTGTGGTTTGATTAAAGATTAGAGAAAACGATATTAAACAAGGTGCGTTAATAGACTTACAACAAGTTGTGGTTTGATTAAAGATTAGAGAAAACGATATTAAACAAAGTAAGTTAATAGACTTGCAACAAGTTGTGGTTTGATTAAAGATTAGAGAAAACGATATTCTTATTGTGGTGCTGATTGTTGCACTTATAGTTGTGGTTTGATTAAAGATTAGAGAAAACGATATTCAACGGGCAAGAGTTAGAGGTTAACAACCTGTTGTGGTTTGATTAAAGATTAGAGAAAACGATATTTGAGATACGTCGAGACTCGCTCTTAGCTTTGTTGTGGTTTGATTAAAGATTAGAGAAAACGATATTTCTTAGAGGGAAATGGAATAGTTGGTTTATGTTGTGGTTTGATTAAAGATTAGAGAAAACGATATTACGAAGGCATTGATCCTGTTACTGTTGAAAGTTGTGGTTTGATTAAAGATTAGAGAAAACGATATTTAAAATAGTTTTAAACGGATTTGAATATGGTTGTGGTTTGATTAAAGATTAGAGAAAACGATATTAGTTGCTGCCAAAGCTTCGAATTATCAAGGTTTTATTAAAGAATATCGTAATAAAAAATGCTCCTTATAAAGACTTAATTGCTTTGTTTGGAGCATTTTTTCATTTGTAAAAGTGGTTAACAAACCCCGAATTTTTAATATATTTGTAAAGTGAGGAGTGCAACCGTTTATTCGTGGGCTCGTCATTCCAAGTCACTTTGTTGTGGCTTTTTTTATGTTTTAGTACTTAATTAACGTGAGTTCGATTTAAGTAAAAATATAACTTTATAAATATCAGCTAAATACGTCATTACGATGGAGGAGCGACTGAAGTAATGTGTTCAATTAAAGTGAGATTGCTGCATTTTACTTGAAAAAAGCAAAATTCGCAATGACAATATTTTATAAACTCTTGTTTATTAGTTTTTTGAATATTATTTTATAGCGAACTCACGTTAATTATTTTTAGTAATGCCATTTCTATTTTTGAATGGAAAAGAATTGTCAATTGGTTAAAATAACTCTAACTGGCTGGGTTGTGGCTCTTTTTCAACTTCAAATTTGCCCCAAAAATTTAAGATATTCCCAAATTGTTTATCGGTAATTCGTAAAATACTAACTTTTCCTAGTGGAGGTAATAATCGATTTATTCTTTTTTCGTGAACATCGGCACTTTCAAAACTGGCACAATGGCGGGTGTAAACAGAGTATTGCATCATAGTAAACCCATCTTTAAGCAAGTTTTTTCTAAACTGTTGTGCATTTCTCCTATCTTTTTTAGTTTCGGTTGGTAAATCAAAAAATACAAATAACCACATAACTCTGTACGCATTTAATTCCATAAACTTGGGTAGTTAATTTTTCGAGAAGTGCCACCGTAACATTGTTGTAAAGAGTTACTTGTTTTTGTTAAAGCAACCATTAGCGGACTTTTAATGTTTTCAAAATAAACAGTTTGCGTTAGCACTTTTAAGAGTTCAGCTTTAATTGATACAGTTAATTCTTCTTCATTATAATTGGCTATTATTTCAATTACTTTAGCATCAACCAAAGGTCTGAAAGGCTCCATAATATCATCAGCTAAACAAAAAGCATTGTATTTATTGTGATGGTGAATACCTAAAGTACTTAATAAACCGCTTCCAGATATAGCTCGTGCAACGGAAGCTCTTAAAACAATATATCCGTAATTTAAAAATAGGTTTGGATAATCTCCGTAGCGCTCTCGTTTAAAATCAAAATCAAAAATATGTTTCCAATAATGTGCCGCTGCAACACCTTCCATATTAGATGTATCTCCGCTTAAAACTTTAGATTCGATATAATTTAAAACAGCAAAAGGTTTATTTAATTTTTTTAAGTGTTCAGCTTGGTGTCTTATTTTAGCCTTTACAGTTTGTTGCCAAAGTTGTTTTTTTAGAGGTTCGGTTGCATTAATTTGATTTCTAAATAATTCTTGTTGAATATGATGGTTGTTTAAATTTAACAACATACTGCAAGGCATATGTTTGTTATCGCAAAAAATAACAGCCACATTGTTATCGGATAATTTTGTAAGTGTGGGTATTGAAATATAAGTTTCTGGATGTTCAATTACTAAAAAACCAATATCTTCTATAGGTATGGTTGTTTCTCGTGCTTCCGTTTTAAGTACTAATTGTTCAAGCTTGGTTGTTAACGAAGCTTTATTACCAATAAATAGGGTTCTTTTAATCATAGCTTTGTAATTTTAGATTAAAGCTACTTAAAATATTAAATCAAATCAATTATAGAGTTAATAAATTGATTAGCAATATCTTATTTAGAATGATTATAAGTGTGATGTTTAAAGGTTCAAAGGTTCAAATCTGGGTGTTTTTAGACTAACGAGTATAAATATTTTTTCTAAAATAAGTTGCCTTTCCGTTGGGAGGGTCTAGGGATGGGACTAAGGGAATTTATTTTGAAAAAACCTCGTTATGTTGTTCTTGAACTCTAATAAATGTAGTTCTTTTTGTAAGTTCTTTTAGTTTACTGGCACCTACGTAAGTACAAGTTGAACGAAGTCCGCCTAAAAAATCTTGTACTGTGTTTTCAACTGCTCCTCGATATGGAATTTCAACAGTTTTACCTTCTGAAGCTCTATAATTAGCAACACCACCAACATGTTTATTCATCGCAGTTTCAGAGCTCATTCCGTAAAATTGTTTAAATTTTTCACCTTTTATTTCAACCGTTTCTCCACCACTTTCAGTATGTCCAGCTAGCATTCCGCCTAACATTACAAAGTCTGCGCCACCACCAAAAGCTTTTGCAATGTCTCCAGGTATTTTGCAACCACCATCCGAAACTATTTGTCCACCTAAACCGTGAGCGGCATCGGCACATTCTATAATTGCAGAAAGTTGAGGATAACCAACTCCAGTTTTAACACGGGTAGTACAAACCGAACCTGGACCGATACCAACTTTAATAATATCAGCACCAGCTAGTAATAATTCTTCAACCATTTCGCCAGTAACCACATTACCTGCCATAATTACTTTGTCGGGATATTGTTTTCTAGTTTTATTAACGAAATTCACAAAATGTTCCGAATACCCATTTGCAACATCTATGCAAATAAATTTTAATTGAGGATTTTGCTCAAAAATAGTTGCTAATTTTTTAGAATCAGCAGTCCCTGTTCCTGTGCTTACAGCTATGTAGTCTGTAATTTTATTTCCTGTTGAATCCATAAAGTTTTTCCACTCTTCTGTAGTGTAATGTTTATGAATGGCTGTAAATATTTTATGTTTTGCTAACTCTTTAGCCATTTCAAAAGTACCAACGGTGTCCATATTGGCTGCCATAATCGGAACTCCATTCCATTTGTACTTACTATGTAAAAAGGTGAAATCTCTATCTAATGTAACGTGTGCTCTTGAGCTTAATGTTGATCGTTTTGGGCGAATCATTACATCTTTAAATCCTAATTTTAATCCTGCTTCAATTCTCATTCTTTCTTCAATTAAATAATTATACTTTTTCCTTTACTAATAATGTTTTGGTCACTATCTAAATAAAAATCAATTCTACCTACATTTAAACCGTAACAACCCACTTGATTTACCAAAACATTTTCTCCAACACTATTTTTTGTAACGGTTGGTTTTGGCAAAAATGTGTGCGTATGACCACCAATAATTAAATCTATATCTTTAGTTTTTGATGCTAAAACTAAGTCGCTAATTTGTTCTGGGTTTGATTTGTAAAAATATCCTAAATGAGAAAGACAAATAACGAGCTCACATGCTTCATCTTCTTTTAAAATCCTGCTCATATCCTGAGCAATTTCTACAGGATCTAAATATTCAGTTTCTTTAAACATTCTAGGATCTACGAGTCCAGTAAGTTCAACTCCTAAACCAAATACGCCAATTCTAATGCCATCTTTTATAAAAACTTTATATGGTTTTACGTGTGTATCTAAAATGGTATTTTTAAAATCATAATTAGCCGAAATAAAGTCAAATTTTGCATTTGGAAGTTGCGCATACAAACCATCAATACTATTATCGAAATCGTGATTTCCAATGGTTGCAGCATCGTATTTAAGCATACTCATTAGTTTAAATTCAATTTCACCGCCATAAAAATTAAAATAAGGTGTTCCTTGAAAAATATCACCAGCGTCTAACAACAATGTATTCGGATTTTCTTTTCGAATGCTTTCAACCAAAGTTGCTCTTCGAGGAACACCGCCTAAATTAGCGTATTTATAATGATTGTTTGAGAATGCTTCTAAATGACTATGAACATCATTGGTGTGTAAAATGGTAATATGTTTCGATGTTTTTTTTGCGAATGATTCAAACGCTAAACCTCCGGCTGTTAAAAAAGCAGTTGCTGCTGTCGATTTTTTTATAAAAGTTCTTCTTTTCATATGCTACTTAATTTTAACAAATCTATTATCAAGTTTAACTTTAATGGTATCGGTTTCTGCAAAATAATCGATAATTGCACTTCTTACTTTGTAATCAGTTTTATGAAGGCTAATAGGACCTTTAAAAAAGTTCATTAAATCTCCTCCATTTTGTAAATAATCGGATGTTAAAACGAAATAAGTTTTAGTTTTATCTAAAGGCTCATTATTAATTTTTAAATCATATTCATTTTTAGTAATGGATAAATTTATGTGTTTTGATAGGGGATGTGCTCTATTGTGCTCAATTAAATAGTTAACTAATTCAATGATTTTTGCAGCGGATAACTCAACAATGACTAAACTATTTTCAAACGGCATTAAATTAAATGCGTGTTCGGTAGTGATATTTCCTTTTGAAATTCCAGCTCTAATACCTCCATAATTGAACATAGCAAAATCAATGTTTTTTCCAGTTCTTGAATTAAATACTGGATTTGCTCTTTCAAAACACAAATCGGCCATTAAATTACCCAGAGAACTTTCCAAAGCTCCATCTGTTCTAAGTAAATCAATTGGAGTGTAACTTAGAACTTTGTTCATTTCACTTTCAACTTTTTCTTTGTAAGGCTGAATAAAATCTTCAATTTCTTGTTTCGATTGGAGAGAGTCTGTAATAGGAAGTAATTTTGCTTCAATTTTCACCAATTTTTGAGGATCATTTTTACACGAAACTAAAAAGGTGACTGTTAAAATAAAGAGAATAATTTTTTTCATTATTGAAATACTAATGTTTTTAATTAGTTTTGCGAATATAAGCATAAATATAGATGATTTTTACAGGATTTAAACGAAAAACAAATCAAATATTTTTCAACAAAAAATTAATTGAATTGCAAAATCAAGGTGATGTTAGTTGTAATAAAAATATTGAAAGCGTTCTTGTAGTTTTAGATAATCTTGAAAATCAAGATAAAATAATTAAAGACCTTTCTAAAAAATTAAATAGAGCTAAGAATTGTTTTGAGGTTGTGATTTTTCAACCAAAAAAGGACAAGAATAATTTAATTGAAAATGCTTTTTACCCAACATGTTTAGGTTGGTATGGAAAAATAAAGTCAATATTTTTTAAGGATATTTTAACAAAAAAATACGATTTGTTAATTAATTATAACAAAGTTGATAATATATATGTCAACTTACTATTATTGCAATGTAAAGCAGACTTTAAAGTTGGATTTGCAAACTTAAATAAAGCTTTATATCAACTTGTTATAGATTGCGAAACAGATGATTATGAGCTATTTAACGAAGAAATAAAAAAATATTTAACTATTTTAAATAAATTAGAATGCAAGAATTAGTTGGGACTGGAGTAGCGTTGGTAACACCTTTTAAAAGTGATAAGTCAGTAGATGTTGAAGGATTAAAAAAGTTGGTGAATTATCAAATAGATAATGGTATAAATTATTTGGTTGTTTTAGGTACAACAGCAGAAGCTGCAACTTTAAGTGCTGAAGAAAAAAAATTGGTTATTTCAACTATAATTGAAGAAAATAATGAAAGATTACCTTTAGTTTTAGGTATTGGTGGTAATAATACAATGAATGTAATAGCCGAAATTAGAACAACTGATTTAACTAATTTTGCTGCAATTTTATCTGTTTCTCCATACTATAACAAGCCAAGTCAAGAAGGGATTTACCAACATTTTAAGGCAATAGCTACTTCAACAAAAACACCAATTATTGTTTACAATGTTCCGAGTAGAACAGGAATTAATATGGCGCCTGAAACAGTTATTCGTTTAGCCAATGATTTTAAAAATATTGTTGCGGTAAAAGAAGCGGCAGGAGATATAGTGCAAGCAATGAACTTAATTAAAAATAAACCTAACAACTTTTTGGTAATTTCAGGTGATGATATGATTGCATTACCTATGACGTTGGCTGGCGGTTCAGGTGTTATTTCTGTAATTGGACAAGGTATGCCAAAAGATTTTTCCAATTTAATTAATTTAGGATTATCTGGAGAAAACAAAGAGGCTTATGAATTATACTATAAATTGGACACTAGTATTAATTTAATTTTTGAAGAAGGAAACCCTATTGGTATTAAAGCATTGCTGAAAAAACGTGCTATTTGTGATGAATATGTCCGATTACCTTTGGTAAAAGCAACACCTGAATTACAACAAAAAATTAATAGTTTTATAGATAATTATTAGTAATTTTACATTGTTTTTAAAGATTTTAAATTAAAAAAGTACAATTATGTTATCAGAAAATATGCAAGTTGCTTTAAACAAGCAAATTAGAATAGAAGCAGAATCTTCACAAATTTATTTAGCAATGGCTTCTTATGCAGAAGGGAAAGGACTAGAAGGAGTTTCTCAATTTATGTATGACGCTTCAGACGAAGAACGCCAACATATGTTAAAAATGTTTAAGTATGTAAATGAACGTGGAGGAGAAGCAAAAGTTTCTGAGTTAGACAAACCAGCGCAAACATTTGGTTCAATAAAGGAAATGTTTGAAACATTATTTAATCATGAAGTTTTTGTTTCAAAAAGCATTAATGAATTGGTTCATATTTCTTTAGAAGAAAAAGATTACGCAACACATAATTTTTTACAGTGGTTTGTAGCTGAACAAATTGAAGAAGAAGCACAAGCAAGAACCATTTTAGATAAAATTAACTTAATTGGCGACGACAAAGGAGGTTTGTATTTGTTTGATAATGATATTAAACAATTAACGGTTGTAAGTTCAGTAGCGCCAACAGCTGTATAACAATTAACAAACAATTAAGACGCTTAAGTAATATTATTTTCTTTTAGAAGTTATTTTTGTGGTTGAAATGAATTAAAAAAATCATTTTATTAATCCATAATAAATAACTATTTTTGCCAAATGCTTAAAAACAAATTTTTTATACTATTTTTAATAGGTTCATTAGGATTGACTTCTTGTAGTGAATATCAAAAAGTATTGAATAAGGGTACAACCAACGATCAATATAAAATGGCTACTGAACTGTATGAAAGTCAGAAGTTTAATAAAGCTATTCAATTGTTCGAGAAAATAACACCTTCGTTTAGAGGAAAACCTCAAATGGAACGTATTCAATATATGGTTGCGCAAGCTCATTATAACACAAAGCAATACCCATTAGCAGCTTATTATTTCGATAAGTTTGTAAAAAACTATCCAAAAAGTTCAAAAATTGAAGAAGCCGCTTATTTATCGGCACATAGTTATTTTTTAGATTCACCAGTATTTAGTTTGGATCAAAAAACTACGCAAGAATCAATTACAGCACTTCAAAATTTTATTTATAAGTATCCAGCTTCACCAAAAATTGAACAGGCTAATGAGAATATTAAAACGCTAACGTTGAAGTTAGAAAAAAAGGCGTTTGAAATTGCACGACAATATTATCATGTTGAAGATTATATTTCGGCAATAGTTGCATTCGACAATGTGTTGTCTAAATATTTAGGAACTTCGTATAAAGAAGAAGCTTTATATTTAAAGTTTGAGTCGGCTTATGAGTTAGGAATAAATAGTATTTTTGAAAAGAAAGAAACAAGAATTAACGATGCTGTAAAGTATCACGAACGATTTAGGAGAAGTTTTCCAGAATCGAAATATTTAGCTGAAACAACGAAACAACTAGAAAAATTAAACGAGGAGTTAAGTATAATTACTACTTTAAAAACAGAAAACAATGGATTATAAAAATACCAAAGCTGCATTAACAACAGTAACTTACGATAAGAATAAAATTGAAGCTCCAACAGAAAATATTTATGAAGCAATTACCATCATTGCAAAAAGAGCTCAACAAATTAATGGTGATATTAAAAATGAACTAATTGAAAAATTAGAGGAATTTGCAACGTATACTGACAGTTTAGACGAAGTTTTTGAAAACAAAGAACAAATTGAAGTTTCTAAATTTTATGAAAAATTACCAAAATCAACAGCTTTAGCAGTTGAAGAATGGTTAGAAGATAAAATTTACTACAGAAATCCAGAAGAAACACAAGAATAAAATGTCTGTATTAAGCGGTAAAAATATACTATTAGGGGTAACCGCTGGTATTGCTGCTTATAAAACAGCGTTTTTAGTACGACTTTTTATAAAAGCAGGAGCACAAGTTAAAGTTGTTATGACTCCTGCATCAAAAGATTTTGTTACACCTTTAACATTATCTACACTCTCAAACAATCCAGTTTATTCAACCTTTTTTGAAAAAGGAGAAGATCAAAACGAAGAATGGAATAGTCATGTAGAATTAGGTTTATGGGCCGATTATATGGTGGTTGCGCCAGCAACTGCAAATACATTGGCTAAAATGACTAGTGGTGTTTGCGATAACTTATTAATGGCAACATATTTATCGGCTAAGTGTAAAGTTTATTTTGCACCAGCAATGGATTTAGATATGTATTTGCATCCAACTACAAAACAAAATGTTGAGAAGCTTCAAAGTTTTGGCAATGTTTTCATTCCTCCATCAACAGGTTTTTTAGCAAGTGGTTTAGAAGGAGAAGGAAGGATGGAAGAACCAGAAAATATTGTTAGCTTTATTGAATATGATATTTTAAAAGGCTTACCACTTCAAGGTAAAAAAGTGTTAATTACTGCTGGACCAACATACGAAGCAATCGATCCTGTACGTTTTATAGGAAATCATTCTTCAGGAAAAATGGGGTTCGAATTGGCTAAGAGTGCAGCGAGTTTAGGGGCAGAAGTTGTTTTAATTTCGGGACCTTCAAATGAAATTGTATCAAATTCATTCATAAAAAGAATTGATGTGATTAGTGCTGAAGACATGTATATTGAAGCTCATAATTGTTATAAAGAAATTGATATTGCAATTTTAGCAGCAGCCGTTGCAGATTACAAACCTAAAAAAGTAGCAACTGAGAAAATTAAAAAAACAACGAATGAAATTTCAATTGAATTAGAAAAGACTCAGGATATTTTAGCTTCTTTAGGTGAAATTAAGGAACATCAATTTTTAGTAGGTTTTGCTTTGGAAACAACGAATGAAGTTGAAAATGCAAAAAGTAAATTGAAAAGAAAGAATTTAGATTTAATTGTTTTAAATTCGTTACAAGATGAAGGAGCAGGTTTTAAAAAGCCTACCAATAAAATTTCAATTATTGATAAATCTGAAAGTATTACAGATTTTGGTTTAAAATCGAAAGAATTGGTTGCTGAAGATATTTTTAATGAAATTTTAAAAAGAATAAATGCGTAAGTTTTTAAGTGTAGTATTATTTTTTATGGTCCTGTTGAATGTGAATTCTCAAGAGTTAAATTGCACTATTTCAATAAATTCAGACAAAATACCGGGTTCTAACAAACAAATTTTTAAAACTTTAGAAAGTGCTTTAAATGAATTCGTTAGTCAAAAACGTTGGACAAACTTTAATTATAAAGCACAGGAAAGAATTGATTGTAATTTAACACTTACAATTTTAGAACAAACAGGTTCAGAATTAAAAGGGCACATTCAAATTCAATCTTCAAGACCCGTCTATAATTCAACTTATTTAACATCTATTTTTAATTTTAAAGACGATAATTTTTCGTTCAGATATACCGAGTTTGAACCACTTTTATTCAACGAAAATTCATTCGAATCTAATTTAGTTTCAGTAGTGTCGTTTTATATCTATACTATTATTGGTATGGATGCGGATACTTTTGCGTTAAATGCAGGAACTTCATTTTATACAAAAGCGCAAGATGTAGTTGTACAAGCACAGCAAAGTGGTTATGCTGGTTGGAATCAGAACGATGGTTCACAAACTAGATTTGCATTGATAGATAATATATTGTCGCCAACATACAGCAAATATAGAGAAGCACTTTATAAGTACCATTTAAAAGGTTTGGATGCAATGACAACAGATAAGGACCAAGCCAAAACTGAAATTGCAAATGCTATATTTGATTTAAAATCTATATTTGATGTAAAACCAAACGCATTTTTACTGCGTGTTTTTATGGATTCAAAATCAGATGAAATAGTTGATGTATTTTCTGATGGTCCTAGATTTGATACATCAAAATTAAAAGATGACTTACTTAGAATTTCCCCTATTAATGCAGCTAAATGGAATAAAATAAAGTAATTTATTAATTCTGTAAATGATAAAATGCTCATAAACCTATCCATAAAAAATTACGCTTTAATCGAGAATGTTTCTGTCTCATTTAAAGATAATTTATCTACCATTACTGGGGAAACTGGTGCTGGTAAATCCATTTTATTGGGTGCTTTAGGATTGGCTTTAGGAAATAGAGCAGATAGTACTACCATTAAAGATTCCACAGTTAAATGTATTATTGAAGCTGAATTTAACATTCACAATTACAATTTAGAATCTTTTTTTAATACTAACGATTTAGATTTTGAAACAAATACAATTGTACGTCGAGAAATTTTACCAAATGGAAAATCGAGGGCATTCATAAATGATACTCCAACAACGTTACAAGTTTTGCAAAAATTAAGCGAGAGTTTAATTGATGTTCACTCGCAACATCAAACTTTGAAATTAGCCGATGAAAATTTTCAATTTAAAATTATCGATGCACTTGCAAATAATAAAATTGAAATAGAAAATTATAAAGCGGAGCTTGTTGTTTTAAAAAAACTAAAAAGTGATTTAAATGAGCTTTACTTAAATCAGAAAAAAGCAAAAGAGAAGTACGATTATAATTTACATTTGTTTGAAGAATTGGATTCAGCTCAGTTTAAAATAGAAGAACAGCAATTAATTGAGCAAAAATTAGACAAGCTAAATAATATTGAAGAGATAAAATTGAATTTATCTGAAGCACTTTCCATAACTCAAAATGAAGAAATTGGAATACAAGATTTAGTTGCAAAATTCATTCAAAATTTAGAAAAAATTGCTTCATTCTCAAAAGAGTATAGTAATTTATTCGAACGTGCAAATAGCTTAAAAATAGAGTTAGACGATATTGTAAGTGAACTTGAAAACACGAATGAAACGGTTGATTTTAATCCATTAGAATTAGAAGAATTAAATAACAGATTACAATTAATTTATAATTTACAAAACAAACACTCGGTTAGTAGTATTGAAGAATTATTAGAGATTCAAGAAAAATTGGAAGTAGAGGTTGATGCAGTTCAAATTTTTTTAATAAATATTTCAAAGAAGGAAAAAGAAGTTGCTATGGTTATGAAAAAAGTTGACGCCTTTGCAACCGATATTTACAAAAAGAGACAAAAAATAGTTCCATTATTTATAAAAAAAATGGAGAAAGCACTTTCTTATTTAGGAATGGAAAATACTAGATTTAGAATTTCAGTAAATAATACAGAAAATTATTTTGCAAATGGTAAAGATGAATTAAAGTTAGAAATTTCAGCAAATAAAGGAGCTAACTTTGGAGAATTAAAAAGAGTAGCTTCTGGAGGTGAAATGTCGAGAATTATGCTTTCAGTAAAATATATGTTATCTCAATATTTAAAATTACCAACTATTATATTTGATGAAATTGATGCAGGGGTTTCTGGAGATGTTTCACAAAAAATGGCTGATATTATGCAAGAAATGAGTAAAAATATGCAAGTTATAAGTATTACCCATTTACCACAAATTGCGGCTAAAGGAGCACAGCATTACAAAGTTTTTAAACAAGATTTAAAAGGCAATGTTGTAACCGAATTAAAAGAACTAAATTACGATGAAAGAGTCACCGAAATTGCTGAAATGCTAAGTGGTAAAAATTTCACCGAAACGGCAATAAACCATTCAAAGCAATTGTTAAATTAAGGATTTACTATATTTGCCACCAAATTAAACAAAAAACAATTAAAAAATATACTATGTATAACTTACTAAAAGGGAAAAAAGGAATTATTTTTGGAGCATTAGATTCAAACTCAATTGCTTGGAAAGTAGCCGAAAGAGCACATGAAGAAGGAGCAACTTTTGTTTTAACCAATGCCCCAGTTGCAATGCGTTTAGGAACAATTTCTGAATTAGCAGAAAAAACAGGATCGGAAGTAATACCTGCCGATGCTACTTCAATGATGGATCTTGAAAACTTGGTTGATAAATCAATGGAGATTTTAGGTGGTAAAATTGATTTTGTTTTACATTCAATAGGAATGTCTGTTAACGTCAGAAGAGGAAATCACTATACAAAACAAGATTATAACTATACAAAAACAGGATTTGATGTTTCAGCATTGTCTTTTCATAGAGTAATGAGTATGTTGTACAAAAAAGATGCAATGAACGAATGGGGAAGTGTTGTAGCATTGTCTTATATGGCAGCACAACGTGTTTTTCCTGATTATAATGATATGGCAGATAATAAAGCATATTTAGAATCTGTAGCACGTAGTTTTGGATATTTCTTTGGAAGAGATAAAAAAGTAAGAGTGAATACAATTTCTCAATCTCCAACGCCAACAACCGCTGGTTCAGGCGTAAAAGGTTTTGACGGTTTCATCGCTTATGCTGAAAAAATGTCTCCTTTAGGAAATGCAACGGCTTTAGAATGTGCGAATTATACCATATCTATGTTCTCAGATTTAACTAAAAAAGTTACGTTGCAAAATCTTTTCCACGATGGTGGATTCTCAAATATGGGAATAAGTTCAGGACTTATGGAAGACTTTATGAAAGATCATAATGAAAAGAAAGACGTTGAAAAATAGTTTATAAAACATATTATTTATGAAAAGCGGTGATTTTAAAATTACCGCTTTTTTTGTACTTAATTTATTTTTTCAAGTATGAGCAATGTCATGTTTTTTTCCAGTTATTTCATTTAATTTTGAGAAGATTAAATAAATTCAAGTAAAATTTTATGAGACCACTTAAAATTGTAGTACTAGCTAAGCAAGTACCAGATACTAGACACGTGGGGCCCGATGCAATGAAGCCTGATGGTACAGTAAACAGAGGTAAGCTAGCAACCGTTTTTAATCCAGATGATTTACATGCACTGGAACTAGCATTAAATATAAAAGATCGCGTACCAGGAACTCACGTTACCATATTAACTATGGGGCCACAAAAGGCTGCAGATATTATTCGCGAAGGATATTATAGAGGAGTTGATGATGGAATCATGATTTCCGACAGACGTTTTGGAGGTGCAGATACTTTAGCAACAAGTTATACCATTGTTCAAGCAATAAAAAAAATAGCCGATTATGATTTAATAGTTGGTGGAAGACAAGCAATTGATGGAGATACAGCTCAAGTTGGACCACAATGTGCCGATAAATTAAATATTCCTCAAGTAACTTATGTTGAAGAAATTTTAAATATTGAAGAAGATAAAATTATAGCAAGAAGAAGGCTAGAAAACGGTGTTGAAACTGTTGCTGCACCGTATCCTTGCTTAATGACGGTTCATGGTTCTTCACCTGAATGTAGATCTAGACATGCAAAGAAAGTAATGAAATACAAGTATGCACGTACTAAAACTGAAATGAGAAAGGGATATCCAATTTTAGAGGAGTTGCATAAAAAAAGACCTTATTTAGTAATACCTGAATGGAGTGTTGAAGATATTAAAGCTGATGAAACAAAAATAGGTTTAGCTGGTTCGCCAACGAAGGTTAAAAGTGTTTCAAGTATTGTTTTAACTGCAACTGAATCTAAGGTTTTAACCGATTCAGATAGCGATATTGAAGGAATGATTAAAGAATTGATTAAACATCACACCATTGGGTAGTTGATATAACTTTTAAATTATGAATATGAAAAGTGTATTTGTCTATTGCGAAGTAGAAAATCAAGAAGTAGCAGAAATAAGTCAAGAGTTATTATCAGCAGGTAAACGATTAGCTCAAAAACTAGGATGCCCATTAGATGCCATGATTTTTGGAAATGATCTAGGCGCAATTGAAAGCCAAATTTCTCCTTATGGAGTTGATAAATTATTTATTGCCGATGATAAAAGGTTAGAACCTTATACAACTTTACCACATGCCTCTTTAGCGCATAAAGTATTAAAAGAGCAAGAACCTCAAATTGTATTGTTTGGAGCAACTTCCATAGGAAGGGATTTAGCACCTCGTTTGGCTTCAAAATTAAATTGTGGTTTAACAGCCGATACAACAATACTAGATATTGGTGACCATTTTGTAAAAAAAGAAAAGAAAGAATATAAAGATTTATTGTATGCTATTCGTCCAGCTTTTGGTGGAAGTATTATGGCAAATATTATCAATTGGGATATGCACCCTCAAATGGCTACTGTAAGAGAAGGAGTCATGAAAAAAGAAGTTTTTGATGCAAATTATAAAACTGAAGTTATTTCAATAAATACGAATGATATTGTAAAAGATGAAGATTTTGTACTAGAAATAATTGAACGTCATATTGAAGAGTCTGAGGTGAATTTGAAAGAAGCACCAATTATTGTTGCAGGTGGATATGGAGTAGGTTCAAAAGAAAACTTCGATCTACTAAAAAATTTAGCAAACATATTAGGAGGCGAAGTTGGAGGCTCAAGAGCAGCAGTTGATGCTGGGTTTATAGAGCACAATCGTCAAATAGGACAAACCGGAACTACGGTTCGACCTAAATTATATATTGCAGCAGGTATTTCAGGAGCAATTCAACATACAGCAGGTATGCAAGATGCTTCAATGATTATCTCTATCAATAATGATCCAGACGCACCGATTAATGATATTGCAGATTATGTAATTACGGGTGATTTAGGAGTTGTTCTTCCTAAAATGATTAAATATTACAAGGAGAACGCTAAATAGTTTAACAATAAAATGACGAGTTTTTTTAGAAAACTCTAAATATAAAATAGAAAAAAATGAATAATTTTTTCAAAGATACTCCGGATTTTGAATTTTATTTTGAAGATCCAATCGTAAAAAAAGTTGTAAAGTTAAAAGAAGAGAATTTTAAACAATCCGAAAAGTTTGATTATGCTCCGTTGAATCATGAAGATGCAATAGATTCATATAAAAAAGTATTAGATATTGTAGGTGATATTTGTGCAAATACAATTGCTCCAAATGCTGAAGGTGTAGATTTAGAAGGTCCACATATAGAGAATAATGAAGTTGTTTATGCAAAAGGAACAACTGAAGATTATAATGCACTTTATGAAGCTGGACTTATTGGAATGGCATTACCAAGAGAATATGGTGGATTAAATTTTCCTTTATTGCCATACGTAATGGCAGCAGAGATGGTAGCACGTGCTGATGCAGGTTTTGCTAATATTTGGGGACTTCAAGATTGTGCTGAAACTATTTATGAATTTGGTTCAGAAGAACAAAAAGAGAAATATTTACCTCGTTTTAATAGGGATGGTGCTACTGCTGCAATGGTTTTAACCGAGCCAGATGCAGGTTCTGATTTACAAGCTGTAAAATTAAAAGCAGTTTTTGATGAAGAAAAGAATATCTGGATTTTAAACGGTGTTAAGCGATTTATTACAAATGGTGATGCAGACATATCACTAGTATTGGCTCGTTCTGAAGAAGGAACAAGCGATGCACGTGGATTGTCAATGTTTATTTATGATAGAAACGACCATGC
>Ga0209345_10001483_pt1 | contig 27881 bp, 27 predicted proteins | sample Cruoilmetagenom7_FD_187294 | JGI IMG/M metagenome (GOLD analysis project Ga0209345, IMG submission 187294) | Oil polluted marine microbial communities from Coal Oil Point, Santa Barbara, California, USA - Sample 7 (SPAdes) (version 2) | ecosystem: Environmental > Aquatic > Marine > Oil seeps ...
CAGATGCCTTTGTATCGGCGTTTGCCGAAACGTGGCTTCACCAATATCTTTGCCAAGTCCTTTGCCGTGTTCAACCTTGGCGACCTGCAAAAGGCCGTGGATAACAAGAAGTTGGACATCAAAAAGGTCGTCAATGAAGCGTCTCTGCGCGAAGCGGGCATGCTCAAAGGCAACTACGACGGCGTGCGCATCTTGGCGCGCGGCGAAGTCTCGGCAAAACTCAACATCGAAGCTGCTGGTGCCTCCAAGGCCGCCATTGCAGCCGTTGAAAAAGCCGGTGGCGCGATCATCATCGTTGAAGCCAAGCCTGCTAAGGCCGCAGCTAAAGACGATGCAAAGTCAGCCGAATAAGAAACAAGCGTAGCGCCGGGGACGACGGAATATGGCTTCTGCTGCCGAACAAATGGCTCGCAACATGAAGATGAGTGCTTTTTCTAAGAGCACTGAGCTTCAAAAACGCATCTGGTTTACCCTGGGTGCGTTGATCGTGTACCGACTGGGGACATATATCCCTTTGCCGGGCATTGATCCTGTTGCGCTTGAAGACATCTTCCGTCAGAACGCGGGCGGCCTGTTGGGCATGTTCGATATGTTCACCGGCGGTGCGCTTTCGCGCATGACCATCTTTGCGCTGAATATTATGCCGTATATTTCGGCTTCCATCATTATGCAGCTGATGACGGCGATCTCCCCCTCGCTGGAACAGTTGAAGAAGGAAGGCGAGAGCGGGCGTAAAAAGATCAACCAATACACCCGATACCTCACCGTGCTGATCACGATCATGCAGGCTTACGGCATCTCTGTCGGCCTAGAAAGCATGTCCAGTGGCGCAGCGGTGATGGAGCAGGGCTGGTTCTTCCGCTTTACGACCGTGGTTACGCTTACGGGCGGTACCATGTTCCTGATGTGGTTGGGTGAACAGATCACCCAACGCGGCGTCGGTAACGGTATTTCTTTGATTATCTTCGCAGGCATTGTCGCTAACCTCCCCAGCGCCATTGCCGGTACGTTGGAATTGGGCCGCACGGGCGCAATTTCGACGATCTTCATCCTGGGCTTGCTGATTATGGCCGTCGGCGTGATCTTCCTGATTGTTTTCATGGAACGTGCTCAACGCCGGATAATCGTGCAATACCCCAAACGTCAGCAGGGCAACCGCATGACGGGTGGGGAAAGCAGCCACTTGCCATTGAAGTTGAACACCGCAGGCGTGATTCCGCCGATCTTTGCGGGTTCGATCTTGGGTCTTCCGGTGACTATCTTGGGCTTTAGCGCCGCAGGTGCTGGGCCGGAATGGGTGACCACCTTGACCGCTTTGATGGGCCGTGGTCAGCCCGCATACCTGATTATCTATGTGGCGTTGATCGTGTTCTTCGCGTTCTTCTACACCGCCGTTGTCTTCAATCCGCATGACACGGCCGAAAACCTGAAAAAGTATGGCGGTTTTGTGCCGGGTATTCGCCCTGGCAAGAACACCGCAGAATACTTGGACAAGGTGCTGTCACGTCTTACCGTCCTTGGGGCGGCCTATCTGGCGGCGATTTGCTTGCTGCCAGAAATCTTGATGTCGCAGTACGCTGTTCCGTTCTATTTCGGCGGCACGTCGCTGCTGATCGTCGTGACCGTGACGTTGGATACGGTCGCTCAGGTTCAATCTCACATGATGGCTCACCAGTATGAGGGATTGATTAAAAAAGCAAAACTTCGGGGGAGGAGTTAGCATGAATTTGATTTTATTGGGCCCGCCAGGTGCGGGTAAGGGAACCCAGTCCAAGCGTTTGGAAGACAAGTTCGCAACCGTTCAGCTGTCCACAGGCGACATGCTGCGCGCGGAAGTTTCTTCCGGCAGCGACCTGGGTAAACAAGCGAAAGACATCATGGAAGCTGGCGGTCTTGTCTCCGACGAGATCATCATCGGGATGATTTCAAATCGCGTCGATCAAGATGACTGCAAATCTGGCTTCATCCTTGATGGCTTCCCACGCACCGTGCCTCAGGCTGAGGCCCTCGACAAGATGTTGGCTGAGAAATCCCTGAAACTGGATCACGTGATCGAGTTGACGGTTGACGACGAAGCCATGGTGGAACGAATTTGCGGCCGCTATACATGCTCCAAATGCGGTGCCGGATTCCACGATTCGTTCCAGAAACCTGCCACGGAAGGCGTTTGCGACAAGTGCGGTTCTACTGATTTCACCCGCCGCGCTGACGACAATGCCGAAACCGTGCGCAACAGGCTAAATGCCTACCATGAACAAACCGCACCGATTGCCACATACTACGGTGATCGCGGTATTTTGAAACAAGTTGACGGGATGGCGGCGATCGACGACGTCACCTCAACTTTAGAGAACCTGATCGGTTAATTAGGGTTCTTGTTCACAGATGTTGACAGAGTGGCGCGATTTCTTATAATCGCGCCTCTTCACCGCATTTGGGAACACGAATCCTTTGAAATCCAAAGGTTAAGGAGTATCGGCTTTGGCTCGAATCGCTGGCGTTAACATTCCGACCGCTAAAAGGGTCGTGATTGCGCTTACCTACATCCATGGCATTGGCAACGCCAAGGCTCAGCAAATCTGCGCAAAGGTCGGTATTCCGGCCGAGCGTCGTGTCAACGAACTCACGGATGACGAAGTCATTCAGATTCGTGAAACCATCGACACCGACTATCAGGTCGAAGGTGACCTGCGTCGTGAAGTCGCCATGAACATCAAGCGTCTGATGGACCTGGGCTGCTATCGCGGTCTGCGTCATCGTCGTGGCCTGCCGGTTCGCGGCCAGCGCACCAGCACCAACGCACGCACGCGCAAGGGGCCAGCTAAGCCCATTGCCGGCAAAAAGAAATAAGAGGCTGAGTTATGGCTAAAGCAGCAACAGCGCGTCCACGTCGTCGCGAACGCAAGAACATTGCTTCTGGCGTCGCCCACGTGAACGCCACGTTCAACAACACCATGATCACCATCACCGATGCCCAGGGCAATACGATTTCCTGGTCTTCCGCTGGTACTCAGGGTTTTAAGGGATCGCGCAAATCGACCCCTTACGCCGCGCAGATGGCGGCCGAAGATGCCGGTAAAAAGGCTCAGGACCATGGCATGCAGACCCTTGAGGTCGAAGTCAAGGGACCGGGTTCCGGACGTGAGTCCGCATTGCGCGCACTGCAGGCCGTTGGGTTCACCATTACGTCTATCCGTGACGTGACCCCGATCCCGCACAATGGGTGCCGCCCGCGCAAACGCCGTCGCGTTTAATCGGGCTGGTCCGTTTACGGACCGATTTATTACCGGTCCCGAGTTCCTCTCGGGACCGTGACATTGGGTTAGGGCTCATTTGGGCCCATTAATGCATTAACGTGCCAGGCGTGAGGTCACAGCCGTGATTCAAAAAAATTGGCAGGAATTGATCAAACCGACGAAGCTTGAAGTGGTTCCGGGGCATGATGCCTCGCGGGCCGCTGTTATTGTCGCCGAACCGCTGGAACGCGGCTTCGGTCTGACTTTGGGCAATGCACTTCGTCGGGTTTTGCTTTCGTCTCTTCGTGGGGGCGCCGTTACGGCTATCCACGTCGACGGCGTTCTGCATGAGTTTTCGTCCATTCCGGGCGTACGCGAAGACGTTACCGACATCATCTTGAACATTAAATCTTTGGGCCTCAGGGTACATTCCGAAGGTAAACGCAAGATGACGTTGTCGGTCGAAAAACCGGGCGAGATTACTGCCGGGATGATCGATACCGGTTCTGAAATCGAAGTCATGGACCCCGATCTGGTTCTCTTCCACTTGGATGAGGGCAAAAAGGTCAATATGGAGTTCACGGTCGAAACCGGCAAAGGTTATGTCGCTGCATCCGAGAACCGTCCTGAGGATCCGCCTATTGGCTTGATCCCCATCGATTCCGTGTTCTCGCCGGTACGCCGGGTCAGCTACAAAATCGAAAACACCCGTGTTGGTCAACAGACCGATTTGGATAAGCTGGCGCTTGAGGTTCACACCAACGGTTCCGTTACGCCGGAAGACGCTGTCGCATTGGCTGCGCGCATCCTGCAAGACCAACTGCGTTTGTTCGTCAACTTCGAAGAGCCGCAAGTGGCTGTTGCTGAAGAAGACGTACGCGACGAGTTGCCGTTCAACAAGAACCTGTTGCGTAAAGTTGACGAACTTGAGCTTTCGGTCCGTTCGGCCAATTGCCTCAAGAACGACAACATTATCTACATCGGTGATTTGGTCCAAAAGACCGAAGCCGACATGCTGCGCACCCCCAACTTTGGCCGCAAATCCTTGAACGAAATCAAGGAAGTGTTGGCGCAGATGGGTCTGCACCTTGGCATGGATATTCCCAACTGGCCGCCCGAGAATATCGAGGACTTGGCTAAGAAGTTGGAAGAGCCTTACTAAGCGTTCTTTGAACGTTCGGACCATAGTGGTTCACACCTGTCGTACCCGACCCCTGATGTCCTACTGAGGACATCAGGGGCGAGGCGGCGGGATTTGCAATCGGTCTCACCTGAAACATCCAGGCGGGGCCAAGACTTTTTAGGAGAACCGTCATGCGTCACGGTAAACGTTTACGTAAACTGAATCGCACTCACAGCCACCGCAAAGCGATGTTTTCGAACATGGCGGTTGCTATCCTCACCCACGAGCAGATCAAAACCACGCTGCCCAAAGCCAAAGAAATGCGTTCCATCGCCGATAAGATGATCACGCTGGGCAAACGCGGTGACTTGCACGCGCGTCGTCAGGCATTTGCTTACCTGCGCGATGATGCAGCCGTCAAAAAGCTATTTTCAGTGTTGGCTGAGCGCTACAAAGAACGTCAGGGCGGTTACACCCGCGTTCTGAAAGCCGGTTTCCGTTATGGCGATGCAGCTCCGATGGCATATTTGGAATTGGTCGACCGCGACCCCGAAGCCAAGGGCGCCGAAGACAAGTTGCGCGTTGCCGCCGAATTGGCCGCCAGCGAAGACTAAGTGTCACTTTTGATGCTTTAAATGATTAAGGAGGCAGCCCCAGGGCTGCCTCTTTTCATTTAGGGGCTTTTCGCCTCACAGGCTATGATGGCGGTCGAATGTCACAATACGCTCAACGTTACAGGTTTTCCGATGATCTCGATCCCCGACATAGGCCAAGCCAAAGATACGCTGAACGTTAAGATCGCGGACATTCACGACGAGGTTAAATCTTGGTTGCCGTGTATCAACCGCATTTCAGTCGCTCTTTACGATGCGGATACGGACGTGTTGAAGACGTTCATCAATTCTACCGATGACGGCAGCCCTCTTGAGCATTACGAGGCCCAGTTGGCGAGTGTACAGTCTCTGCAAGAGGTGGCATCCACGCGTGAACCACGCACGCTCAACGATTTGACGGTCCTGGCCAAAGGCAACAGCAAGCACACCACCAGAATTCTTCAAAAGGGCTATCTGTCTAGCCACACCGTGCCCATCGTTCACAATGGACAGTTTCACGGTTTTGTCTTTTTCAATGCGTCTGAGCGTGATTACTTCACCGACACGGTGGTGCATAACCTGGGCGTTTATGCGCAATTTGTGGGGTTGCTGTGCATCACCGAATTCAACGCCATTCAAACGCTACAGGCGGCGGTCAAGACGGCGCGCGAAATCAGCCAGTACCGCGACGAAGAAACCGGCTTTCATCTGGTCCGGATGTCGAATATTTCGCGAATTATTGCCCTAGAAATGGCTCAAAGTCATGATTTAAGTGATGAGTTCATCGAGTTCTTGTTTCATTTCTCGCCGCTGCACGATATTGGAAAAATCGCCATTCCCGACGGCATCTTGCTGAAAGAAGGTTCGTTCACCGACGAAGAGCGTGCGATCATGAAAACGCATGTGACCAAAGGGGTGGAAATCGTCGAAAAATTGATCCATGGCTTTAACATGGAAAGCATGCCCAAGATCGAGATGCTCAAAAATATCGTGCTCGCCCACCACGAGGCCATCGACGGCAGCGGTTATCCGCAAGGCCTGAAAGGCGACCAGATCCCCTTAGAAGCGCGGATCGTTGCCGTGGCGGATGTGTTTGACGCCTTGACCAGCGTGCGCCCTTATAAAAAAGCGTGGACCAATGACCAGGCCTTTGCCTTTATCAATGACAAAACACCCCAAATATTCGATCCTGAGTGCGTCGCCGCATTGCTGCGCCAGCGTGACCGCGTCGAAGAAATTCAAAAGAGATTCCATGAAGATGTTTTCGGTTAAATCCTATCGTGCGCTCGCATTTTGCGCGGCGCTGCTCACCTGTGGCGTTAGCGCTGGCGGGAGCCTTGCGCAAAATAAGGTCGTGCCGCAAAACCAAGGCCAAGTGAAGTACAGCTATGCGCCGCTGGTGAAAAAGACTGCGCCCGCCGTGGTCAACGTCTTCACTGCTAAAACTGTGCGCACCAGCCGTTACGTGCCGCTGTTCGATGATCCATTTTTCCGCCAGTTTTTTGGCGACAACGTCCTACGCGCGGTGCCGGGGGCGAAGAAAAAAGTCCAAAACTCGCTTGGTTCCGGTGTGTTGATCGGCGCTGATGGCTTGGTGGTGACCAACAATCATGTTCTCGAAGGCGCGGATGAGATCAAAGTGGTGCTGCATGACCGGCGCGAATTCAGCGCCAAGGTCTTAGGCAAAGATGAGCGCACCGACATTGCGGTTTTGAAATTGGACCTAAAGGGCGAGAAACTCCCGTTCTTGAAATTGAGCGATTCCGATTTGCTGGAGGTCGGCGACTTGGTGCTGGCCATCGGCAATCCGTTTGGCGTCGGTCAAACGGTGACCAGCGGCATCGTGTCCGCACTCGCACGCACGGCGTCGGGGGTGTCGGATTTGAATTCCTTCATCCAAACCGACGCGGCCATCAATCCAGGCAACTCCGGCGGGGCCTTGGTTGATGTCAACGGCCGTCTGGTCGGGGTTAACACGGCGATCTTCACCAAAACCGGCGCGTCGCATGGTATCGGCTTTGCGATTCCCGCCAACATGGTCAACCGCGTCGTCACCTCGTTGATCACCAGCGGTAATGTGGTGCGTCCATGGTTGGGTGCGAAAGGTCAGGGCGTGACGGCGGAAATCGCCGACAGCCTCGGCATGGCGCGTCCGTACGGGGTGATGATCACCAGCGTCTACGACGGCGGCCCGGCGGCGCGTGGCAATCTCAAAGTCGGCGACGTGTTGTTGAGCGTTGACGGCAAAGAGATCCGCGATGCGCAAGACCTGCGCTTTCGCGTCGCCACACTGCCGGTTGGTGGAACGACACAGGTCGTCGTGATGCGCCAACGCGGCAAAGTGACATTAACCCTCGCCCTAGAAGCGCCGCCAGAGGTCCCTAAACGCAGCGAGACGCTGTTGCGCGGTCACCACCCGTTTCAAGGTGCCGTGGTCGGCAATTTATCGCCCAAGCTGGCCGACGAAATGGGCTTGGTGCATGAAAAAAACGGCGTCATCGTCTTGGCGTTGGATCGCAAAGGTAGTGCCGCACGCTTAGGGTTTGAACGTGGCGACATCGTGCGCAAGGTCAATGGCGCGCCCGTGAGCAGTGTGAAAGAGCTTTTGGGGCTGTTACGCGAAACGGCGTCGACCTGGATCATTCGTATCGAGCGCGACGGGCGCGAAAGCAACATCGTTATACGTTAAAGGTTTGATGTGACGTCTTTGTTTGAAGATCAGGCCCCACGGCCGCTTGCAGATCGCCTGCGCCCTGCCGCCTTGGACGAGGTGGTGGGCCAGGACCATCTGTTGGCTGCGGACGGACCGCTGGGCCGAATGGTGCGCACGGAGCGCCTGTCGAGCTTGATCCTATGGGGCCCGCCCGGCACTGGTAAAACCACCATCGCGCGGTTGCTGGCGCAGCACACCAATCTGTACTTTGAGCCTCTGTCGGCTGTGTTTTCTGGCGTTGCGGACCTGAAAAAGATATTTGCCAGCGCCAAGGCGCGCCGTGAAGCGGGCCAAGGCACGTTGTTGTTCATTGATGAAATCCATCGCTTCAACCGCGCCCAGCAAGATGGTTTTTTACCATATGTTGAAAACGGCACCGTGATCTTGGTTGGCGCGACCACCGAAAACCCGTCGTTTGAGCTCAACGCCGCGTTGTTGTCACGCTGTCAGGTGTTGGTGCTCAATCGATTGGATGATCGCGCCCTAGAAGAATTGCTCAGCCGCGCCGAAGACGACACCGCTAAGGCCTTGCCGGTGGATATGGACGCGCGCGCGGCGTTGCGCGCCATGGCCGACGGCGACGGGCGTTATCTGATGAACCTCGCCGAAGAACTGCTGGCGATGGAGCAAGACCAAGAACCGCTCAAAACTGAAGATTTGGCCCGTGTGGTGCAAAAGCGCTTACCGCTGTATGACAAGTCCCAAGAAGGCCACTACAACCTCATATCGGCACTGCACAAGTCTCTCAGGGGCTCGGACACTGACGCGGCGCTGTATTGGTTCGCGCGCATGCTCGATGGCGGCGAAGACCCTCATTTCATCGCCCGACGACTCACTCGCTTTGCGGTGGAAGACATCGGCTTGGCCGATCCAAACGCGCTCATCCAGGCCATTGCCGCGTGGCAGGCCTATGAGCGGCTCGGCTCGCCCGAAGGGGAGCTGGCGCTGGTTCAGTTGGTGATCTACCTGGGCACCGCGCCCAAATCCAACGCAGCGTATAAGTCTGAGAAGCTCGCCAAGCGCGCGGCGCAGGGTACCGGCTCGTTGATGCCGCCCAAGCACATCCTCAACGCGCCGACCAAGATGATGAAAGAGCTCGGCTACGGCGCGGGCTATAATTACGATCACGACGCCGAAGACGGTTTTTCAGGGCAGAACTACTTCCCCGACGACATGAGCCGCCAGAGGTTTTATCAGCCCAAGGAAGTGGGATTCGAGCGCGATATATCTAAACGACTCGCCTATTGGGATAAACTGCGCGCTAAACGTGAACAAGATGAGGGGGAGGGGGCATGAACCCGCAAATGGTGATGTTCGTGGCGCTGGGCGGGGCCATCGGTGCTGTGGGGCGCTTCATGGTGATGAGCGCCGTGGGCCATTTTTTGCACGGCGAGGGTGTGTTCGGCGGCTTTCCGTGGAGCACATTGACCGTCAACGTGCTGGGGGCATTCATCTTGGGCGCGGTGATTGAGATTTCCGCCCTGGCGTGGTCGCCGTCGCCGGAAATCCGCGCCATGGTCGTGGTCGGCATGCTGGGCGCTTTCACCACCTTTTCAGCCTTTTCCATGGATCTGTATTTTTTGCTGGATCGGGGGGCGTTGATCAGTGCGGCAGTATATGCCGTCGGTTCGGTTTTGATCTGTTTGGCGGCATTCGCCTTTGGTTTGTATGTGTTTCGCCTTGTGCTGACTTAAGGTAGTGCTTTACGCTTAGCCTAAGGCAATCCAAAATGCTTAGCGCGTGAGCTATTGTGATGTGCGTTGACCACCCATAGGGGCGGGCATATGGTGTTTGCGCCAGACGTGATTCGGACTTTCAGTATGAAAACGTCACAATGAAAACAATAATGAAAACAATAAAGTGGAACCGTGATCTCGCCGTTGGAATCGACGAAATCGACGAAGATCACCGAAAACTGATCAAGCAACTCAACGACTTGTTGGCGGCATGTTTCGCCGGGCAAGGGCCCGCCATGTTGGGCAAAACCCTGTGTGAAATGCAGAAATACACGCGTGAACACTTCGCCCATGAAGAAGATATCATGCGTAAAAATCGCTTCCCTGGATTGCAGGAACACCGCGATCTTCACGCCGAATTGGTCAGTGAACTGGACGATTTGATTGAACAATTCGAAGTGGGCGCCGATCATGACTTGAGCAACAAGACCATGCAGTTTCTCGAAGACTGGTTGTTGCACCACATTCTCATCGAAGATAAGAAAATCGGCCGTTATATGGGCGCCATCGACTGAACGCATGCTTTGAATGGGCCATTGACGGTCCTCGTCCAGAGCCATATGTTTGCGCCTTCTCAACCCTGTCGATAGGTTCCCCCACCATGAGCGGCGTTCAAACCGTTGAGGTCTCGCGTGAAGACGATGGCTTGCGCCTCGATAAGTGGTTCAAGAAGCACTATCCGGGCCTGACCTTTGGGCGTCTACAAAAGTTACTGCGCACCGGTCAAATTCGCGTCCAAGGCGTTAAAACCAAAGAACCGAGCTTGCGCTTGGAGACGGGCCAAAGCGTGCGCGTGCCGCCGCTGGATCGTGAAAAGGACGTTAAGCCGGTCTCAACCGCCAAGCAACGTTTGACCCGCGAAGAAACTGAGGCCATCCGCTCGTGGGTGCTGCACCAAGACGACCATGTCATCATCTTAAACAAACCCGCCGGATTGGCGGTGCAGGGCGGCAGTGGCACCAAACAGCATATCGACGGCATGCTCGGCGCGCTGAAGGGCGATTACCCCGACAAGCCGCGTCTGGTCCATCGTCTCGACAAGGACACATCGGGTGTTTTGGTGCTGGCGCGCACACAAAGGGCGGCGCAGGCTCTTACCGCGTCATTTCGCACCAAAGACGTACGCAAGGCCTACTGGGCCGTCGTGGTGGGCGTGCCTGAGATGCCCCAGGGCCGTATCGACTTGAGCTTAAGCAAGCGTCATTCCAAAAACGGTGAGCGCATGGTGGTGGATGAGTTTGAAGGCAAGCGTGCTGTCACGACTTTTAAGACCATCGATCAGGCCGGGCGGCGCGCCGTGTGGCTGGAAATGGAACCAATCACCGGGCGTACCCATCAGCTGCGCGTGCACATGCTGGCCATCGACACGCCGATTTTGGGGGATGGTAAATACGGTAGTGCGGAAGCTTTCTTGCCCGGGGCCGAGGTGCCCAAGCAGCTGCATCTGCATGCTCGCGCCATTCGTTTTCCTCATCCCGCAGGCGGCATGTTTGAAATCATCGCCCCATTGCCTGAGCATATGAAAGAAACCTGGGCTTACTTTAATTTTGACGAAGCCTCAGCGCCGCCGCCGTTCAGCGAAGACCTCGACTAAGTTCGACCTGAATGAGCTATTTGCAATATGCAAATGCTTCGCAACGGGCAAAGAGGGTGGCGATAAAACGCGACCCATGTCACTCTTGATGTAATTTGTTAGATTAATAAAGTAATTCAATTATCTGAAATTAAACATAACTTTTATGTGATCATCCTGCGTGCGGATGTGGCATGTCGCTTGCTCCTAGAGGGGAAACCCCTTGCCGGAGAAAAACGATGACTTTCACATCCCCCCGCATATCCCCCCGGAGTTTTTGCGCAATCGCCACCCAACGCAATTTGCGTTCGTCGTCGGCGCGTGTCACTGCCGACGATGTTGTACAGCGATATCCATATCTGGCCATGACGCTTTTTGGTGCGTTGCTGGTGATTATGCTCGGTGCGTCCAGCGCCCAGGCTAAAACGGATGAGGCCCCGAAATTCAGCGCCTTATCCAAGGCGGCGGTGGCTAAGACCGTAATCGAAATGCGTGGGGTGTGTCAGGGGGAGAACGCGGTGTTTACGGTGACAAACACCACCAAGCGCTGGACCGGGCGCGGACATTTGCGCATTTATGACGGCCAGACGGGACACATGCTGCGGGAAAGATGGATGCATTTTGACGAGGGCCAAAGCGCATCATTCCACATTAAGTCGGAATTGGTGGCTTCCGCGCGTTTCAAGATCAGTGTGACGCTTCCCGATCAGTCCATGACCTACAAAAAAAGCTTTCGTGGACGTTGCGTTGCGCCCACTGTCGAGGCGAACAACGTAAGGCGTTGAAATTCCCGTGAAATGCGTCCACAGTGTCGCTGCCAGACGTGAAAATGCCGTAACCCGGCTGGGGTCACATGCGAATCCTGCTCGTCGAAGATAATTTACGCCTTTCTACCTACGTGCGTCGTGGTCTTGAAAAAGAAGATTTCGCCGTGGATGGGGTCGGCACCATTGCTGATGCGGAAGCTGCGCTTGATACAGCGCCATATGATCTGATGATTTTGGATCTCGGTTTGCCAGATGGGGATGGGTTGGACCTGCTCAAGCAGCTCCGTGCCGCCGACCGCCATTTGCCGGTGCTTGTTCTGACCGCGCGCGATGGTGTGGATGATCGCGTCAAAGGTTTGAACGCTGGTGCAGATGATTACCTGCTCAAGCCTTTTGCCGTGGAAGAATTAACCGCACGCCTGCGCGCCTTGTTGCGTCGCCCGGATGGGGTTTTGGGACTGAGCCTGAAAGCCGGCAATCTGACGTTCGACACCACCGCGCGCGAAGTGCGAGTGGAAGCGCATATCATTAAAATTTCCCGCAAGGAAATGAGCGTTTTGGAACAACTGATGCGCCGCGCGGGCAAAGTGGTGCCCAAAGACGTTTTGGAGAGCAAATTGTACGGCTTTGACGAAGATGTATCAGCCAATTCGGTGGAAGCGCACATTTCGCGACTGCGCAAACGACTGGCCCAGGCGGGGGCGTCGGTGACCATTCACACCTTACGTGGTGTTGGCTATTTGCTGTCTGACGGTGGGGACGCCTAAAGCCGTGATGACTTCATTCAATCGTGTTTTCAGGTTGGCGCTGGTGAGCCTTTTGGCGACCTTTTTGTTGGCTGTGATTTGGGAGTTTGCGTTCGAATACCCTCTGTTCATCCATTTTGGCTGGGTGAATGAGGCCGAAAGCATCGCCTCGCGTTGGGGCCACGTGACCGTGATCATGGCCTTTGCAGCGATCACTGTGACATTTCTGACCTTGTTGTCGGTCCGTCTGGTGCGTGAGCTGCAGACCAAAGACGAAATCATGCGCAAAAAGGATGAAGACCGCATGACCTTCGCCGCCGATGTTGCCCATGAGTTGCGCACCCCTTTGGCGGTGCTGCGGGCGCACCTGGACAGCCTAGACGATGCCGACACCAATTATCAGTTGGTCCAAGACGTTGACCGGATCACCCGGATCGTCGAACAGGTTCTGGCAAAGTCGCAAATCGAGGCCATCCAGCTTGGCCCCGATGATATGGCTGATTTGGCCGAAGTTTCGTCATCCATGGCGGCTTACCTGGCGCCGTTGGTGATCCGGGAAGGCCGCTTGATCGAAGTGGTTGGGGCGGAAAAGCCGGTTATGATCAACGGCAATACGTTCGCCCTAGAACAAGCGCTGCGTAACCTAGTCGAAAATGCCATCAAGTACTCTGCGCGGGGCTCAACGATCACCATTGAAGTGAGCGCAACGCCCTCCATTCGGGTTATTGATCGCGGTCGCGGCGTGCCGTTTGAAGAACGTGAAATGATCTTTGAGCGGTTCCACCGCGCAGATCGGCGCAGCGGTGGTTCGGGCTTGGGGTTGTCCATCGTGCGTCGAGTCGCTGAAGCTCATGGTGGAAAAATATCTGTCGAAGATGCACCCGGAGGTGGGGCTGTCTTCGTTTTAAATTTCCCTAGATTTTAAAAAATTAGCCACTAACTATCTGAAGTTAAAGATTATCACCACATTGAATGCGGTGCATAATTTATGCTGTCAGGTATTTGTCAGCTTGGTTGTGCATATTCCATTTCAAGCGCTGATGAGATCAGAATCGGGCAGCCCCCCTCATTAAAAAAAAACTCACAGCGAAAAAAAAGACAGGTGCGCTTCAGGGAAGGGAACGGGACGCAAGGAAGGTATCCACGCGGCTCTTTAACTCTCGGAAGAATGAAGAGGACTTTTGTCCATGCTCACGAAAACGTTAATGGGGTTTTGTGCAGCAGCAACGATGATGATGGTTAACGGAAACGCCGCCTCGGCGCAGGAGGCTTCTCAAGCAGAAGTCGCAGTGACGCCGCCATCATTTTTGCAGTTGGAAATTACGAGCGCATGCACGGATAAAGGTGCAGTGTTCAAGGTTATCAATCGTGGCGTTAAGTGGCCGCGCAATGGTTACTTGAGGCTTTACCAAGCCGACAGCAAGTCTCTGCTTGGGGAGCGTCGTTTGCGCTTGGCGCCGGGCCAGAAGGTTTCCTTCGTGGTGAAGAATAAAGTTATGAACGGTCATCCGGTCGCCATATGGGTTGAACCGGAATGGTACAAACGAGAAATGGAATATGACGCGAGCATCAAATGCAATTGAGTGCTCAATAGACAATTCAGTTTCCACGGCCTCTCTCATTGTCTGGCGCCCCATAGGGGTCGTGGATTACGTCACCGGGTCTCTAGCGTGGGCCGCCAGGGGCCCGGTGACACCTCATCCTCGCTCATCTGAGCGAACAAAAGCCGAGGACAGAAACATCTGTTCTCGGCTTTTGTGTGTTTTGATACCTGAGAGGTTGGCGCTTAGTTCACGAACAAAAGCGGCGCCAGCACCCACACCAAACCACCGATAACCGCGATGGCGGCCAAATTGACCAAGAAACCCGCACGCGCCATATCGGGGATGGTCAGATGACCGCCGCCGAACACGATGGCGTTGGGCGGCGTCGCCACTGGCATCATAAAGGCCATCGACGCGCCCAAGGCGGCAGGCACCAACAACATCATCGGCTCCGACCCCATGGCGGCGGCCAGCGCAGCGATCACCGGTAAAAACGTTGCCGTGGTGGCGGTGTTGGAGGTCATTTCGGTCAAAAAGACGATCACGGTGGTGACCATGACGATGGTGAGGATCAACGGCAGCGCGGAAAACACCGTCATCGCATCACCGATCCAGGCCGCCAGCCCGCTGGCGGATACTTGCGACGCCAGGCTCAAGCCGCCGCCGAACAGGATGAGAACCCCCCACGGCAGGCGTTTGGCCCAATCCCAATTGAGCAAGAACTCACGGTCTTTGAGGCTGACGGGGATGGCGAACAGCACCACGCCGGCGGTTACGGCGATCCCGGCATCGGACAAACCGCTCAGCCATGGGATGGCTTTTTGCAGCAACGGGCGGGTCATCCACAGCGTCGCGGTCAAGGCGAACACCACAGACACCATTTTTTCAGGCCGCGAAAACGATGCCAGAGCCTCCACTTCTTGGGTGATGGCCTGGGATGCGCCGGGCAGATCGTCCGCGCCCAGACGAAACACGATGCGGGTGACGATCAACCAGCCCAGAATCAACATCAGCACCATGGTCGGTACGCCGATCACCATCCATTGGGCGAAACCGATCTGAATGCCCAGGCTATCGGACACGAAGCCCGCCAGCAAAGCGTTGGGCGGGGTACCGACCAACGTTGCGACGCCGCCCATGCTGGCGCCGTAGGCGGTGGCGATCAGCAGGGCCTTGGAGAACGGCGAGCCGTCAAAGCCGCCTTTTTCGTCGTTGCCGTTGGTTCCATTGGCCCCATTGGCCCCATTGGCTAGGGCGACGATGCCGATCACAGATAGCGCGATGGGCAGCATCATCACCGTCGAGGCGGTGTTGCTGATCCACATGCTGAGCCCCGCCGCCGTGACCATGAATGCGCCGACCAGTTGACGTGGACGGGTGCCCGCGCGCGACAACACGAACAGCGCGATGCGCTTGTGCAGCCCCCAGCGTTCCACTGCCAGGGCAATCAAGAATCCGCCCAAAAACAGGAAAATCAGCGGGTTGGCGAACGGCGCTGCGACAGCCTTGATCGAACCTTGACCCAACAGCGGAAACAGCGCCAACGGCAACAGCGCCGTGGCGGGCACGGGGATGGCCTCTGTCAGCCACCAAATCGCCATCAAGGCGGCGACGGCGGCGACCGCCCACGCGTCGATGGGCATGTCACCGGGTGGCGGCAGCATGCGCATCACCGCAAACAAACCGATACCTAAGACAAGCCCGAACCACGCCGGCAAGCGTTGACTTTGGGTATGTTTGGTATGGGTGGCGGGAATGGTTTCTGGCGAAACGGGCGAATTGCCAGCTGAATTGGAGGGGGCAGGGTTGCGTTTGTCTACCATGTGACCGATCTTATCTATGAGAACTCAACACACCAGCCACACGTGTATAGGTGACCACCATGATTGACAAGCCCCAGAGCCCGTTCGTGCGCCTTGCCGTGTTCGATTGCGACGGCACGTTGGTCGACAGCCAACATTCCATCGTTGCGTCCATGTACGCGGCGTTTGAACACCATGGTTTTGAAATCCCCGAGGCCGAAGCCGTGCGTCGGGTGGTGGGCTTGCCGCTGGATGTGGCGATACGCCATCTTGCCCCGCATGTCGATGAAGTCTTTTCTCAAGAGGTCAGCGAAACCTATAAATCCGCGTTCTATGACTTGCGCCAAGCGGGCGATGTCGAGGAGCCGTTGTTTGAAGGCATTTGCGGTGTTTTGGACCGTCTCGACGCGGCCGGATGGCTGATGGGTGTTGCTACGGGAAAATCTCACCGTGGCCTTTCTGCGACGCTTCATCATCACAATATCTATGACAGATTCGTCACCCATCAGACGGCAGACCGCGCACACGGCAAACCACACCCCGATATGATGCACAAAGCCATGGGCGCCACAGGGGTCAACACGGACGACACGATCATGATTGGCGACACCACGTTTGACATCGAAATGGCGAAAAATGCTGGCGTGCGCTCGATCGGCGTGACGTGGGGTTATCACCAATCCCAAGAACTGCTCGACGCCGGGGCCGCATGTGTGGTCACCACGGCCGATGAGCTGGCGACGGCGCTGTTCGCGCTGGGGACCTGAAGGCATGAAAACGGTGCTCAAGATTCTTGGCGCTCTGATCGTCTTGTTGATCGCCACGGCGGTGGGGCTCATAGCCGTGCTCACGTCCATGGATTATGGCCGCTATAAAGACGATCTGGATAAGATGGTGCAGGACGCCACCGGGCGCGAGTTGACCATCGCGGGCGATCTTGATCTGGCGCTGTCGTTAACGCCGAAGCTGACCGTCACCGATGTAACCTTCGCCAATGCGGCGTGGGCCGGTGACAGGCCGATGATGACGCTTGACCGCTTGAACGCTCAAGTGGCGCTGAGGCCGCTGTTGTCGGGGCGTTTGGAAATCGACTTCATCGAATTGGATGGGTTGGATCTGGTGCTGCAGACCGACGGTGCTGGCAAAGCCAATTGGGAATTCGCCACCGTGCAGCCACAGCTTGACGCGGACGCCGTCCAAAAACAGGTTGAAAAAACGGCGCAGAAACTCAAGCTCACCCCCAGCATCAGCGCGGTGAGGATTCGCAACGCGCACGTCACTTACATCGATGGCGCCACCGGTGCCGAGTTGGAGAGCGACTTCAAACGCGCCGATTTCACCGCCGAGGGTGTGGATAGCCCGATTAAGGGTGCGTTTGTCGCCATCTATAACGACGTCGCAGTCCAGGCCCAGGCCGAATTGGGCTCGCTCGGCTTGCTGATCGCGTCCAAAGGCGCACCCTTTCCGGTCAATTTGAAACTGTCTGCCGAAAACATCAGCGCCGATATTGTTGGCACGATCGATCAGCCCAGCGCCGGTCTGGCGGTGAATGTGCGCGTTCACGCCCAAGCCCCAGACAGCAAAACTCTGTCCAAATTAGCCGGGGTGGAACTGCCCGATGTGGGCGCTTTGCAAGGGCGCGCGAAGGTCAGTGGCGCGGGTGCGGCGTATAGTTTTCAGGGGATAGAAGCGACGCTGGGCAATTCAGACTTGGTCGGCAGCGCAGATGTGGATTTATCCGGCGAACGTCCCAGCGTAACGGCCAAGCTGACCTCAGCACTGTTGGATGTGAACCAGCTTGCCGGTTTGAGCACGGAGCGCAAAGATGACGCACCGCCGCTTGAGCGCCTGTTCACCACCGACCCGTTGCCGTTTGAACTGCTGAAATTGGCTGACGCAGACGTGCGCTATAGCGCTAAACGGATGCGGGTCGATACGCTCAGTCTGACGTCCGTGAACGCGGTGGCGAAGCTAAAGGACGGCGCGTTGAAGCTTTATCCGATGCAGTTCACCTTTGACGAAGGCCGCCTCAATGCGCGGCTGGCGGTGGATGGATCGCTGCAAACGCCCACCGTCGCGGTGCGCGGGTCTGTGCGTGGATTGGATGCGGGCACTCTAGCCGCGATGGCCGGGCAAGGGCGAATCGTGAGCTTGATGCTCGATGGTGAAGTCGATTTGAAAAGCGCGGGCGTATCGACGCAGAGCTTGGTGGCGGCTTTGCAAGGCTCCGTCAACTTCATCGGTCGCAACGGTCAAATTCATGACGATAAATTCAAAGACCTGACCGAAGGCATCGGCAGCATTATGCCGTGGGCTTCGAACAAAGACGCCAACAAGATTTCTTGTTTTATGGCCAAACTACCGATCAAAGCGGGTGACGCGGTGGCCGAAACGGTGCTGTTGGACACCAACGGTGTTTCAGTGCGAGTTACAGGCAACATCGATCTGCCGGGTGAGTTATTGCATCTGACGGTCAACACCAGCGCCAAATCTGCAAGCCTTGCCAGTTTTGCCGTGCCGATCCGTGTCAAAGGCGCATTGCTGGAACCGCGCATTGACGTTGACCCGGCCGAAGCGGTGGTTGGCACCGTGGGCAACATCGTCTTGGCCCCGGCCAAGTTGATCGCCGGATTGCTCAGCGACACGATCTCCTTGGTGGCGAGCGACGCGGCGAAAAAAGAAGCCGCCGATAAGAATGATCCTTGCCTTCAAGCGCTCAGCGGGGGTAAGACCGCCAAATCAAAGCCCCAGGCCGCGCCAGAGACGAAAGACAAGCCAGAGACCAAGCCGGTGGACAACAGCAAGTCCTCAGGCGATCCGCTCAAGGATGTCGAAGCGGTCGGCAAGGCGCTCGAAAAGCTATTTTAGGATCACCTAGGATCACCATGACCAAACGGTTTTATAAAAACGCTGCCGTTCAAAACGCAGACGGCGCCTTTTCCGTCACCTTGGACGACCGCCCAATCAAGACGCCCGCGGGCAAGCAGATGAATGTACCGACCCACGCGCTAGCTGATGCGGTGGCGGACGAATGGAATGCGCAAGGCGAAGAGGTCGATCCCAAGTCGATGCCCTTGATGCAGCTGTGTGGCACCGCCATCGACCGTGTGCCCGATGTGCGCGATGGCTTGATCGACGGTATTTTGCGCTACGCCGATACCGATTTGCTGTGTCATCGCGCCGCCAGCCCCGCAGATCTGGCCGCCCGTCAGGTCGAGGTGTGGCAGCCGTTGCTCGATTGGGCGGCGGATACGTACGGGGCGAACCTCAAAACCGTTGAGGGCGTGATTCCGATTGACCAAGACCCGCACGCGGGCGACGGCTTTGCCGCTGCGATGACGGCTATGGATAACTGGCAACTCACCGCGGTGGCGGAAATGGTCGGCGTCAGCGGTTCCATCGTCATCGGCTTTGCGATGTTTGCGGGTCGCTTGGATGCGGACGCAGCGTTCGCAGCCTGCCAAGTGGACGAAGATCATCAGATCGAGCGGTGGGGTGAAGATTATGAAGCCACTCAACGCCGCGCCAACGTGCATGCAGAATTGGTGACAGCGGCGCGCTTTTTGGAACTACTGAGCGCCTAGGCACCCCGGTACAGCAAGCGCCGAAACGGGGCGTCGGGTAGGGCCAGAATCAGACGGCTGAGCACCACCATCACCACCACGGCGAAGATGAACCGGCCAATCAACACGCCGGTGACGTCGCCGCCCAACGCCATCATGAACAGCGGGTCTTCGATGAGGCTGTGACACAGCGCCATGAAGCTCAGCGACAGCACGATGTCGCGTGGCGCAAGGTTGCCGGCGCGGGCTTCTTTGATGATCAGACCGCCGCCGAACGACAGCCCCAACAACGCCCCCACCATGGTGATCGAAGTCGCGGCCCGGCTGATGCCCATCAAGCCCAACAGCGGCGACAACAAGCGCGCCAGCAGGTCGGTGATCTTGAGAATTTCAAAGATTTTCAGCAGCGTCACTAGGCCGAGAATGATCCAAAATAGCCAAAACAACGACACCGCGCTGTTCACCGCCCAGGCGTCCCAGCTGACGTCTTGTCCACCGTCTGCGGGCAGCCATGCGATGGTGGCGGGCTCTTGCAGCCAGTTTCCCCAGCTGTAAATCGCGTTCAAAATCGCCCCATACGCCAGACCGCCGCCGAAACGCAATGTGGTGGAAAAGGTGAAGCTGATCCCAGCTTTGCGCGAAATGGCTTGTTCCAGCGGTAAGGCGTGAGCGATCAAAACCATCGACAGCAGCACCGTGAGTTGGGCGACCGTGAGGTCTGTATAGGGCAAGATGCCGACCAATGCGGCGGCCGCGCCGTAGTTGTTGACCAAAATTCCGGTGGCCCACACGATTCCGGTCGCGGCGGGCAGATCGACGAGGCTCATCAACGGTTCGAACAGCACCGCCAGTTGATCGATCAGGCCGTAGCTGACGCCGACCTGCACCACGACCATCACCGGGATCATGGTTTTCAGCAGGTCCCAATACAAGGACGCAGCGCCTTTTGCCAAATCGAATAGCGCGGGTTTGATGCGGTCGATGTGAGACACCGTGTTGACCTAGGGTTCGTTTTGGGCCGGTTCGTCTTCGATTTGGTGGCGGAAAATCAACGGCAGCTGGGTGAAGCTGAACACGATGGTCAGCGGCATGATGGCGAAGACCTTGAAATTCACCCACATGTCGGTGGTTTGGGTGCGCCAGATCGCTTCGTTGAGCACCGCCAGCAACAGGAAAAACCACGCCCAGCGCCACGTCAACTTGCGCCAGCCTTCGTCGTCAAGCGACAGCGCGCTGTCCAAAACCGATTTCAGGTAGCTCTTTTGAAACATCAAGCCGCCGAACAGCACTAGACCGAACAGCGTGTTGACGATGGTCGGCTTGATCTTGATGAACATCTCATCTTCCAGATACAGCGTCAGTCCACCGAACACCAACACCACCACGCCGGTCACCAGCGGTAGGGTGGGGATGTGTTTGAGCTTGATGTACGAATAGGCAAGGCTGACCGCAATCGCGACCATGAACACCGCCGTCGCGGCGAAAATGCCCATTTTTGCGTTCACCACAAAGAACAGAAGCAGTGGGCCGACTTCCAACGCCATTTTGAGTGCTTGATTCATTTTGCGTTTATATCAAGCCCTAGATGAGGGGGGAAGCGAACAATTTTTTGCCTTGCGTAATTGTCTTCGCAGGTGCAAAAAAACCGTAACCATGGTAAGACTTGGACCTGTCAGAGGGACGTTGGTGCAATTCAAAGAAGCGTCGGGGAAAACCAGTGCACGATATTATTGAAGAACTTGAAAAACGCCGTGAGCAAGCGCGCCTTGGTGGCGGGCAACGCCGCATTGACACGCAGCACGCCAAGGGCAAGCTGACCGCGCGCGAACGCATCGAACTGCTGCTTGATCCCGGCTCGTTCGAAGAATGGGACATGTTCGTAGAACACAACTGCACCGATTTTGGAATGGAAAAGCAATCCATACCCGGCGATGGCGTTGTGACGGGCTATGGCACCATCAACGGTCGTTTGATTTTTGTCTTTAGCCAGGACTTCACCGTGTTCGGCGGATCGCTCAGCCAGACCCATGCGAACAAAATCTGCAAAGTCATGGATCAAGCCCTGAAGGTTGGCGCCCCGGTGATTGGGCTTAACGATTCCGGCGGCGCGCGCATTCAAGAAGGCATCGACAGCTTGGCCGGTTACGCCGACGTGTTTCAACGCAACGTCACCGCGTCGGGCGTGATCCCGCAGATTTCCGTGATCATGGGGCCGTGCGCGGGTGGTGCGGTGTATTCGCCCGCCATGACCGACTTCATCTTCATGGTCGAAGACACGTCTTACATGTTCGTCACCGGCCCCGAAGTGGTCAAGACCGTGACCCATGAAGAAGTCACCCAAGAAGAGCTTGGCGGCGCGTCCACCCACACCGCCAAATCGGGCGTGGCGCACAATGCGTTCCCCAACGATGCCGAGGCGCTGTTGTACCTGCGCCGCTTCATTGACTTCTTGCCTGCCAACAACCGCGAAAAACCGCCGGTGCGTCCCACCGCAGACCCTGCTGATCGTGCCGAAATGTCGCTGGACACCCTAATTCCCGACAACCCCAACAAGCCCTACGATATGAAGGAATTGATCGAAAAGGTCGTCGATGAAGGCGATTTCTTTGAGTTGATGCCCAACTACGCGGGCAATGTCTTGATCGGCTTCGCGCGTATGGAAGGCTCGACCATTGGTATCGTCGCCAACCAGCCGATGGTTCTGGCGGGCTGTTTGGACATAAACAGCTCCATCAAAGCTGCGCGATTCGTGCGCTATTGCGATGCGTTCAACATTCCCATCGTGACCTTTGTCGATGTGCCCGGTTTCTTGCCTGGCACCTCCCAAGAGCACGGCGGCATCATCACCCACGGCGCCAAACTTTTGTATGCGTTCGCCGAAGCGACCGTGCCGAAAGTCACCGTCATCACCCGTAAAGCCTACGGCGGCGCGTATGACGTGATGAGCTCGAAACATCTGGGCGGCGATGTGAACTTTGCTTGGCCGTCGGCGGAAATCGCTGTGATGGGGCCTAAGGGTGCGGTGGAAATCATTTTCCGCGCCGATGCGAAGGATCAGGAAAAGATCGACGCGCGTACCGAAGAATATCGCAAAGCCTTCGCCAACCCGTTTGTCGCTGGCAAACGCGGTTTCATCGACGATGTGATTATGCCGCACAACACCCGGGTGCGGATCACCCGCTCATTGCGCATGTTGAAAGACAAAAAAGTCGATCGGCCGTGGAAAAAGCACGGTAACATTCCGCTTTAAGCGGACGCAATTTGTCGCGCAATTTGCCTGGGGAGGCATGGATATGACGACCGACGAGCAAAAACACAAAGATAACCTCAAAGAACTGGGCCGCTTCGGCGGGATGGTGGCGATCTTTTTTGTCGCCGTGTATTTGGCGATCTACGTCAACATCACTTACAACCCCGAAGTCCCCTGGTTTATCGCTGTGATCATTGTCGGCGGCTATTTCATCGTCCCCAAAGCCAAAAACGTGATGTCGATGTTCAACGACAAACCGTGATCAAGAATTTACGCGCCCCTTTGCGGCGCGGTTGAAGAGATGAAAAGGGACCTCCCGCATGTCTGCCCCTAAAGTTGTAAAAAAGCCCGCCGCTAAAAAAGTATCAGCTAAGAAGGCTGCTGTTAAGAAAGCTCCAGCGAAAAAGGCAGCGCCCAAGCGCGCCAAAATGTTTAAGAAGATTCTCATCGCCAACCGTGGCGAGATCGCGTGTCGGGTGATTAAGACCGCCAAGCAGATGGGCATCAAAACGGTCGCGGTGTATTCCGAAGCCGACCGCGACGCGCTGCATGTGTTGCAAGCGGACGAGGCCTATTGCATCGGTCCCGCGTCGTCGTCTGAGAGCTATCTGCGCGCCGATAAAATTCTCGACGTGATCAAAAAAAGCAAGGCTGAGGCTGTGCATCCGGGTTATGGGTTCTTGTCGGAAAACGCCGCTTTTTGCCGAAAGCTGAAACGAGCGGGCGTGGCCTTTATCGGTCCCAACGAGTTGGCGATCAAGGCCATGGGCGACAAAATCGCGTCCAAAAAGTTGGCCGAAAAGGCCGGTGTGACCACTGTTCCGGGCTACACCGAAGCGCTCAAAGACTACAAAGAAGCTCACAAAGTCGCCAACGACATCGGCTATCCGGTGATGCTCAAAGCGTCGGCTGGCGGTGGCGGCAAAGGCATGCGGGTGTGCGAAAACGACACCGACCTGAAAGAAGCCTTTGTGTCGGCGGTGCGCGAAGCCATATCGAGCTTCGGCGATGATCGTGTGTTCATCGAAAAGTTTATCGTCAATCCACGCCATATTGAAATCCAGGTGATGGCCGACACCCACGGCAACATCGTGTATTTGGGCGAGCGCGAGTGCTCGATCCAACGCCGCCATCAAAAGGTCATCGAAGAAGCGCCGAGCCCGTTCATCGACGCCGAAACCCGTAAAGCCATGGGCGAAGAAGCCGTTGCGCTGTCCAAGGCGGTCAAATACGTGTCCGCCGGTACGGTCGAGTTTATCGTCGATCAAGAGAAGAACTTCTACTTCTTGGAAATGAACACCCGCTTGCAGGTTGAGCACCCGGTCACGGAACTGGTCACTGGCCTGGATTTGGTGGAACTGATGATCCGCGTTGCCGCCGGTGAAAAGCTACCGATCAGCCAAGACGACGTGAAGATGGAGGGTTGGGCGATTGAATCGCGCGTCTACGCCGAAGACCCATTCCGCAACTTTTTGCCATCGATCGGCCGCTTGAGCCGCTACCGCGCGCCGACCGGCGAAGGCGTGCGCGTGGATACCGGCGTCTATGAAGGCGGCGAAATTTCCATGCACTACGATCCGATGATCGCCAAGTTGATCACCTATGGCGCGGATCGCGATTTGGCGATCAAGGCCATGCGCCAAGCCTTGGACGGCTATTACATTCGTGGTGTGCAGCACAACATTGCGTTCTTGTCGGCGCTGATGAACCGTCCGCGCTTTGTCGAAGGACGCTTGTCCACCGGCTTCATCGCCGAAGAATATCCCGACGGCTTCCATGCTTCGGACGTGGTCCACGACGATCCATCGATCTTGGTCGCGGTGGCTGCGTCGATGCATTACGCCTATCAACAGCGCGCCGCCGGAATCACCGGCCAGCACAGTGGCCACGAACGCGCCGTATCTCAGAACTGGTCGGTTCTGTTGGGCAAAAAAATCGTGCCGGTGTCGGTGGCGCTTGTCGATGGCGGCTTCGATGTCGATATCCGGGCGCGTGGTTTCACCAAGGCCACGGTCGAGGTGCGCAGCGATTGGACGCTGGGCGAAACCGTGTTCGAAGGTGCGGTCAATGGCCAGGACGTGATCATTCAGTCTGAACGCATGGCGGTCGGCTATCGCTTGCTGCATGCCGGTTCGCAAGCCGATATCCGGGTGCTGTCCGAAAAGGGCGCGGAGCTCTATTCGCTGATGCCCGAAAAGCAGGCTGCCGATACCTCCAAGCTGTTGATGTCGCCGATGCCGGGCTTGCTGCTGTCGGTTTCGGTCGAAGTCGGCCAAGAGATCAAAGCCGGTGAAGAATTGGCAGTGGTCGAAGCGATGAAAATGGAAAACGTGCTTCGCGCGACGCAAGACGGTACAATCAAAGAGGTTGCGGCCAAAGCGGGCGACAGCTTGGCCGTCGATCAGGTGATTCTCTCGTTTGAATAACGCTACTCATAAGAGGTTCAATGGCGGACGATAGTAACACTGAGAACGTTCTACCATTTCGCAAGCCGACGCCAGCGCGGCCGCGGCGCGAAAGGGTCCGTCATCATCAAGGCCCCAAACTGCAGTTCCAGCATCACGACAAGGTGGTGCGTTTGTATGTGCGCGGCCTGGTGCAAAACGACCTCTTCGTGCGCTGGCTGGTCGAACAGGCCACCGCTTTGCACTTGGACGGGTGGGCGCGCTCGGCGCCGGATAACTCCATGGATATCTTGATTGCTGGTGAAGAAGGCGACGTGCGCCAAATGCTCGAATTGATCAACGAAGGTCCACGTCCGGTCGATATGCTGTTGGCCGAAGAGGTCATGCTCAAGGGTAATGAACCCATGTGGCAGGGTTTTCATCATCTGTCGCCACATGGCGCATGAAGGGCGCATGAGCACCGTTCATGTGATCATAACGGGGCGTGTGCAAGGCGTGTGGTATCGCGCCTGGACGCAAAAGACGGCTGAGAAACTTAGCCTTTCAGGCTGGGTGCGCAATCGTTCAGATGGCTCCGTCGAAGCGCTATTTTGCGGCCCTGACGACAAGGTCGCAGAGATGTTGCGTCAGTGCCGCAAGGGGCCGATGTTGGCGCGGGTTGACGATATTCGTCAAAGTCCGGGCGAAGCGCCGGATCAGCCGGGCTTTCATTTTTTGGCCAACCGCTAGCGTTTTAACGTCCGGTGAAAATATAAGATTCGCCGCTGCCGTCACTGTCTCCGCCTTTGTAGCGCTTGACGGCAGAGGCCGGTGGGAAGGTCAGCCGCGCGGTGGTGCCTTGGCCGGGGGTGGAGATGATTTCCAAATCGCCGCCATGCAGCTCCATCATCAATTTCACCAACGGCAGGCCCAGTCCGGTTCCCGGTTCGTGTTGCACGTCGGGGCCGTGACGGATTTGACCAAACGGTTGCATGGCGATTTTCAGATCGTCAGCGCTCATGCCTTTGCCTTGGTCGTGAATGTCGATGGACAAACCGCCGCCGGATGTGGGTGAGGCGGTGAGCAGGACTTTACTGCTGTCCGGCGAGAACTTGATGGCGTTGGACAGCAGGTTCACAACGCATTGCACCACGCGCCGTCGATCAACGCGAATTTCGGGCAGTTTTTCGGCAATGTCCGTGACGACATGGACGCTGTAGGTCTCCAACAGACCGGCGACCAAACGTTCGGATTGGGTGATGATGTCTTCGACGTCGTGAATGTCGGCATCCAGTTCGATTTTGTTGGCTTCCGCCTTGGACAGGTCGAGAATGTCGTTGATCAGGTCCAGCAGGTGCTTGCCGCTTTTTTCGATGTCGCCCGCATATTCTTTGTACTTGGGTGGAAGCGGCCCCATGGTTTCTTGTTCCATCATCCCTGAAAAACCGATGATGCCGGTCAGCGGGGTGCGCAGTTCGTGGCTCATATTTGCGAGGAAAGAAGACTTGGCTTGACTGGCCTCTTCGGCGCGTTGTTCGGAGTTGCGCGCGTGAGCGAGCAGTTTTCGAATCTGCAAACTTTCGATCACCAGCAGCCCGACCATCAAAAATGCCCCAAGCAAGATCACGGCGACGGACACTTTAAGTTTTTGGGTGCGCTCGTTGACGCCTTGGCTATAGGCTTCTTCAAATTGGCTGGTGTTGGACATCACCAGTGACGCCAGCCTGCTCAGCCGTGATGAAAACGGCAAGAGGGCGCCTTGAATGACGATCATCTGTTCGAAATCATCGCGCTTTAACGTTGCGATAAGTGGGTCGAGCTGTGTCAGGGTGTTTTTCAGCTCAGTGACGGTGTTGTTGATTTCTGCAAAGGTGCGCAGATGTTTGGTTTCGTTGTCGCGTAAGATCGGGGGGATGCGGCTCCACAACAGATCGTAACGCAGCGCAACATCCTTATGCGTCAGCGTGGAACCGCTTTGGGTGTACATATGCAGGGCATGCAATGTGCGCTCCAGCTCCAACGACAACTGCGATATCACCCAGATGTCGGACTGGGCGCGATTGACTTCAAAATCGTGGCGTTGGGTCAGACTGGTGAAGCTGGTGACCGCAAATATGGCAATACCGGAAAACAGTGCAAGCGCCAGCGCGGTGATGAGAAACAGCTTGCGGTCCATATACGTCTATCCAATGCCTTCGTATTTTGTCTTATTTAACGATCATAGTGTGTGAGGGGTATTGCGCAAGACGTCGCGCAACATGGTGAGGGGGAACGTCTTAGCCGACATCGCAGGTTTGGCGTTGGAACACGGTCTCAAAAGTCTGGCGCAAGACCTTATCGACATCCTCTAAGCTTGCATCGACGCCCAGGTCTTTCAGCGACGTGACGCCGTGTTCTGAAATACCGCAAGGCACGATACCGGCAAAGTGGCTCAAATCAGGGTCGACGTTCAGCGCTAGGCCGTGAAAGCTGACCCATTTCCGCACCCGCACGCCGATGGCGCCGATTTTGTCTTCTTTGCCTCGATGATCATTGTCTGGGGCGCGTTCGACCCAGATGCCAACCCGGCCATCGCGGCGTTCGCCGGTCACGCCGAACGCCGCGATGGTGCGGATCATCAGCTCTTCCAGCTTTTGCACATATGCGCGCACGTCGCTACTGTGATGCTTGAGATCCACCATGATGTAAGCGACCCGCTGGCCGGGGCCGTGGTAGGTGTATTGGCCGCCGCGTCCGGCTTCGAACACAGGAAAACGTTCGCCATCCAACAAGTCGTCCGCACTGGCGCTGGTGCCTGCGGTGTACAACGGCGGGTGTTGTAAAAGCCACACGATTTCGGATGCGGCACCAG
>Ga0209345_10001484_pt1 | contig 27854 bp, 34 predicted proteins | sample Cruoilmetagenom7_FD_187294 | JGI IMG/M metagenome (GOLD analysis project Ga0209345, IMG submission 187294) | Oil polluted marine microbial communities from Coal Oil Point, Santa Barbara, California, USA - Sample 7 (SPAdes) (version 2) | ecosystem: Environmental > Aquatic > Marine > Oil seeps ...
GTACACGGCCGATCGCAAGTGTGTGATGCGCCTAGTGGCAGTAGTGAACCAAGATGGTCGACTGCAGGCAGAAGAGATATATGGCTATTCAAAGGAGCGTAGCGACCTCAATGAGTTGTTAACCCTCTACCCTCTCCTGCTCACAGACGTGAACAAGGGCTGCCGTTGCTACCAGGCAGAGTGGGGTGACGGCGAACCCACTGAGACTTTTATCGACTTCCTTGACCGGCCCTTAGCAGAGGGCCAGGAAATTGAACGTGTCGACACCTCCGAGGGTGTATCGGAGCGCTCGGTTTATGCCATCACTTCGATTACGCCCTGGCTGGGAGTGGGCATCACGCATTAATTGAGGAGGACGTTTTCATGGTAGTTAATATAAAAAGGGGAGTATCCAGTAGTATGATGAAAAGTATTTTGATTAACGCCTGTGTCGAGAGGCTTGAAGGTTTTAGAAAGTACACGGAGGAGCTGGATAGCAAGTTTCAAAGCGACAAACAAGCGCTTGTCGAATCTTATGACTTGTCGCCAGATAAATACGGTCAGGACGAATAAAACGATATAATCGAGTTTATATCCGACAATATAAACGAGATAGAAAATACTTTCATCGACACATTTAGGAAGTCGACCCTCGTATCACTTTACTCATTCCTTGAAAGACAGATGAACCTGCTGTGCAAGCGAGTTGAAAAGCAGAACAGCCTGCCGATCGCGGTGACTGACCTGAAAGGGGAAGGCGTTGTTCGGTCTAAGCAGTACCTAGAAAAAATGGCCAGCATAGACTTCAGTTCTGCCGGTATGAACGCTCTTTGGAGCGCTATAAGTGATTTGAATAAACTTAGAAACCAGATTGTTCACGAAGAGGGGTATGTGAAGAGAACGAACCCGGCTTCGCGTATAGAGAACATTATAAACACCACTCCCGGTCTCGATTATGGTTGGAGCAGCCAGCTGAAGATCGAGATGAGCTATATAGATTCTACTATCCACACTATTGAGCAGTTTTTGTCTAATCTTTACAACCAAGCTCTATAAGCCATGACCTGCACAATTACCCGCCAAACATGTCAGCACTACCCTAGGCCCTTGAATATTAACCCAAGCCCTTAGGGCCTGGGTTCAGCCTGTAGTCGATCAGCTGGATACTGACGCATGAACGCTTTGCTCTCTGACGCTGGCGCTGTCAGCCAGTCTTTGAGCGCCCCGTTCGGCAAGACCACTACCATCCTCTTTTCGCTGCCCTGACGATGGTAGTTTTGCATTAGGGGATGATCGTCGGCGTTGACCGTGAGCATCGAGTAACTATGCACTGTCTCACCGTCTGGGTTGGTCCAGTGCTCCCATAGACCGGCTATGCTCATGAGGCCTCCATCTGCCCGAGTAATTCGAGTCGGAACCGCCTTCCCAGAGCGCCAGTCGGGCTCGTAGATAGCCGTTGCGGGGATGATGCAGTGCTGCCCCTGACGCCACGCGGAACGGAATGACGGCTTGCTATCGGCCGTTTCTGATCTCGCATTGTAAGTTCTCCTCGCCAGCTTGGTGTCCTTGGCCCAAAACGGCAGCAGGCCAAACATCCCCGTCAGTGCCTCAAAGGCAGGGGCTGCCTCGTCATCAGGATCGCTTGCCTGGGGCGCCCGGAGAAATGGGCCGATGTACCCTGGCCAGAGTTCACTTTGCATCCCCTGGTCTGGCGTAACGCCAAAGGCATGCATCAGCTGATCGGCATCAGGCGCCTCATATCGACTACACATATATCGCCTCCCTTAGTGGGCCGCATTGTGCTGTACGAAGTGTTTACTGTAGATCATCCAGTATGGTCGTATCGAAAGCTCACCCACTGATTATTGAGTTGGTTATGAATTCTTTCATTGTCAAAGTCTTGGACTGACGAAAAGTTTTACTGCTGGATGGTTACCTCTTGGATGCAGACATTAATATGGATGATGCATTTGCCTACGTCGACCTACATGCTAGTCAAGTGTTCGAGGAATATTGTCTGGTTCAGAATGCGTGGGAGGGCAAGGTTAATTCTGACGAGATCCTACTCAAAATCCTCGCGGACGCCTAGGCCATCGCCGTATCACAGTTACTTTCTGCTTGGGCAGCCCCTTGTCTCGTGCTGACGTCATGAGCGCCAGCTGCTAGAAGGCTTAGGTATGAACGCAAGCTCCTCCAGCTTGGCAGCTAGCAGGTGAATCATATTGAAGTTGTCCAATTCGCCAACGAATTCTGCAATCGCGTCCAGCGGCTTTGGAAGTAGCTCTAAGGCCTTTAACGCAGGATCTTCCGCTAGCACATGGTAGTAACGTGCTGTATTCAGCAACTGCTCGGCACGCTGAAGAGCGACAACTGGCTGGTATCCGAACTCCCTAAGATAGCGCTCGATAGCTTGGATTGAGATCCAATATCGGGTTTGGATGCTCTCACGGGTATAGACGACTCCCAGCAAGGCCACGAGTTTCCACTCCCGAGACGGCACCCCGAACATCCAGTCATATTCCGTGCGTGTCTCGATCGCGGTAGGAATGGCTTCTAGATCCATTCTGTGAATGTCTCGTTCGAGGTTGCGCCGGGCTATCGGCAAGCAGAACCGGGTTGATGCAGCCACCTTGCCAGAATGGGCATGAATACGTTGACAGGATGCGGAGAGCTCCATGGCGAGCTGGCGCATCTCATTAAGATTGAGCTGCTGACGTTCAAGCTCCCATGTTTTCTGAAGCCGCTGCCGCTCGGCTTCAGCTTCGAGTTGACGTGCAACCTCGGCTTCGCGTCGTCGGATTTCGGCCTGCTCGGTCGCTTTTTCTCGCGCCCGGCGTTGTTGCTCCTCCCGCTGGCGTTTTAATTCAGCGTGTTTCTGTTCCTGTGCCTTAAAGTAAGCTTCCATCCGGGCATGTTGTTCACGTTGTCGCTGCTCCTCTTGTTCCCTTGCGATATTCGCCTGTGCTATTCGTTTGTTGGCCTTCTCGATCTGCTGCTGGAGTCTTGGGCGTAGCTTTTCCTGCTCCGCTTCGATCTTGGGATTTACGATCCAGTAGGCCCGTTGATAGTTAAATACATGCTCTTCGAGATCGGCTGGTGTTAGGTTCCGTGGTATGTCCCCCAGGTCGATTTCGATGCAGCGCTGGCCACGGGACTCAAGCCGCTGCTGCTTTTCCGCGTCGATGAAATGGGTTACGGCCACCTCGACTAGGATTTCTATCTGACCCAAGCTCACGATAAGGTCAGGGCGGATGTCCCCCAGGCTGAACTCAAGTTTTGTGTCATCCACCGGCTGCCGATCGTGGCCGGGGAAAATGACCTTAGATTCGGTGTGCTTGTAGCCAAGGCTATCCTTCGCCTCAAGTACCGCCTGAAGCAGAGGAATGGGTATTTCCTTTCGGTCTGCAATCAACTGCTTTGCGGCTAGATGTATTCCTGTTTCAGTGCCCCCAGCGCATGGACGGGTCCCTCTGGCATGTGCGAAATAGTGACGAACAATATCCCCCATTCTCGCTTCAAGCGGTGTTCTGCATTCAGGACAGACACAGCCGCAACGGCCGCCGCGTTCGGCCCTTGTGAGCTGGCTGATATGCACCAACCTGTTATTGCGTATGCCGTAAGGGATTTTTGCGCTGTTTTTCATGTAATTGCCACAAGAGAGGCCGTGCTGTGGGAGCGTGCTCGATAGCTCTACCCTGGTAAAGGGACTAGGCGGCGTGAATTACAGTCGGAAGCAAACCGCCCTGCTCGATAGTGGTGAGCTGCTAAGTTGTCAGTTTTAGCTCGCCATCAATCGATCTTAAGCTAGGCGTCCGCATCTAGTTCATCGAGAACGTCGAAGATTGAATAGCCGCGCACTTCGCTAGAATTGGGCTTTGGACTGCCAATGTCACTCACGAGGTCAGTTTCCGGTGTGATCATCACAATGTCATCGGTCACAGCTCGAGCGTTCCGCTTCAGAAGTCGATCATGGAAGGACGGGACCGTATCTATGAGGAAGAGATCGTAGCCGGCTGGATGAGCAACCTCGAAGATGGCCTTAATAGTGCGCTTGCCAAGCCGCTCCCAACGTAGGGCGAGCGGCATCATTATGTTACTAAGCTGAAGCTCTTCGGAGTCGTGCAAGAAGGTGACAGAGAGGACCAAGGTTCTGACAGGAGAATCGGCTTCTTGCTGACAACGGACCTGCAATCTCGCTCTGCCTGTAGGCGAATGGTACTCAAGTTCGAACTGATGCCAAGGCAGGGTCGCGAGCTTTGTCTCCAATAGCTCTTTAGCCGCTTGAAGTACGCTATTTTCAAACACTTGGTTATGATCGGTGGACGTGGGCATGCAACCTCTCCTGTTCTTTCGGTCTACTTTACCACTCTCTGTTGGGGCCTTGCTTACGCGATAAGCAATGTTGCGATACTCGCGGAAGGCAGCCCTTGGGCAAGCTGTAGCGCAGAGGCGCTATAGGTGCCCGCGCCTAGATTTGCCTGGAGTTGCAACCGCAGTGACAGTCTTTCGATCTTCTGATACACTGTTGTTATATCAAATGAGTGGAGGAGGGGCCATGGAAGCTGCCATCGAAGAGTATCGGCCGAAGCCTAAGCCCAAGAAAGACGACTTTTGGAAGGCCCTGGGTCTTCCAGCGCGTGGGGCACAACTGCATGAGGCTTTGGAAAAAGGCGTCCCGTACAAGGTCTACACGGAACTTGCTGTGGCGTCTGGCCTGGAAAGCAAGGAGCTGGCGCGTTATGTCGTTATCAAGCCAGCGACATTGCAGCGAAGAGCCACGGCTGGGCGCTTCAAGCAAGACGAAGGCGATCGGCTGTACCGCTTTGCCGAGGTCTACAAGAGCGCTGTTGATCTCTTTGAAGGAGATCAACAGCGGGCGAGGCGCTGGCTCCTCAATCCGGTGCGCGGTCTCGGTGGTCGGCGACCGGTGGAAATGGTGGCGACGACTGCTGGCGCTGAAGCTGTGCTGGATCTGATCGGACGGCTTGAGCACGGCGTTTTCGCGTGAGTACGGTTCGTGGTTACCGCCTCGTAAAGCGGAAGTGGCTCCAGACGGCCTTCGATGGGGAGGGAGCCCGCTTGTACGGCGGTCGATGGAATAGCAAGGGGAAGGCCTGTGTGTACCTCGCCAGTGCTGAATCACTGGCTATGCTTGAGGTGATGGTTCATCTTGATGACTATCGGTTGCTGACACACTATGCGCTGTTGGAGGTGACTATCCCGGAAAATGCTCTGATGCGCCTGCCTGCCGATAGTCTGCCGGAAGACTGGATGGAGGAGCCGGCGCCCGCCTCGACCGCGGAGATCGGCGACAGCTGGCTTGAGAGCCAATCGAGCCTCGCGCTAGTGGTCCCAAGTGTCGTGGTGCCTCGAGAAACGAACTACCTGATCAACCCCAGTCACTCCTATTTCCAGGCATTGGCTGACAGTGCCAGGGAAGTCTCGTTCACCCCGGATAAGCGCTTGTAGCGCCTTTCCCCGCCCTTGGACAGGGACGGTTTGAGACCCCCTCCTTCTGCCTAGCTTGCAGCAGACCTGCCGAATCTCTGAATTCTGGATTATATGGCTATGTTGGTATCTTTTGTTGGTTTGAGCCAATCGCTATACGTAGCCACATCTCCTCCGTTGGCTCTGCGGTTTCAAACAAACGTCGCCATGCCAAATAGTTGGGTAAGTACACCGTTCCCACTCCATGAAAGCGCCCCATCCATCCCTTTAAGCGGCTCATATAGCTGTTGACGTTCTGAATGTGATATTCCTTGCCGATCACGCGCTGATTATCGAGCGTGATCAAACGATGGTGAGCAATACCATGGTTAGCAGAGAAGATTTTATACCAGCTATGCCCAACCGAACATAAAATCGAGTCGCAATTGATGATCGGCCCCAGGAACTCATGAACAGTAGATTACTTGAATGAATTGATGGCGGGCGTACAACGCGTCGCTGGCATGCTAAGCGAGATCAGTCATGCCGCTGGCGAGCAGAGCGACGGCATCGGCCAGGTGAATATCGCCGTGGCGGAGCTGGATCGCATGACAAAGCAGAACGCATCTCTAGCCGAGCTGTCCACCATGTCGACCGATCAGCTCAGCGAGCACGCCGAACGATTGGCCTCAATGGTAGGGCGCTTCAAGTTGCGCGGTGACCTATTTCCGGCTCAGGTGATTGCATCAACTTGATAGTCAATGACCTAGTAGGCATTGCTCTGTTTCGCATGCGAAAAAATTAAACCTGCCTCCAACGAAATCGAGCAGCAAACCGTTAAGGTTGCTGCCCGATCGCGTACTTGCAGTCTTGCATGGGGTTAACTCGGTTTCGTGTCGTGGTCATCGAGCGTTTCAGAGGCCGCGGAGAGCGATGCTTCGGCAAAGGCTGCCGCGCTCTCGCCGACTTCCTCGGGGCTTAATTTACCCCCTCCCTCACCAAGCAGAATGGCGTGCATGGCGGTCATCGTAAAGGCTTCCAGTCTCGTCATGTCCAAAGCAGACTTATCGAACCGCGATGTATTGAGATTATCGTCAGCCATTTTGCCCTCCAAAAGCTGAGCGGCCACTAATAGAGTGGCCGCTGATCGAATCAGATTCGTTCCCAGTCGCCACCGGCATTCTGGCAAGTCGTGACATTCTGATCATTGTCCTCGGGGCCACCAGTGACAGTGATGTGGTAATCAATGCAAGTACGGCCTTCACCATCGACATAAGTATCGCTCTTGACGATGTTCTGTTTCATGTTGGCAACGTCCTCGAACCCGACTTCGGATTCGCCCTGCAATGCGGTGAAAGCGCTTCGCATCCCCTTGTCAGCCAGACCTAGCGCGCCAGCGCCAACAGCACCGTAGGCGGCACCGCTCATACCTGCTTTTCCGCCATTAACCAAACCCTGAACGCCCTGCATGTGACTGGCCGAGTCTGCTCCTGCTGCGCTGACGCTATTGTTGTTGCGACTTCCTAGCACATCAGTGATCGCGCTGACGGCTGAGTTCTGCAACATGCCAGACCCTTGCGGGGCAGCACAACCAGCAGCCAACAGCAGCATTGATGTGGCAGCCAGACCCATGAGAGTACGCTTGATAGTCATTTTGATCCCCTTTTAATCCGTTGTTTTGATGGTTTCAGGCAAAGCTACTTATAGATATATAATTTATACCATACGACGTTTTATATTTAAAACTCTGCGAAGCATTTCCAGACAAAGTATTCTCTACACAATCCCGAACCATCGCAAACGCAGCGCCGTAAATCAGTAATAATGGCAATTAGTAATGGCGGGGAATCCGTAAAAATTGTCTCATATTCATAGTTAAAAAATGTCGTCTAGTATAATTAAGGTTGGTATTATGGATTCAGGTGCTCTTATTGCGAACGCGCACGACGAGCTTTCCCTACTCTCACGACTTGTCGTAGATAGGGCGGCCCTGCGCGAAACCAACGAAACACTGACGCTGATCATTGATGAGGAGGGGGCGCGGTTACTGACGATGGACCGGGTGCGCCAAGAAATTGAGTGTGCTGTAAAGAAAGTGTGTGGGCTGGAGGTTGCCTATGAGCGGGCCGCGTAATTCCCGCCAGGCGAGACAGCTTGTTAGGCGTCTTGAACGCGACTGTGACCTGGATTGGCCAGGTGGCGCTGACAACGCAGCTCTTTTTCATGACCGCTCAGCCAGTCGGTGGGAACTCCACACACTCGAAGGCCCTTCGTTACCTGTCATCTCTGGCCCTACCCCTCTAACCCACCTGCTTCGAGATGGGTTCGTCCTGATCCGCTGGCCGGATGACAGCATCGAGCTTTTCCACGTTGAAACGGCAGAATCACAATTGAGCCACCGACTGAAAGAAGCGGAGGTGGCAGCAGCCGGGAGATGAAACCCATGATAAGCAAGACCACCTTCCGAGTCAGTCACCGCGCCCTGCTGGGACACTGGTTGCTCGTACCCTTGGGGGCAGCATTGCACTTTGCTCCTCATGCCCCCTTTACCCTCGCTGGGGCAAACGCTCCAGAGACTCTGACGAACATCCTTTCCTGGGCAGGGATGGGGTTGGCCGCCTGGGGGCTGCTGAACATCGCCTATCAGCGCCTTGCTCACGAGTACGTCATAGGCCCCGATCGCGTGATAGAGCGGCACGGCATTATTGCCAGGCGTGTTACACCCCTATTTATTCATCACATTCGTTCGACCGAAGTGAACCAGACGATCTTGGGTCGATTGCTAGGATATGGGACGGTGAAAATGTCGGCGGCAGGCACTGGCACAAGCGAAGCTCGATTTGATCGCGTGTCCAATCCGTTGAAGGTCATGGCTTCAATCAACAGTCACTATCAAAGCCTTGCGGCTGGCACTGGGCAGGAGTAGTTAGATCATGGACTCACAAGTTTCCGCACTTGCTGATGTGTTTATCCCTGGCCAGAGCATTGTGTCGACCGATTGCCATCAGGCGCAGGAGCTGCTGCCCCACCGCCAGTTACTCACGCAAGTATTTTTGAAAGCGATTGATGACCTAAAGAGCAACAACCTCAAGCATCAGTTCTCTGCGGCTGAGTTTCTGGCTGGCCCTGTCGCTGAGGAGTATATCGGCCATCTCGGGCTTCCTGAGTGGACACCCAAGCTGGCGCTACTGATCCACGCTCGGTGTGAGCTTCGTACCTGCCTCGAAATACCCGATTATTTGATGGAGACCCTCAGCCAGTATGCTCAAACCGGAGACGGCGAGCGGCCCGCTTCATTGTGATTTGCCCTGGGCCTCAAGAGCCTCCACCATCCAGCATGTGACTCAGCGGGCTGCTAACCAGCCCGCCTTCCCTGATCAGTTTCTTCGCCTCCGGGAATACCTATTTTTCCGTGAAGGCGAATGTCTTAACGGAGAATTCAATGTCAGATTTCCGATCGACTAGAGTAGGGATAACGAACGCGGCGAGGCTCCTCAACGTATCAGTCAGCAAACTGAAGGAGTCGGCTCGTAATGAGGCCCCAATCAAAGGCGTAATGCCGCCCAAGCCAATCGGCTACCTTGGCACATCAGCGAAAGAGATGTATTTCAATGCTGGAGAGATCATGGACTGTGCCGAAGAAATGAAAGGTATGCAGCGATCGCAATAAGCGCCGTAGCGTCATATTGTCCGCTGTCCACCGAGTCGCTGCTGGCTAACATGGCCGACACTTATGTTTTGAATGTATGCTACCTTATACGTCAAGTTCCTTAAAACCACGGTCGTGCAATCGGGGTCGTAAATCCTCCAGCGCATTTGTCGGCACACCAAGCCAGAAAAGATTTCGGGCACGCGTCACCGCAACATAGCCAATGCGTCCTGTCTCGGTGTCTACACCATCCACCAAGCCCTGGGCGTGTTCCTTGGTTGTCAGATATAGTACCGCATCCAGGCTTTCTCCCTTCGCCTTGTGAACTGTGTCCACACGAATGCGCGGCCGGTGAAAATTCCCTCCCAGATTAGCGGGAGCAAGTAACGGTCCATCAGGCAAATCTCTTGTAGTAACCTTTCTACTTAGCTTGTCGACGTTCGCCAGTCCACAATCCTGATCGATTTTATTCAGTAACACTTTGACTCTTTCGAGAAACCGCGAGTGCCACTGAGTCTTCCCATTTAGTGTTACAGCGGGCAGCCCCGAATCCGGATCGCGTGTGAATGCCCAGAGATGCCGACATAGGGCCTGATGCTCGGGATAGCGCATTGCCTGGGTAATCTTTGTCATCAGTCCTTTTGGCGGGTTGGCAAGCAGGCCGACGATGCCGATGGCCACCTGCTTGAATGCGCCTTGATAGTCCTGATATCGGTCGCGCAGGATTGCAGCCTGTGTAAAACGTTTGACTATGCCCCAGCCCGGGACCCCCTTGTTGCCGGCAAGCTTGTTTGCCAGATCACGGCCTCGGCAGAGAACAGCCGAACGTTCCGGCCTGAGACCGGCAGCCTCCACTGCCGCCTGAAATGCGGCGATGAGTCCCTCTCTATCGACACTGCGGCAAGGTACAAAGAAGGCACCATGAGTTGTAGAGGGTGATCCTCTGTCAGCCGTATCGATGCGACCGGTCAGACTATTGGCCAGGTCCAGGATAGGTGGCACGGACCGGAAGTTCATAGTCAGCTCCAGGCTGCTGACCCCTTCCCGTTGTCCATACTGCGATAGGAAAGACCCATCAGCACCGGCGAATTCATAGATCCCCTGGTTTGGATCACCGATCAGTGAGACCTGACAGCCTGCTCCCACAAGCTGTTCTATTATGGCCTGATGAACCGTGCAGATATCCTGAGCTTCGTCGATCAAGATATGCGGGTAGCGGTGAACCAGAGCGCGCAAAATGCCGGGTTGCTCTGCCAAAGTACGGTAGCACCAATAACGTCCAAGATTGTGGGTGTACGCGCCAATCCGCCCAAGACGATGCACCACGTTAACTGCTTGAGCGGCATCAAGCCTGTGCGTTTCACCTTTAATATCCGGGTAGCAGAAGTAGACACTCCCAGCGTCGATGCCGACCTGCATATCTACGATATCGCGCGGCTGTGTTTTACTCGGCCAAAACTGGTAATTTTTCAGAAATGGCTCTGCTCCGGTCACTAGGAAAGCTGTCTGCTGCGCACCCATCGCTCGATAGGCATGGGGACGCAACACATTGCTAGTGATGAAAGTATCCAGAGTATCGATGACGACGCGGGCATTGGTCATGCTTGTGTGCCCATCCTGAGCCAAGAGCTGATATTCCCGACGGAAAGTATCTACAGCGACATTGGAAAAAGATAAAAGGGCAACACGCCCGCGATGCTGGTCCAGCATCTGACGTATCCTGGCCAGCCGGCGCACGGCGGTGAATGTTTTGCCACTGCCTGCGCAGGCAATAACGGACAGAGGGGCCACTGGGGCATTGATAATTTTCAACTGATCATCGGAGGGTTGTGTCACTGCGCAGCATCTCCGATTTGACAGACATGGGCAATTGCATTGCGGATGTAGTCCGGAACCACAATATCGCGTCCTTCAGCGATAACCTGCGCTAGTTCTTGAGCGAAGCGCCCTTTTTGCACATTGTTTTGCTTACGCTCAAACATTCCACAAAATAGCGTACGTGCCCTATCTGCATCCCCTTCCATTTGGTCAACCTTAACTTCAAGGTCCGACGCGATATGTGGGTGCATTTCCTTAAGTGCAGCCAGCATCGTCTTGCGATTTGCGGCGTGCAGCGCAAGATCATATTCAAAGGTTTTAAGACCGTAAAAGACCTTGACGAGGGTATCCTCGAGTTCTTTCATACTAGCGGTATTGGGTGAGATCTTCACTGGGTCACCGGGCGCAGGAAAGACCGGCAGTGGTTTTCCATCAGCATCTGATTCTTTCTCGGGGTCGGCATCGGTTATAACCGCTACCGGAATTTTCAACGCTCGCTCGCCGAACAGGGGCAAAAACGAGTCGAAATTGAGCCCCTCGACACTGATCAAGCTAACGCCGTACTTACGTAGGTTGAAATCACACTTGTCTGCGAGAACTTTGACCAGCAGCAACTCGGCGGCGCCCTCGACGAATATGATACGACGTGCAAAAAACAGTTCAGCCCGGGTGACATCAAGGTAGCGCTCGAGCTTCTCCCGTTTTCCCCTTTCGAACTGGATATTGCGCGGGAAGAAGGTTTCTACGGTAGTGCCTGTATCGACCAGACAGGCGAGACTGTTGAGGTCAGCGATACTGGCGAAATTGGAAGAGTGGCTAGAAACAAAAAGCTGAACAGGCTTTTCACCTTCCACATCCTGGATCGTCTCGAGGTAGTCCAAGAGCACCGCCTGCAGCTGGGGGTGTAGATGTGCCTCCGGCTCCTCGATAATCAGGCCTCTATAACTTGCTTCCGCGTTTCTTGCCAGCTCACTGAGGACTACGGCCATATAAATCAGGTTGTTGAAGCCAAGTCCGTTCTGTTCAATTTCGAACTCATCCACTAACAGCGACAGGCGCGATGCCAGCCGCTGGAAATCACTGCCGCTCAGTCCTAGCTCCAGGGCTTGGGCGAGCTGTGGACCGAGCATTGTGGTGTGCCGTTTCGTGATAGCCGTATGGGCATTGATGATCGGTTCATGTTTTTTGAGATCATCATCAAGCTTTCTGAGGGCTTCATTAATGCCATCACGACCCTCTTCATCAGCAAGAAGCTGGAATAGACGGGAAAGTTTACTGTTTCGACTGGGCTTGAGTCCTTGTGAAGCGTCTCTCAGAGGTGGCAGATAGACTCCGCGCAGGTTCTCGATCATGTCCGCGGTCAGACCTATCTCTTCATGTTCTCCACACCAGCGCTTTGCACGTAGCCTGCCAATCCTGTCAGCTTCCGAATAGCGAATATTGATATGAGCTTCGAACCTGCCAGTCCCGTCGGGCTTCAGCGCTTCCAGGAAATCCGCCTCGTCCTCCGCGGATAAATCACGGAAGATATATTGGAATTTGATATCGCCTGCCGGAGCAACGCCATTGGATCGATGAATATCGTCGCAGTCAAAGCGCGGGTAGGGCTCGTCGTGTCCTGAAAGCAGCGAACGCAATGCATCAACAACAGCGGTCTTGCCGATGTTATTAGAGCCGACCAGGACATTGAGTCCTGGCTTGAATTCCAAATTGACTGATTGCAGTTTTCTGAAGTTTGTTATTTTCAGTTGAGCCAGATACACCGCTAGATCGCCCCCTGCGGACCGGTTTCTAATTTAGATAGTAGTATCATGACTGCGTTCTCAACGCATCCCCGCACCCCATTCAATAAAAGTTATGACCGGTTACCCCTGCAATATCAGTTACCTGAGGCTCACTAGAAATAGATTGCTTCGGGTACCGACAGCCCGAGACGAGGTCGATAAGCTATCTATCAGACTTCACGGAGACCAGTACACGACAGCCAAACCAGCAGCCACCCCCCGAGCCATCTGTGAAGGCTTTCTGCGAAAGGAGAAACAGCGCAACCTGGACAAGCAGATTCTGCCCAGTGAGAACGAGGTGATCGATAGATTGCTGGCTAGAGGCAACGAGCTGGAGAGCGCTTACCAAGAGATACATCAGAACCTCAGCCGTCACCACAATGCACTGGAGGAATTTCTTAGAAGATTGTTGAGTACAGCTGCATTCTGGAATCCGGAAGACATGAAGGCCGCCCGTATCGACCGAAATCGCCTGATCGAGGTCAATCGGCAGATCACTGAAAAGGCATCCGAGCTCTCGAGGCTCTTGAATGAACGCAGCGGCCTGCACAACCACTCCGGCTTTGCGGGAAATACCCACCATCACGTCTGTGAGGTCATCGAGGCGGCCTCAGAACACAACCCTCTTTTCGGAATGGAGGTTGGGGAGGAGTTCAGACGCTTGTACTACCAGTATGACCTCAAGTACTGGCCGTCATTGAGCGAATTCATGATGGAATTATCTTTGGACGCTCATGATTTGGAAATTAAAGCAACCGACCCGCTGACACAGGCGGCCACCGAAAGCTCAAGATCTTCAAAAGGCTATTTCCTCAAGGCCTTCATTGCGTCTATTGAGGAAGGCAGTACTTGCGCATTTGGACGGCTGCCCAGTGATTTGAGGATCACAGATAACGCTATGGCTTCCTTGATCAACTGCGCACTGGATCTGGATACAGAGGAGCTGGCATCTGCTGACTACGTTAAACGCTTCCGGCAGAGGGAACGCGAGCGCAGCAGCCGATAAGATGAAATGCTGGGGCTTGCAAGATAGTCGAATTGCACGCCCTATTCGGAGGATACGTCTGGCTTAAGAAAGTTCGGCCTTAGTAGAGCCAGTACTTGCCAGCCTCACCACCACCAGCTTGGTAGGGGATCGCTCGCTGTCACGGATGGCGACCTCGCCGTGCGTCGAGGCAGTATGGATAGCCCCTAGCCAATGGCTTTGCATACCAACCGGGTCCCACCGTCGCTTTCAGCGATCACCGGTCGCTGCACATGCTCGTACTTAACGTGCTATCCGCTTTTCCACCTGAGCCATCTCTGTAGGGTCAGCTTACAGTAAGGAGAGCTAACACGAAGAAGCGGTTAAGTGGCGACGATTCCCTGCCTCATGCGAAAGAAGTCCAGCTCTCCCTGTTCTGACCCGCTTCCCAATAGCCTTATTCCCTCCCTCCTGAGCCTTGCTCTGCGCGAGCGACGTAATTCTCGAAAAAAAATCTCAGTATCCCCCGGTTAAGTGTCAGTGGCTGCCCTATCTACCAGCGAGGCCCCTCAAGGGCACCTATGAGAGAGCACCGCTGGGAGGCGGAATTGAGATGATGGCGATGCGAGGCAGCACGCTTATAGGCGTGGCCATATTGGTTTGGGTCGCATGGATTGTCCTGGCGACCGATTCAGAAGCTCGAATTGAGCGTACATGTCAGCCCGTTCTGTGGTTTGGCAATGTGGCAACTTCACTGACGCAGCTGACCTTTCCTAAGCAACAGGAATCGGTGCATGAGGCGTTTGAATCAGCTGACTACGCTTGTCGCTTTACCGTGTGGCGTTTACTACATGAGGACGCCTGGATCGAAAGCCAGCAAGGCAACGAGTCTAGTGACCTGTCCGGGGAGAGCGAGCAATGATTTTCCCTGCCCGGCTGCTAAATCCTATCCGTAAAATTCTCGGCGTCACCGTGGCCTCCTTGGGGCTTACTGCTGGCGCGTATGCCGCCAATGATCAGCCTCTGGCGCTAGTTGAGTTTGCCAGCTTCGATTGCCCGCACTGCCAGGCCATGAGCCAGCATCACACTTCCATTCAGGCAGCCGTCGAAGCGGCCGGTCTGGATTACCGCTATGCCCCTCTGCCTTCCCATACCGGCCTAGAGCGAGCATGGCGTGAGCGTGCCTTTTACGCATCTCGCTCTATCTCTGGGGTAGCCGATGATGTTCGTAAAGCCTTTCTCGCGGCAGGCGAAAACGGCGTCCCCCTCAAGGACTTTGACGATGTGCTGGCGCACCTCCAGCTGCATGTGCCCCAAGTTCGGTGGAACGAGTTTGCGGACGACCATATCAGCGATCCCAGCTCTGTCGAGGCGATTGAGCGAGCAGCGAGGCTTGCTGGTCGGGCTGGGCTTCGTGAGTACCCCGCTTTTGTCGCTGTGTCTCGTTCTGAAGTGAAGCTATTGAGCCTGTCGGGAGACGTTGCCGAGAAGGCCGAGGCGGTAATCAAGTACCTGGAGAACCTTTGATGACACTGCGAAACCCTGTGCTTGCTGTCGCGCTGACAGCTGTTCTCACTGGCTGTGTCGCACATCCTCCGGCTCTGGAGCACGCACGCACGTCAACGCTACCTGATTCGTATAACACGATGACCAGTCGGCATGTGGTGATCCCTGCCTATACGCTTCAAGGGGTCAACGCGACCCGTACCACCAACTGGTACTACGGGGCTGGCCAGGGGCTTGATCGCTACGCTTACGGCGGCACCGTTTACGACGAGGCCTATTGGCAGCAGCGCCATGCCTCAATGCCGGATGACTACAAGGACGCCATGGAGTCTGTGCCTCTGGCGCGCTTCCATTTCGAGTTCGACTCAACAACGCTGACGCCTACCTCTCAGCGTGAAATGGCTTCCTTCCTGGAAGGAGAAGACCTGGCTGGCCGTGTGCTCATTGTTGGGTACACCGACCATATCGGCCCTGAGTCCTACAACATTTCACTCTCACAGCGCCGCGCTGATGCGATCGCGGGACAGCTCCATTTGGCTTGGCCAAAGGCCCGGTTCCTGACGGAAGGTCATGTCATCTATCCCAAGTTGGTTGACGGCACGACTGATGAAGCGCGGGCGGCAAACCGTCGCGCCGAGATTTTTTACCTGGAGGCAGACCAATGAACGTCTTTATCGCCCACGCCCAGATTCTACGAAAAGAGACGCCAAAGGAGCGCGGTCGTTCTGGCCTGATGGTGCTCAAGGTTGGTAAGAACAAGCGAAGCACAGAAGCCCTAATCCAATCTGTAAATCAGATCATTGTCCGAATTCCGAATCATCTATCTGATCGCGCAGCCAAGCTGGATGTTGATTCTTACATTGAAATTTTCGGCCATGTTGGCGGCATTGTGCGCCGTGCACACCACACGGGCGAGCAGCACCTGAGTGCCGAGTTGGTGGCCAACAACATCCAGCCGGCTGCCCCGATGATCGAGGGCAACATCGAAAAACATCTTTTCAATCGTTTCATTGCGATTGGCTTGCTGAGGGGGGTGAAAACTCCCGAGAAGGAGGGACCACCCTCCACAGCGTACCTGCAGATCGGCCCTGACCGACCGGACCTGGGGCGCTCCTTTCAGCATACCGGCGTGGTGTCCATGGCTGCTTTTGGGCGCGTTGTCGATCGACTTGTCGAGTACGAGGCCGGCACCGCCCTTCATGTTGAGGGACGAGTTACCGGCCTATTGCGAAAGATCCCCAAACCAGGAGCAGAAGGCGGCTTCGAGGAAAGTCTGGAGGTCGGGCTGGTGATGGATCGTGTCAGCCCCACTGCCATGGTCGCTGAGCGGATGATGACGCCGTTTGATGTGGCCAAGCCTGAAGCGCAGAACACCCCAGAAGAAACCAACGACGAAGCTGGCGCTGGGGAATCCGCGGCAGTGGCTGAAGAACAGCGCTAGGAGGTGGTCAATGATTGCCCTACCTGATTGTGTCCCTGAAATCGCTGATTACTACCAAGTACCCATCGAGATTGTCGCGGCAGTGCGTCTTCAAGAGAGCGGCAGCCGAGGGCAATTAGTGGGTCGCATAGGTCCGAACAAGAATGGCACTTACGACCTAGGCGCTATGCAAGTCAATACATGGTGGCTCGACCAGGAAACCAACCGGAATTACCTCCAGCAATGGGGAATTACCGAGCGTGAGTTGTTGGAAAATGAGTGTACGAATTTCGCTGTAGGGACGTGGATTCTCTACGACAACATCACGCGCTACGGCGAGTGGGAGGCGGCATTGGCCGCTTACAACGCTGGGTCGCCGAATAGTCCGGCAGGCCAGCAATACGCAAACGAAGTCCTCGCGACATTAGGAGATCAGTACCAATGACTACTTCCGTAGATACCCAGGCCACAACCAAGCAGGGCAAGCTCGCTCATCTAGTCGAATGCCTCCGCATGAACAAGAAGCGAGCAGCAGAGCGCTCACTGTTGGTTGCTACTACCGCTTTCCTGGCGATGCCAGCATGGGCACAGGAAGACTTTGAAGACTTCGCTGACAAGGTTGAAGAGCTGGCGCATGGGCCCTTCGGTATCGGCATTTCCATTCTGGCGCTGATCATCGGTTGCCTGGTGGGCCTTGGACGTCAATCTGCTGCCCCTGCGTTCCTGGGTCTAGGGATCGCCGGTGCCTTTGCGGTCGGCCCCTTCATGATCAAGGAAATCTTCAGCTGGTTCTCAGGCACCTGAGTTAGGAGTCGCGGGTCATGTCTAACGAGTCCTATCGGATACCGCAGGATGTTGATGCCCCTATCCCCATCTTCGCCTGGGAGATGACCGAGGTGGTTGTCGCCATCATGGTGATCGGCGTGGGCATCATCATGCGGTTTTTTATCCCAGGCCTATTTGCGGGGATCTTTCTCATGATGATGGCTAAGAAGATGCGTGCCGGCCAGAAGCGGGGACAAGTGCAGCATGTCTTGTGGCGGATGGGGCTCAAGTTAGACCCGCTGCTTGGCAAATACGCACCTAGGCCAATGCGATTGGAGTACATTCGCTGATGAAATACCTCAATGCATTGCGAAATCAGTGGGTCGCTGCCAGGGGCTGGATGTTCTGCACCCTGCTCCTGACTGGGTTGCTGATCTATGTCTTGCAGAGCTATGTCCAGCTCAGCGCCAATATGCCAACCCGGCTGGTTCCCTACAACCTGCACGTCGTGGATGGGCCGGTCGAGGTGGGCGCCAGCGCTGGTTATACCGATGCGAGCTACCTCACTGAGATAGCCATGGCGGATGCCCAGCTGCACAGCTCTTGGACCCCAAGGAACGTGAGAAGCCAATACGCTCGGTTCCAGAACCGGATGACGCCGGCCCTCTATGCCAAGGTCGGCAATGATCTACAAGCACGGATTCCAGACCTGGAGAAATCTGAGCGTACCCAGGCCTTGTTCATTGAAGGGACCCAAGTCCTAGACGGCACAGTGCGAGTTTATGGGCGCTTGCGGGCTTGGCATGGCACCGAACAGATCGAAGACGAACCGATTGCTTACCGTGTCCGCTATTCCTTCAGCGGTGGCGTTCCGTATGTCGCTGGTTTCTCTTTGGAGGACGAATGAAAAAGCCTAAGATGCAGGGGCTGGTCATGGTGGCGGCGCTTGCCGTCGCCACCTTTGTCAGCGCCAGCGATGATGTCCAGAAGGTGGTTGTATCCACCGATGCTTATAACCGGCTGGTATTCCCAGAGCCGTACTCTACGATTGTTATCCCCCCCGAGGCCGAGTTGCGTGACAACCCTGTGCCGACTGATGGCAAACGTGGTCTCCTCATCCGTCCTGCAGACGAAGCCGACCCGTTCTCTATCTTCATCCAGCTGCGAAGCGGCGAGGCCTTCACGGTGAAGCTAGCGCCGGAAAGCGGCATCGATGCCCAGGTGTTCCGGTATCGAAACGCCCCTGACCTATCCGCAGAGCCCGAAAGGGAAAGCCGGCCCAAGGATCGTTGGATTGCTGACACTATCCTGTCCGCTTTCCAGGGGGCTCGCCCTAGCGGGTTTGAGCCGGCTGGCGCCCCGCCTAGTGCCCGACTTGAAATGCCTAATGGCGGCACGCTCAAGCTCACAGCGGAAACCCAGTACCGTGGTTCCGGCCATGTCGTGAATATTTACCGGCTGTCTTCTGATACCTCCCTTGAAGTCGAGCCTCGTGACTTCTACCGCGATGGCGTCGTTGCTGTTTCCTTGGAAGGGGACACGGTAAGTGAGCGCGATCAGCCCCGAATGATCGTCGTGGAGGTTGACCGTGGCTGAAGATCAGAACAACCAGCAGCCGAATGAATCGGGCCAGGACAAGCCTTCTAGGGTGGCCAAGGCCCGAGCTAAGTCCAAGGTAGTCTCTCAGAGCCTGTTGGAGCGAGCGCAGGGAAGAAAGTGGCTTCTATATGGTGGTGGGGCCTGCCTAGTCATCTGGCTTGTGGCAAGTAACGCTATTAGCGCACGAGACAACAGTAGCAATAAAGCGCCCCCTCCCCCGGAATTTATGGACACCACGCCGGATACACGGCATGGGGAGGAAGTCACTATTTCCCGACTTCAACAACAGTTAAGGGAGGCTCATGAAGAATTGGCAGACCAGCGCGAGAGTCAAGAGCAGAGGGATGCACGACTTCAGGCGCAGCTCGAAGAAATGCAGGCTGGCATGGAATCCGAACGCGAGCAAACGCGGGAAACCATGGAGTCGCTGCGCACACGACTAGCCGATATTTCTAGCGGAGATGATGGCACCAGTGAGGTTCGCATTGGCACATCTTCAAACAGAAGCACCGACGCCAACCGTGCCCCGTCTGACTATCTTCGCCCCCCCCGAGGCGACGACGCTAGCGCGGTACCTCCGCCCCCGGTAGCGCGTCGAGATGGTGACTCTGGCCGTGCCGGTTTACCCCCGAGGCAACAATCGTCGACACAGGGCGGCGTCATTCCTTCACAGTTTCCACAGCTCCAGAAGGAAGAAGGACCGGCTGACCCGATCGTACTCAATGGCTCAAGTGGTGAGTCCAGCGCTCGCATCTTACGTAATGAAGCGGCTCAGCAGGATGACGAAGAAGAGGATCTGGGGCCACCTAAAGCTGGGTTCCTCCCTATGGGGTCGTTCTCTGAGGTGGCAATGTTGACTGGCGCTGACTTTGGCGCTGCCGAGCGTACCCGCAACAACCCTCAGCCGGTGCTATTCCGCATTCAAAACGATGCATTCCTACCTGGCAGTGCGCGGTATCGCCTCGCTGACTGCTTTGGTATGGGCGGTGGCTACGGTGATTTGTCGAGCGAGCGAGCGCATATCAACGTCTCTCGTATTTCCTGTGTCGATACACGGACTGGAATGATGCTTGAGTCTCCAATCAATGGCTACATCGTGGACTCGGATGGCCGTCTGGGGCTTCGCGGCAAAGTTGAGCGACGTGCTGGCGCCCTGCTGGGTAAGGCCATGCTTGCTGGCTTCGCAGAAGGCGCCAGCAGCATTGCTGCAACAGCAGCTCAAGGTGCTGAATCGGCTGTCACAGGCAGCGGCGTTGTCACCACCATCGACCCGAACAGTGTCGCCGAGGTTGGCATGTACGGCGGTGCAGGCCGCGCGATGGAGATACTGGCAGAGCGTTACATCGAAGAGGCTGAATCCATGTTCCCGGTGATCGAGGTTCCATCAGGGCGCCGTGGCACTGTTGTAATCCAGGAAGGCCAGAAGCTCGAGTGGGAAGCCTACGAGCTGGCCGACAAGATGCCGAGCGAGGGCTAATACGATGAGCTTAAAGTTGATGATCCCCTTGACCGCCCTGCTGTTCCTCGGTGGGTGTGCCACTGTCCAGCATGATTGTGAGCTGGGAAGCGAGTGTGTCGGTACCGGCGATGTTTATGAAGCTGCGGTGGCAAATAGTGGTTCCTCTGAAACAGTGATGGAGGGCCGTAAGGATGGCTCAGAAGCTGAAGAAGAAAAGATCGAGCAATGGCGACCCTATAGCGGGGGAGGCCTAACCGATATGCCTGTCTACCAGCCAGGTAAACCGGTGCGTATCTGGGTGGCGCCATGGCGCGGTGATGACGGCATTCTACGATCGGGCGAATACCTGTATGTGACTCTGCCTGATGACTGGAGTTATGGCCAGCTGCGTGACGATGGCATTGGGGCAGGCATGATCGGACCTTCTCCGGGTGTTCAACACATCGCGCCGAGAGGGCAAGACGCCAGCGTGAATCCTTATCGCATTCAGCCGCAAATGCAGATCGTCCCGGAGAATTGATATGAAGATAACCGCGATGACTCGTATGCGGCACCAAGTGCGCCGCATGATCCAGCAGGGCGCTCCCGATTATGGCGATCGCGCCCTCCCCCTCCAGGCAGCCGAGGCGCTGACTGAGCGGGATGATCCCGCGAGCCTGCTCCCCTACATCGACTATGAAGATAACTACTGTGTCCGGGATGATGGTAAACATCCTCAGCTTGGCTTCGGCGTCCAGTTTGCGCCATTGATGGTGGCTGGCAAGGACATCGAGGAGCAAATCGAGTCGCTGATTACGCGAGCGCCAGCGGACACGGTTATCCAGTTCGTCGCCCATAGTTCGCCGGCCATTGAGGACCGGATAAATACCTGGCAGGCACGGCGGTTACGTTACTGCAAAGACCCTATGCTCCAAGAGCTGGTAGAGCGCCGTAGCAAGCACATGCTTGACGCCGCGGCCGGGAACAAAAGCCTCCTACCGAATGAGCGTCTATATCCCCGGGAGGTGCATTACTTCGCCTTTTTCACCATGACCTTTGGCGGTGACCCAGAGCATGCTGAAGAGATTCGTTCATGGCGGCACATGTGCGACGAATTCCGGCAGTCGGTGATGGGGACATTCAGCTCTATGGGCCTGTCCCCTGCCCTGATGAACGAATTGGGTACGCGACGTGTGCTGCGCCGCATAGCCAACCCACAAATGGTGCCAGGGGAGCTTCAACGCCTGGAGGAGGAAGGTGGTCACTTCATTGATTCCATTTTCGATAAGCGCACACGCATTCGAGTGAAGTCCTCGGGTGCAGTCCAGTTTAGCGACAATGAAAGGGAGGTGGATGTTGTCCCTTTGACCATCGACACCTACCCGGACTACCTGCGTCTCTACATGACAGGTGACATGCTTGGGGAGTTGAAGTCGGCGACCGATCGGATCGCGCCGGCCTACTGGATGTATACCACCATCTACAAGCCGAACACCGAAAAGGCTCGTGATGACATCACCATGCGAATGGGCATGATCTCAAAGCAATGCATGAGTGATTCCGAGTGGTACAAGGGGATGATGCCGCACCTCTTCACGCGGCGTAGAGATACCCAGCAGCTGCTCAACGATACTCGCTCAAACTACTGCCCGGTACGCATGTGGTCGGGGATCAATATCATCACCGAACCCGAGCGAGCAGCTTCGGACGCGGACTATGTTTCCTCGTTGTGGCGGAAAGCAGGCTTCAGAGCCTCGCGTGAACGCTATATCTCGCTGCCTATCTGGTTGTCGTCTTTGCCATGGGGCTACAACCCACGCATGGACAAGCCTACATCAGGCCTTCAGCGGGCACAGATGGTGTCCAGCCTAAACGGCGCTTGCGCCTCAATCTGCCAGGGCGATTGGGGCGGTAACGGGCCAGTAGTACGCAAAGACCCACAGGGGAACCCTTACCTCTACGCAAACGGACTGTTGCTGGTTTCTCGCCGCGGTCAAATGTCGTGTATCGACATTTTTGATTCGGCCACCTCATACAATTTTTCGGTGATCGCGACCTCGGGTGCGGGTAAGTCATTCCTTGCCAACGAATTCGTTACCGACATGCGCTGTCGTGATGGCGTGGTCCGTATCATTGACGTGGGCGGCTCTTATAAGGAGCTGTGTGAACTGCTGGGCGGTCAGGAACTGAGGTTTGATCCTAACCATCCGGTCTCACTTAACCCATTCTGGGGTATCAAAGGCAAGCAGCGTTACGACGATGATGAAGGTGGCAGCGAGATCGCAGAAATGATCCCGGTGCTGAAGGATGCCATATCTCAGATGGCGTTCCCCCTAGGTGAGCCCGACAACTACGAATACCAGTTGATCGAAAAAGGCATCCTTGAGGCGCACGATAAACATGGCGAGGTCATGGAAACCAAGCATGTCTATCAGTGGCTTGAGTCCCGGGCAGACAGTGATCCGGTGGCCAAGAGTATTGCGTTGCAGTTGGAGCCGTATGCCGTAGGTCGGCATGCCGCATGGTTCAACGGTGAGCCCCAGCTGGATCTTTCCAATGAGTTCACCATACTCGAGCTGGAAGAGCTAAACGTCGATCGTGAGCTTCGGAATGTGGTCATGACACTCCTGATGGCTCGGACGACGCGGGACATGTATCTGCGCCCACGCAACATCCCGAAAATGATGCTGATCGATGAGGCATGGGATCTACTCGCGGACCCGAAAAGCGGGAAGTTTATCGAAACCGCCTTCCGGCGCATCCGTAAGTATTACGGCAGTGCCGGTTTCATTACACAGGGCTTCAAGGATACCGACCTGTCGCCGGCCGCTCAGGCTGCCTTCGACAATGCACCTTGGACGTTTGTGCTCAAGCAGTCGGGTCCCTCGCTCGACTACGCACAGAAAAACGGAAAGCTGGGCGGCGAAGACGAATTCCTATTCGATATGCTGCGCGGTGTGAAGCCCGGTGCCGGCTATTCGGAGGTCTTCGTCAAGCACGAGAGCGGGGGTGGCCTTTTCCGCTTTGTGGTCGATCCTTACTCCTACTTCCTATATTCGACCAATCCCAAGGACCAGGCACGCCTGATGAAGCTCACTTCAGCGGGCTACAACACGCAGGAGGCCATCCGCATGCTGGCCGAGGGGCAAGGGTAGGATTGGCTTATGCTGGCGCTCCTGTCTGCCTTGTCGGCCTGTTTCGCTGGGGCGCTTGGTTATACTGTGATGGTGGTATTGCCGGTGGTGGTCTTCGTTGGCTTACCCCTGGAGTTCATACGTCCCCCTGGTGAGCTTATGACAGTCACTTGGCTGGCCAAGGCCACCTACCTCGCAGGTGGGTGGCTAACTGCCCTCGCCTGGCTAGGGCTTAGGCTGGCGCCAGCCAGTTACCGTATCGGCCGGCTATTCCCAAGGGCTCGTGAGATTGCAGATCGTGTCTGGGTTTACGAGACGCCTGCCCTTCAGGCCTATGCTATGCCGAGCCCTACGGGTGGCGTTGTAATCGTTTCCCGGGGCGCCCTCAATCTGCCTCCTGATGAGCTTGAGTGGCTGCTGGCGCACGAGAGGTCACACCTTCGCCGCGGCGATGCGTCTGCGAGCCTATACTGGTGGACGCAGCACAGCATTTTGCGGGTGGCGCTTTGGCTGGCGCGGTTGATCTATACAATTCTTCGTCCCATTCCCCTGATTGGCCTGTTGAGCGGCTTGTACTTTTCTGTGGCGAGCTTGGGGATTCGCTTGGCATTAGGGCTTTTCAAAGTCTTGGACCGCCACTTAGGGCATCTAATGGAATATCGTGCCGACCGTGACGCGGCGCGTGTTGCCTCTCCAATAGCAGGCTGCCGGCTTCTCAGTAGGCTCTCTACGGGTCTTGAATCGAGCTGGGGGCTTTTCTCGACACATCCGCCGACATATCGGCGTATCAAGCGCCTGGAGCGTATGACATGAGTTTGATGGGGTATCGCTCGACACTGCTAAGATCCGTTATTGCTCTAACTATCTTCTACAGTCTCGCCGCGGCTACTGCTTTTTACTTCATGGGGCCGGAAACGCTGCAGGAGTGGCTAGCTGGCGCTGGCTTTTGGGTAGAGGGTGACGAAGAGATAAACCCCGCGAACGCGGCATCAGCGGCCACTGAGGTCGTCCTGGCAAGGTTGCGTGTTGTCTGGCCATGGTTAGCCGGGGGAATGGCTGCTGGCTCTGTGATCGTTCTGCTCATAGTGGGAATGGGATTAATAACACGTCGACAGCGCGCTAAATCTCGCGGTGAGTTCCGGGGCATGGATCTCTCAATTACGTACATGCCTTATCCTGATCCGATTAACTTCAAGCCAGTGAAAGCGCAGCTGTCGGGTAACGTTCCGGCACATCACATGCCGCTAATTAACCAGTTGCTCGGTTACCTCCAGGCTCACCCTGATGCTTTTTGCGGTGACGGCCACAGTACGACACTGCTTGAGCACCATCTAGGCGTGATCGATGAGGCCTTCGAGTACGAAGGTGCCGATCCCCTCCTCCCTCTTGCCGCGGCAGCACATGATATTGGCAAGACTGTTTCGCATGCGAAACAGGACGGGCAGTGGGTCCGCCTGTCCTACCACGATAAACAGAGCGGGCGTCTGTTGGCAAAGTTCCCCGCGTGGTGGGAGTTGCCTGAGGATGAGCGAGCCATACTGTTGCTGGCAGTAAAATACGAGCATTCTCCCAACCTGATGCCAGTGGCTTTCCCTGGCCTCAGTAGCAAGGGGGTGCGCCGCGCAGTCACTCTCCTCCAGCAGCTGCGAGAGATAGACGGCCTCGCTACACGAGGCGAGAAACGCAAGGTGCTTGAGAATCTGAACGTCCAGGAGCTGGCGATCGAAACGTTCTTGCGAGTGGTTCCCCAAGTACCCTATCAGGTGAAAGGTTTAGCGAAGCGTGTCAAAGCGGCAGGCTTCCGCGTTGGTGAGCGGCTTTACCTCTCCGAACATCATGTTCGGGAGACAGCCCTTTCCAAGCTGGATGATGACGTTGCCGCGGCCTTTGGCGGTGACTTTCGAGCCCGAGGTAAATCAGGGGAGTTTACACAGGTACTTTTGGCAGCATTGGCCGATCGCGGCTGGCTCATCACTGAAATCGAGGGAGTGCCAGAGGGGAGCGAAGCGGCGAAGACCTGGACGTTGCCATCTGACCAAGCGTTGTGGCGGGTACGTTCCGGCATAATCGAGTTCAGGGGAATGATCGCGGTGGAGCTGCCAGTAGAACACCAAGGCCTATACCCGCGAGAAACCGCTTATGAGGTAACCGTCCTCGGCCCCCAGGGCAAGCACAGTAGCAACGCTGGCGTTGCGCCAACAAAAGACAGTGGTAAGCGGGAAGAGCGCATGACTAAGCCTAAAGGTATTCCAGCGTCAGACGTATGTGATGTCAGCCTGTTTGCTTCAGTGCCTACGGGTACGGGTGATGCAACGAAAACCAGTGGGAATGCTGCACAGAAGAGTTTAGGGGCAGCGAGCAAAACCTCTACATTCAGCCATGAATCACTCACGAATACCGACGTGGCTTCCGCCTGGCTGCTAGATGATTCCCAGGCGGCAGGTGGGAATACTGCACAGGAAGAGACGCGACAGCCCACCCCTTGCGGTGGGGATGCTGCACAGAAAGGCAATGGCACCCAGAACCAGCAGGCCTCCGCAATGGTTGAAACAGGCGAAGGAAAAGATATAGCCGGTGCCAAGCCGATGGATGATCTCCATGCGGCAGGTGGGGATACTGCACAGGAAGAGACGCGCCAGCCCATCCCTTGCGGTGGGGATGCTGCACAGAAAGGCAATGACACCCAGAACCAGCAGGCCTCCGCAATGGTTGAAACAGGCGAAGAAAAAGATATAGCCGGTGCCAAGCTGATGGATGATCTCCATGCGGCAGGTGGGAATACTGCACAGGAAGAGATGCGCCAGCCCACCCCTTGCGGTGGGGATGCTGCACAGAAAGGCAATGGCACCCAGAACCAGCAGGCTTCCGCAATGGCTGAAACAGGCGGAGAAAAAGTTATAGATGGTGCCTGGCTGCTGGACGATTCTCATACGGCAGGTGAGAACACTACACAGGAAGGCACGGGCCAGCCAATACCTTGCGGTGGGGATGCTGCACAGAAAGGCAATGATGCCCAGAATCAGCAGGCCTCAGCCAAAGCTGAAACAGGCGACGAAAAGGCTATAGTTGGCGCTTGGCTGCTAGAGGATGTCCCCGGTGTCGGTGGGGATATTGCACATTATGAGCAGGATGGGATGAGTAATTCCATTCATACTAAGACTCCAGCAGGATTTAAAAGAGAATCAGAGGGAGCTTGGTTACTAAATGAGATTGTTGAGGCGGCCGGTGGGAACGTTGCACAGATAGCGACCAATGACCAAATTTCGCCCACAACAAGCGGGGGGGATGTTGAACTGATCGCTGAGCAAGCCGAACCCACGAATGACTTTTCAGAGATTAGTCAGCTGACGCTAGGGGCTGACGCAGATAACCATAGTGATGTTTCGGCTGAGCTGGGTGACTGGAGCCCAGAGGCCGATAACGCACCGAATGATACCCATATTCAACTTGGCCTGGGGGAGGCAATGCTGGCCACAGCTGAGCATGAGTCCCCAGTGACACAGCCGAGCCATCAGCCAGTCCCTACTGTCATGGTTGATAAAACGACGCAAGGTGCTACAGAACAGCAGAAATCGGCTGTGTCTGGGCAGAAAGATGTACGGACATCCTCACCTATCCAGCGACGCCTGAAGAAGCGAGGTGGGACCTCGGCTGGTCGCCAAAAGGCTTTAAACAACGAAGCGCCAGCGGATAAAAGCGAACAGACAGGCCAAGTGAAAGCGAGCAGAGGGTCATCCAAGCCTGCCGGTGCCAAGGCGGAAGTAAAAGGAGTGCCTAAGCTGTTCAGTTGACCAAACATCACCTTGCGGAGATGGACTTCGAAGCGCTGAAGTTATATGATGCATTTATGTAGCAACATCGCTGCATTTTTGCAGGGAAAATAGGCTATGAGCGTTGAAGCAATCATCGAGCCGTCCGATTACGTTGCTCCCGACACTTTCAATCAATTCCTCGCTGACTTGAAAGCTCGGGCACGGCAAACCAAGAGCCCAATCATCAGCCCGAGGATGTTCTGCCTTGCCCTGGGCATGGATGTACAGACGCTGGCCTCGCGGGCGCATGTCCACCGCGTTACTGTAAACCGCGCCCAGGGGGCTGAGAAGCTGCAGACTTACTTACGGGATGCGGTGCGAGTCATGGGAGCAGCGGCTGACATAAATGGTAATTTTCAGGATGCCGCGTTCTGGTTTCGTAATGAACCGATCAGCGCATTCAATTTCAGGACACCAGAGCAGTTGGTCAGCGAGGGACGAGCTGAGGATCTATTGAACTATGTTCAATCACTTCACGCAGGCGCGGCTGGATGATCCTTACCAGACTGGCAGATCAACCAGCCTATCGTGTCCATGTCCCCCGCTGGGCCATCGCCCC
>Ga0209345_10001485_pt1 | contig 27843 bp, 22 predicted proteins | sample Cruoilmetagenom7_FD_187294 | JGI IMG/M metagenome (GOLD analysis project Ga0209345, IMG submission 187294) | Oil polluted marine microbial communities from Coal Oil Point, Santa Barbara, California, USA - Sample 7 (SPAdes) (version 2) | ecosystem: Environmental > Aquatic > Marine > Oil seeps ...
AAGTGCTGCGTATCATCAACGAGCCAACCGCTGCGGCGCTGGCCTATGGCTTGGACAAAAAAGAAACCCAGACCATTGCGGTTTATGACCTTGGTGGTGGCACGTTCGATGTGACCATTCTGGAAATTGACGATGGTCTGTTCGAAGTGAAATCCACCAACGGTGATACATTCCTTGGCGGCGAAGACTTTGACATGAAGCTGGTTAAATACCTGTCAGACGAATTCAAAAAAGAAACTGGCGTTGATCTGTCCAAGGACAAGATGGCGCTGCAACGTTTGAAAGAAGCCGCCGAGAAAGCCAAGATCGAGCTGTCTTCGGCCACGCAAACTGAAATCAACCAACCATTCATTTCGATGGATCCAAATGGTGGGCAACCGCTGCACATGGTGCTGAAACTGACCCGCGCTAAATTGGAAAGTCTGGTTAGCGATCTGATCAAAGCTTCCTTGAAGCCTTGTAAAGAAGCTCTAAAAGATGCGGGTATTTCCACAAGCGATATCGATGAGATCGTTTTGGTTGGTGGTATGACGCGGATGCCAAAAGTGGTTGAAGAAGTCGGAAACTTCTTTGGTAAAGAGCCGCACAAGGGTGTGAACCCAGACGAAGTGGTTGCTATGGGTGCCGCCATTCAGGCCGGCGTTTTGCAAGGCGACGTCAAAGACGTGGTTCTGCTGGATGTGACGCCGTTGTCACTGGGTATCGAAACATTAGGTGGCGTATTCACCCGCCTGATTGACCGCAACACCACGATCCCAACCAAGAAATCTCAAGTGTTCTCGACCGCCGAAGACAACCAGAACGCCGTAACCATCCGCGTGTTCCAAGGCGAGCGTGAAATGGCGACGGACAACAAAATTCTGGGTCAGTTCAACCTGGAAGAAATTCCGCCAGCCCCACGGGGCTTGCCACAGATTGAGGTTACCTTTGACATTGATGCCAACGGTATCGTGTCGGTCAGCGCCAAAGACAAAGGCACCGGCAAGGAGCAGGTGATCACCATTCAGGCGTCTGGCGGTCTATCCGACGACGAGGTCGAGGCGATGGTCAAAGAGGCCGAAGAAAATGCCGAGTCCGATAAAGAGCGCAAAGAGCTGATCGAAGCCCAAAACCAAGCTGAGAGCTTGATCCATTCGACTGAAAAATCGATGGAAGAGCACAAAGACAAGGTGGACCCGACCACCATCGAAGCGATTGAGTTGGCTATCGTTGCGCTGAAGGATCAGCTGGAAACAGAGGATGCCACCAAAATCAAATCCGGCATCCAGAACGTGACCGAAGCGGCAATGAAATTGGGCGAAGCTATCTACAAATCTGCTCAAGAAGAAGCGGGCCAAGAAACAGAATCAAACCCCGAAGACGACATTTCGGGTGTTGATGATGATATCGTTGATGCCGATTTCGAAGATCTGGACGACGATAAACGCGCGTAAGGCGATAACGACGTTTTAGGCCGACCTGATTTTGTCGGGTCGGCCTTTGCGTTCCCAAAGGGGATAAGACATGTCAAAACGCGATTATTACGAACTATTGGAAATCCAGGTCAGCGCCTCTGCGGATGAAGTCAAAAAGGCTTATCGCAAGAAAGCCAAAGAACTGCACCCGGATCGCAATTCTGACAACCCTAAAGCCGAAGAGCAGTTCAAAGAAGTGAACGAGGCTCACGAAATTCTGAAAGACGCCGAAAAACGCGCAGCCTATGACCGTTATGGTCACGCAGCCTTTGAGGGGGGCGGCGCACCACGCGGCGGCGGCCAAGGCGATTTCTCTTCCGCATTCTCGGATGTTTTTGACGACCTGTTTGGCGACTTTATGGGGGGCCAACGCGGCGGCGGACGCCCACGTGCCACACGTGGCTCAGACCTGCGCTATAATTTGCGCGTCTCTCTTGAAGATGCCTTTTCGGGGTTACAAAAAACCATTGACGTTCCAACATCGATTGCCTGTTCGGAATGTTCCGGTACGGGCGCTGAAAGTGGTGCTGAACCCGTAACTTGCCCGACCTGTTCGGGCATGGGCAAAGTCCGCGCGCAACAGGGTTTCTTTACCGTTGAGCGCACCTGCCCCACCTGTCAGGGCGCAGGCCAAATGATCAACAACCCCTGCAAAGCCTGTTCTGGCGCTGGGCGCACCGAAAAAGAACGCTCCTTGTCCGTCAATATCCCGGCTGGTGTCGAAACCGGCACACGGATCAGGCTGTCTGGCGAAGGCGAAGCGGGTCTACGCGGCGGACCATCGGGTGACCTCTATATCTTTATCGAGGTCAATGAACATGCCCTGTTCCAGCGTGACAGCGTCAACCTTTATTGCCACGTCCCTGTCAGTATTGGCACAGCGGCCCTTGGTGGCGACATCGAAGTGCCGACCATTGACGGCGGTCGTAGCCGCGTGAAAGTGCCCGCTGGATCACAATCCGGTCGCCAAATGCGCCTGCGCTCCAAAGGTATGCCTGCTCTACGTGGCAACGTCTCGGGCGATATGTTTATTGAATTGGCGGTGGAAACACCCGTCAACCTGACCAAACGGCAAAAAGAAATTATGCGTGAATTTGAGGATGTGGCAGCCGATAACAACCCCAATGGGTCCAGCTTTTTCTCGAAGGTGAAAACCTTTTGGGACGGGATGAAGAGCTAGGTTTTCGTCGTTTGGGTTAACCAAATATTCACCATATCAGGTGAACTTGGTCCCTATGGCCACGCAGAACCAATTTTCAGAAATGCCGCTGCCCCTGTTTGACGGGTCAGACGAGGCTGTCGTGCCCAAATCGACTCCGCAACCGTCCTATATCGCTGATCATCGCAAACGTCTGCGAAGCCGCTTCATTGAAGGGGGTGCAGCGGCCTTGCCAGATTACGAGATGCTGGAACTGGTGCTGTTTCGCGCCATCCCGCGCCGCGATGTAAAACCGTTGGCGTGGCGTTTGCTGGACAAATTTGGCGATTTCAACCGAGTGATCTCGGCCTCGCCCAAACGTCTGTGCGAAATCAAGGGCGTTGGCGATGCCGTGGTGTTGGAACTAAAGATCGTCGAGGCCGCAGCGCATCGATTGGCCCGCGCCCGTGTGATGCAACGACAGGTTTTGTCGGGCTGGGACGCGGTGCTGGATTACTGCCACACCACAATGGCCCACCGCGAGGCCGAGCATTTTCGTGTGCTCTATCTAGATCGCAAAAACGTGCTGATCGCCGACGAGGAACAGGCCAAAGGCACCATCGACCATGTGCCGGTTTACCCGCGCGAAGTGGTGAAACGGGCCTTGGAGCTGAACGCCTCTGCATTGATTCTGGTGCATAATCACCCGTCCGGCGACCCTACCCCGTCTGATGCAGACATTAACATGACCAATCAAATACAGGATGCCGCCTTGGCCTTAAGCATCACATTGCACGACCATCTGATCATCGGCAAATCCCGCGAGTTGAGCTTTAAAAGCAAAGGGTATTTGTGAGCAGAGCTACTTTATCCAGACCTCGACCCGCCGGTTCACCTGACGACCCCATTCGGTGTCATCACATGCCATCGGCAGCGCTTCGCCAAAGGCTTTGGTGCTGAGCGTCGTTTGATCAGGCTTCATAGTTGTCGCCGCCAATTTCACGGCAGCCCTCACCGCTTTGGCACGATGCTGCGAAATCGTCCGGTTTCCACTGGCAGCGCCTTCGCCATCACTGAACCCGACAAACATCAGTTCGCGCCCGTCATAAACACCGGCCTCAAGCAGCCGCGCCAGCAGCACAACGTTGGACCGCGATTGGGCATCCAGCGAGGATGAACCGGTGTTAAACCGGAAGTTGATGGTTAGTCGGGCCGCTGGGCGCAGTGCCTCAATCATCTGCTGCAAATCCGCCAGCCTGGTTTCATCGCCTGCGGCGGCAATGGCGTTGGCAAACCGTTTGCCCTGATCGTCAATGCCAATCTGCGTGACATCCTGATCGACAAACCCAACGTGGCGAACGGCGCGTTGCGCAGCTGGTGACCGCAGAAACGCCAAAAATTCACGCGCGGTTTTGGGCAATCGCCGTGCTGGCGTGTAGAGAAACAAGGGTGTCGCCAGCGGGTAATCCTCGGTTTTCAGGCCGCGGCGCGAGGCGGTAAACGCCATGCCGCATGTGCCCCGCAAGGTCAACATTTTGGCATTTCCAATTTCGGAAAACCGCGTGATTCCGATGGAAAACGGATCTCTTGCAACCGCATCGGCCACCTCAGCCGCCGTTTCGTGGTGCTTGATTGACGCGGCCAAATCATGTTTTTCCAGACCCATTACATCAGTTTCAAACTGCTGCGCCAAACCTGTATCCGCTGATAAGTGATGCATAAAGATTGGCGCATCCGGTCCGCCGATGTCCTGCCAGCTGGTAATGTCGCCCGCATAGATCCGCGCTAAATCCATCAGCGAAACCGTGGTGACCGGGTTATCTTGTGCAACGACAGGCACCAACCCGTCCAACGCCACAATCCGGCTGCGCGCCGCGCGTTTCATGTCACCAAGCCCAGCCTTAAGGGCGGCTTTGGTCTCGGCCGAGTTGATTTCACGCGTTGCCAAGACCATATCAGCATCGCCGTTTAGCATTTCGGCAAAGCCGCCATCTGTGTTGGATATCCGAAAGGCAATGCGTGCGATGTCTTTGTCAGTTTCGGCTAGACGCAAGATATAGGTGTAATGCGAGTCGTCCTGAACAATCCGCTTAACCCGCATCCCGCTTTGTTCGGCAAACATTTCCACCAATGTAGGGAGCAAAACTGCCCCCATGGAGCGGGCACCTGTGATGGAAAATTCCGCCACATAGCTCTCAAGATTGGGACAGCCAATTCCCGCACATGTCACACCGGTTCCATCCAGTGTCAGCGCACCATATATTGACTGAACTCGGTAAAACTCGCCATCAAATGACAGCAATGTGCCGCTCACCGAAACCTTGCCGTCGCGCGAGGTTAGGGTCACATCCTGAGCCATTGCTGGCGCAAGCATTCCAATTAGGAAAAGTGCGGCGAGGGCCGCCGCACGAAAAATTTTCATCTGTCTTCCCGAGATTACCGCATTGGGTCTAGAGTATTCTAGTTCTGTGCGATCTTTAAGTCTCTTAGAAGATTATTCAACACCAGAAAATCACCAATAGCATCACAGGGCGGCATCGAGAGTATCAAATCACTGACAGAAATCATGCCATCAACACCGCTTTGCAGGGCCTGAGCCTCAATTTCTTTGTTACAGGTCTTGGCCGTGACCTCGGCCTCGACGCTTAGGCGAACCACACCGGATTTTTGCACCAGCCCGGATGGGAACGTATAAATCTCGGTGTGTTTGGCGCCTGGGAAATCGATATCGCCAAGGGATGTAATATACCCGCCACGTGCCTGAAGCACAGCGGCGACAGATTGCGGGGACTTTGCCCAAACATGACCTCGCTCGCCGTAATCAGCGCCCAATTCCAAGGCGTGGATTCTAAGCCCGCTGTCGCCCACCCATTGCACGGCAACTCTGTCATAGTTGGACACCTCGGGCACGTTGACGGTAGCCGAAACTGTGCTGCCATCAATAAGCGTGACATCGAATGACGCCGTCGCCGCCATGGCTGGCATCTGTACAGTGACATGCCCAACCTCGGATGTGACCGATGTAAAGCGCAAACCTTGGTGGTTGACCGTTACCATTTCATTCACATAGCACGGAGCCTTAAATTCCAGTGTCACCATTGCACCAGCCGTTTTGGTCGCATCCAGTGTCACGTCACAAGCCAGCCCAAGTGCACTGAAGTCTTGATCAGCTACAATATTGGGGGCGGTGTAGTTTTTTTCAGTGCTGTTTACACGATCAGCAAGACCGGTTTGATCAGCCAAGGTGGTTGGCATTACCGTCTCGCTGGCCAGGTTTTCTGCTGTCGTAACAAGTGCATCCGGCTTTGGCTGCGCCTGTGGTACAGCAGTTGCAAACCGTGACGCAAACGCGTCCCCGTTTTGCATTACAAATCCCGTAGTCAAAACAACAACAAATGTTGCCGCCGCGGTTTTGTAGTTTTTCTTAAAGAGCATGGCGGCCTCCGTTACCAAGCTCCCACCCACGCCTATTATGCGCGACAAAGCCGCGTTTCCACAGGCCCAAAATAGATAAGAATTTGGTGAGGCGACCGCGCCACATCAATCCAGATATGGAATGCGTCCGAAAAAGAGCCCTATATATAGCAGGTGCGCCATCGCGCCCCACGAAATATACGCCATGATCTTGCCGCATTCCAAGATAGGACTGAATTGCAGTGCGAATCGATCTGCCTAAACCAGCCGCCCGTGGCAGTGCTTGAATTTCTTGCCGGACCCACAAGGACAGCTGTCATTGCGCCCGGGATTGCCCCAGGTGGTATCGTCATTTTCGTCAAACCCATCTGCTGCTGTGTCACCCGCAACAGGCCGAGCGCCTTGCTGCTGTGCCAACATTTGCTGCATCATTTTCTCTTGCTCTTCATTCGAGAGCGGGCGGATTTGCGACAATTTTTGCGTCACTTCTTCGCGCAACGAATTCAGCAGGCCCTCAAACAGTTGGAACGATTCCGATTTGTATTCGTTCAGCGGATCACGTTGGGCATAGCTGCGAAAACCCACGACAGAACGAAGATGTTCTAACGTCAGCAAGTGGTCCCGCCATTTGCCGTCAATCGTTTGCAGCAATATCTGTTTTTCAATCGTGCGCATGGTTTCGGGGCCAAACTGGGCCGCCTTTGTCGCCATCATTTTATCGGAAGCGTCGCACAGGCGTTCAATAATGGCCGCATCATCGACGCCTTCTTCTTCGGCCCACGCCATCACCGGCTCATCCATGCCCAACCGCTCAATGACAGCGGCATAGAGCCCCTCGGTGTTCCACTGATCCGCATAGGTTTTGGCCGGAATGTATTCCTCAACAAGATCTTCGGCAACCTGATGCCGCATATCCTGCGTGATTTCTGACAGGTCTTCAGCCGCCATGATCTCGCGGCGTTGCGAGAAAATAACCTTGCGTTGATCATTCATCACATCATCGAATTTCAACAGCTGTTTACGTATATCAAAGTTGCGGCCTTCGACCTTGGCCTGTGCTTTTTCTAAAGATTTGTTAACCCACGGGTGAACGATGGCTTCGCCGTCTTTCATGCCGAGTTTTGTCAACACCGAATCCAAACGGTCGGACCCGAAAATCCGCATCAGATCATCTTCGAGTGACAAGAAAAACGAAGAGCGACCCGGATCACCCTGACGGCCAGAACGGCCACGCAGCTGGTTATCGATCCGGCGGCTTTCGTGCCGTTCGGTAGCCAGAACATAAAGGCCACCCGCTTTGATCACCTTGGATTTGTCATCGGCATGTTCCGCGACTATCTTGGTGCGCAGCTCTTCCGGGTTGGCTTCCGGATCGGCCTCTAGTGCCTCGTTGAACACCATATCAACGTTACCGCCCAGCTGAATATCAGTGCCGCGACCCGCCATATTGGTGGCGATGGTAACCGCACCAAATTTCCCCGCATCTGCAATGATCTTGGCTTCTTGTTCATGATGACGTGCGTTCAACACGTTGTGTGTCACGCCCGCTGCCTTCAACATATCCGACAAGGTTTCAGATTTTTCAATCGAGGTGGTGCCGACCAGTATTGGCTGGCCTTTGGCGTGGGATTCTTGAATGGCTTTGACCACACCATCGAATTTCTCGCGGGTGCTACGGTAAACCTGATCGTGCTCATCTTCGCGGGCAATCGGGCGATTTGTTGGCACTTCGACCACGCCCAACCCATAGATTTCAGCGAATTCTTCGGCCTCGGTCAATGCGGTGCCGGTCATGCCTGCCAGTTTGTCATAAAGACGGAAATAGTTCTGGAATGTCACAGAGGCCAGCGTCACGTTCTCGGGCTGGATGTTGACACCCTCTTTGGCCTCAATCGCCTGATGCAGCCCGTCGGACAAACGACGCCCCGCCATCATCCGGCCAGTGAATTCGTCAATCAGCATCACTTCGCCATCACGGACGATGTAATCCTTGTCTTTCAAAAACAGCTTGTGCGCCTTTAGGCCCTGATTAACGTGATGCACCAGTGTTGTGCTTTCAGGATCATACAGTGTCTGACCCTCGGGTATCATTCCCGCCGCATAGAGCGTCTTTTCGATAAATTCGTTGCCCTCTTCGGTGTAGGTTACGTTTTTGGTTTTCTCGTCCAGCTCATAGTGCTCGTCGGTCAGATCAGGGATCAGTTTATCAACGGTGATATACAGATCAGAGCGGTCCTGTGCGGGGCCGGAAATGATCAGCGGGGTGCGAGCCTCATCAATCAAAATCGAGTCTACTTCGTCGACAATCGCAAAATTATGTTCACGTTGCGCCATTTCGGCCAATTCACCGCGCATATTGTCGCGCAGGTAATCAAAGCCCAATTCGTTGTTCGTGGTGTAAGTGACATCCGAGGCATAGGCCGCTCTTTTCTCGCCCTCGTCCATATTGGGGTAAACCACGCCGGTGGTCAGGCCAAGTGCACCGTAAACTTTGCCCATCCAGTCAGCGTCGCGTTTCGCCAGATAGTCGTTCACCGTAACAATATGCACGCCCTTACCCGTCAGCGCATTCAGATAGGCAGGCAAGGTCGCCACAAGAGTTTTCCCCTCGCCCGTTTTCATTTCTGAAATATTACCCTGATGCAGGAAAATCCCGCCCATCAACTGGGTATCAAACGCTCGCAAGCCCAGCGCCCGATGCGCCGCTTCGCGCACATTGGCAAAGGCCTCAGGCAGCAGGTCATCAAGGTTCTCGCCCTTCATGGCGCGCTCCGCCAGATCTTGGGTCTTTTGCTTGATCTCTTCATCCGAGAGCTTCACGAAATCCGGTTCAAGCGCGTTGATCTTTGCAACCAGCGGAAGTGTCGCTTTGACTTTACGGTCATTCGGGGTGCCAAAAACTTTTTTGGCCAATGTTCCGATACCTAGCATATTCTCTCCGCCTGATGATCAACTAATAATGATCTTGTACGACTGTCTCTTGCCCCGACTTACCGAGCGCCCTAAAACAATCCGGAAAGAAACAGCAAAACCTTCGCCAAGACCCTTTGGCGATGTAATCAGCTGGTTCCGTAGTGTCAATGTTGCGCACCCCCGCGTGACCCAATTTGAGGATAAAAAGATGTTAAAACGCAATGATTTCTGGCTTGGTGCTGTTTTGGCGGCTGGTTTAGCCATGCCCACTTTCGCCCAAGAAACCACCGCTGACACCATTGTTGCCACTGTGAACGGCGTTGACATCACGGTCGGCCATATGATTGTCACCAAAACCGGGCTGCCGGATCAGTATAAGTCCCTGCCTGATGACGTGCTGTTCGAGGGTATTCTAGCGCAGCTGATCCAACAAACCGTGCTGTCGCAATCGCTGGTAGGCGAGCCATCGCGCAACATTACCCTGATAATCGAGAACGAATTGCGCAGTTTGCGAGCCGGTGACGCACTGGACGCAAAAATCGCTGGTGCGGTCACGGATGAGGCGCTTCAAGCCGCTTATGAAGCCCGTTTCGCCGATGCAGTGCCAACAACAGAATTCAACGCATCCCATATTTTGGTCGAAACCGAAGTCGAAGCACAAGACATTCAAAAACAGTTGAACGAGGGCGCAGATTTTGCTGAACTGGCCAAAGAAAAATCAACCGGCCCTTCTGGTGCCAACGGCGGCAGCCTGGGCTGGTTTGGACCCGGCATGATGGTGAAACCGTTTGAGGACGCCGTGGTTGCCATGAAAGTTGGTGAAATTTCCAACCCTGTTCAAACGCAATTTGGCTGGCACGTCCTGATCTTGAATGAATCCCGATTGCAAGACACGCCGAGCCTTGAATCAATCAAGGCCGAGCTGGAAGCCGAGATACAGCAAATGGCCGTTGAAGGCGTTGTTACCGGACTGATCGAGAATGCCGAGGTCACGCGAGTTGAAGATGGCAGTATCGACCCTTCAGCCTTGAGCAATCTTGGTTTGCTCAAAAACTAGGAGCAATATCGTGGCAAAGATCTCACCTTTGGCGCCCAAAGGCGGTTTTCCAAAATTACCCGTCATTGAGGGCGTCGAATTTGCCGCCATTGAGGCTGGTGTGCGGTATAGCGGACGCACTGATGTAATGCTGGCGCAACTATGTGCGGGGACCTCCGTTGCCGGTGTGTTCACCAAATCGGCAACTCGCGCCGCCCCCGTTCTGGATTGTCAGGCCAAACTCGGTTCAAACACAGACGGGGGCGCGGCGATCATCGTCAATTCGGGCAACGCCAATGCGTTTACCGGCAGCAAAGGGATTGAGGCGGTGACTGCGGTTACCAAAATGGTCGCTGAGGTGCTGGATGTGCCACAGGACCGTGTATTCTCATCCTCAACCGGTGTGATTGGAGAGCCATTGGCCTTTGATCGCATCACGGCCAAAGTCTCAGAGTTGGCAAATAATCTGTCCCCTGCCCGCATTCAGGATGCTGCCGCCGCGATTATGACGACAGACACCTTTGCCAAGGGAGCCTCGGCGCAGGTCGATACAGAGGATGGTGTGGTCAAAATTGCCGGCATCGCCAAAGGCTCTGGTATGATCGCACCGGACATGGCGACTATGCTCGTTTACATCTTTACCGATGCGAAAATCGCCCAGCCTCTGTTGCAGGAAATGCTGGCTAAACTGACCGACAAAACATTCAACTGCATCACGGTAGACAGCGACACCTCCACCTCGGACACCCTGCTGTTGGCCGCCACTGGAAAATCAGGAGCCGAGATCACCGCCGCTCAAGGACCGTTCTATGACGCCCTGCACGGCGTCATGCTTGATCTGGCGCATCAGGTTGTCAAAGACGGCGAGGGCGCCACCAAGTTTGTAGAAGTGCGCGTAACAGGGGCCGGCACCGACAAGGACGCGCATAAGGTCGGGATGTCGATTGCCAATTCGCCGCTGGTTAAAACCGCTGTCGCTGGCGAAGACCCGAACTGGGGTCGTGTGGTGATGGCTGTGGGTAAATCCGGCGCCAAGGCAGATCGCGATTTACTGTCGATCCGGTTTGGCGATGTTGTGGTCGCTGACAAGGGTTGGGTCTCGCCCGCCTATGACGAGGCCGCAGCCGCCCAACATATGAAAGGCGACGAGTTGCTGATCGCCGTTGATTTAGGCATTGGCTCGGGACAAGCCACGGTTTGGACCTGTGATCTGACGCACGCCTATATTGAAATAAACGCGGATTATCGCTCGTGAAAACCGTGCTGGTATCTGCTGTGGCGTTGATTGACCGCGACGGGCGTATTTTGCTTGCCCAACGCCCCCAAGGCAAATCAATGGCGGGTCTGTGGGAATTTCCGGGCGGCAAGGTTGAAGCTGGCGAAACGCCTGAAATTGCCTTGATCCGCGAATTGCAAGAAGAGCTGGGTATCAACACATGGGCCAGCTGTTTGGCCCCGCTGTCATTTGCCAGCCACAGTTACGATGATTTCCATCTGGTAATGCCGCTGTTTGCCTGTCGCAAGTGGGAGGGCACACCCCAGCCAAAAGAGGGCCAAACCCTAAAGTGGGTGCATGTCCGAAATTTGCGCGACTACCCAATGCCGCCCGCCGATGTGCCGCTCATTCCGGTGTTGCGTGATTGGCTGTAGCGGGTTCAGACCCCCTCTTTGGTCAGAACGGTAATAAAGGTTTTACCGATCAAACGCAGTTCCATCCTGAAGTTGGCGTTTCTGATATAATATAGATCAGTCTGTGCCTTTGAGCGTGTTTCATTAAACCCTTCAGCATAGCCCAGTTCGACCTGTGCAAGGCCTGAAATGCCAGGCCGGATGCGGTGGCGGTCGCGGTATTCCGGAATAGCGCGCACAAAAGCACGGGCGTGGGTAAAGAAATCCGGCCGCGGCCCAATCAGGCTCATCTTGCCCTGCAAAACATTTATAATCTGTGGCAGTTCATCAATACGGGTTTTGCGCAAGAACTTGCCGAATTTGGTGATCCCGCAGGCCTCAATCGGATCATTCGGCCCGCGCTGCACCATTTTCACGCCATGCATTGTGCGAAATTTATATGCTTTGAAGGCGCGGCAATCCCGCCCCATGCGAATCTGCACGAAAAACAGCGACCCGCGATTTCCAAAAGGGTTCAAAACCAATAAGATAATGGCAAATATGGCCAGTAGAGGTAACAAAAACAGGCTTAAACTGATATCAAAGCACCGCTTCGAGGCCCAAAACAAAGGCGAACCACCAATTGCAGGTGCAACTTTGCTCGCTTTAGTAATGTGTGTATCAGAAATAAAGACAGTCAATTCAGCCCCCCAGTTGAATGCACACGTCAGGCAAAAAAACACTGTATGCAACGTTATGTATGGCTGAAAGTGGAGAATTAGTAAATGGAGGCAGCCCATTGGGTCGGCGGTTTTCTGCGTTTGTAAAACAGAAAGCCGCTTATCTGTGTGTCAGAACGCCCCTTCCAATTGAGAGCTGTGAGTGACAGAAACGAAATTATTCCAGAGTTGATGCAAGCCAATATGGACGATTAGGTGCCGGAAAACGATATGAGTATGATTACAATCCTAGGTGGTTCGGGTTTTATTGGCACAAACCTGTGTCAGTTGCTGGCAAATCGGCAAATACCATTTGAAATTATTGATCTGGTCCCGAGTGCGCAATTTCCAGACAAGACCAAAATTGCCGACATTCGGGATAAAGAAAGCCTACTAAAAACAATCACCGGCCAAATTGTTGTAAATCTGGCCGCCGTGCATACCGATGATGTTTCCAATCCGGGCGAATATCATCAGACTAACGTTTTCGGAGCCACGAACCTTGCCGAGGTTTGTGCAGCCAAGAGCATAAACAAAATCATTTTCACCAGCTCGGTGGCGGTCTATGGCTTTGCCAAACTGGGGACAGACGAAACCGGCGCAATCAACCCCTTCAATGCCTATGGAAAATCCAAGTATCAGGCCGAAAAAGAACTGGCGCAATGGCACACGGAAAACCCGAAACAGCGCTCGTTGCTTATTGTTCGTCCGACCGTTGTGTTTGGCGAGGGAAATCGCGGCAATGTCTATAACCTGATCAAGCAAATTTCGTCTGGTCGTTTTGTAATGGTCGGGGACGGGAAAAACCAGAAATCAATGGCATATGTTCAAAATATTGCTGCGTTTTTGTTGACCTGTGTCACCACGAAAACCACCTATGGGGTGTTCAACTACGTTGATACGCCGGACTATGATATGAACACTCTGGTTGCGGACGTACGAAAAACCATGCTCGGCAAAAACGGCGTCGGGCCAAGGCTGCCGAAATGGGCCGGACAGGTTTTGGGCTGGGTTGCTGATGTGGTTGCGAAAATCACTGGGAAGAAACTGCCCATAAGCAGAGTTCGAGTGCAAAAATTTACCTCTTCGACCAGCTTTGCAACCTCCAAGCATGAGCTCGACGAGTTTGAAGCACCCTACACATTACAGGACGGGCTGGAGCGCACGCTGACCGCTCTGAAAAATGGTGAAGGTTGAACTAAACACTGCTATCTGGCGACGCTAGGATTCACAGAGAAACACAAATGGGCCGCCGGAAGATGGTCATCGGACCCAACCGTTAGCCGTGATAGGCCGCCACCGTTTTCAGCGTTGAAAATCCGTATAAAGCTTCGAAACCCTTTTCGCGTCCGTGGCCGGATTTTCCTGCCCCGCCAAACGGCAATTCAACCCCGCCACCCGCGCCGTAGTTGTTGATGAATACCTGCCCGGCACGCAAAGCCTTGGCCATGCGCATTTGGCGCGCACCATCACGGGTCCAAACCGATGCGACCAACCCGAAATCAGTGCCGTTGGCGATTGCGATTGCGTCGGCTTCATCCTCAAACGGGATCACAACTTGCACAGGCCCAAAAATCTCGCTCTGGGCCAAAATATGATCTGGCGGCACATCGGCAAACAATGTCGGGAGCACATAATGCCCGCCTTCTGGCGTGCCCTCAACAATACTGCCTCGGGCGGCAAGTCGTAGGTCAGATCCTTGGTCGATAAACCCTGTGACAACTTCCTTTTGTCGCGCCGATATCAGCGGACCAATATTGACATCGGACATCGCAGTGCCGACCATTAAACTGCTGTAATGATCTGCCATCCGCGCCAGCAGCTCGTCATATACCCCGCGCTGGATCAGCACCCGCGACGACGCCGAGCAGGTCTGCCCTGCGTTTTGGATGCACGCCCCAACCAAAAACGGCAGCGCTGCGTCCAGATCGGCATCGTCAAACACCACTTGCGGGGATTTCCCGCCCAACTCCAACGTCACCGGAATGACATTTTGCGCGCTCGCAGTCTGCACCAGTTGGCCAACACTCACGGAGCCTGTAAAGGAAATATGCTGCACACCAGCGTGGCCCGACAACGCGGCTCCCGCTTCTTCGCCCAGTCCCGTGACCACATTCAAGGCCCCCGCGGGCAGCCCAGCTTCTTCGGCCAAGGCGGCAAATCCAAGTGCCGTCAAACAGGCCTCCTCGGCTGGTTTCAACACACAAGCATTGCCCATCGCAAGCGCCGCCCCAACCGAGCGCCCAATGATTTGCATCGGATAATTCCAAGGCACGATATGCCCCGTTACCCCGTGCGGCTCGCGCAGTGTGTAAACGGTATAACCGTCCATATAGGGGATAGTCTCACCATGGACTTTATCCGCCGCCCCGCCGTAAAATTCCATATAACGCGCCAGCGCGATGGCGTCATTGCGGGCTTGGGTCAGAGGCTTGCCCACATCGGCGGCTTCGATCTCGCCCAGCTCTTCAATCCGTGTTTGAACCAGCTGTCCAATACGGGTCAGGATACGGCCACGCTCCAACGCCGTTGTGCGGCCCCATTCGCCATCAAGCGCGGCTTGGGCGGCGGCAACAGCATTGTCCACGTCTGCCACTTTGCCGCGCGCGATGCGGGTCAAAGTTTCGCCCGTTGAGGGGTTCCCGAGTTCTAGAAATTCGCCGCCATCAGGCGCAACCCATTTGCCGCCAATGAAATTTTTGTCGGTGGGGTACCAGATTTTATCAAGCATGTTTTGTCTCCTGCCAATCGTCCGGAATTTGCGGCGCGGCATCTAATAGTTGCTGGGTATAGGGGTGGCTTGGGGTTGTGAATACCTGTTCGGTTACACCTTGTTCAACAATCTGTCCGGCTTGCATCACCAGCACCCGATCCGTGATCGCCCTCACCACCGTCAGGTCGTGACTGATAAACAGATAGGACAGGCCAAGCCGTGTTTGCAAATCAGCCAACAGGTCCAGAATTTGCGCGCGTATTGAAACATCTAACGCAGATACGGCTTCGTCCAACACGATCAGATCGGGGCGCAGAACCAACGCACGAGCTATGGCGATACGTTGGCGCTGCCCGCCGGAAAATTCGTGGATGTAACGGTCCATCGCATCCGCCGGTAGGTCAACAGTTTCCAGGGCTTCGGCCACATGGTCACGTGCATTTTCGGGCACTTGGGTCAGGTGGAACGGCTCCATCACCAACCGTTGCACTTTGTGGCGCGGGTTGAAACTTCCGTATGGGTCTTGAAACACGATTTGCACTTTTTGCCGCAAGGATGCGGGCATGTGCTCCCCCGCCAATACCGGTTCGCCCGACAGGTGGATTTCGCCACCTTGCAACGGATCCAGCCCCAAAATGGCCCGTGTTAGGGTCGATTTCCCACAACCGCTCTCCCCAACCAACCCAAGACTTTCGCCGCGCATCAAAGTAAAGCTGACGTCATTCACTGCGCGATAGGGTGCGGGGCGGTGGAACAGCTTTGTGCGTGGGGCGGCGTATTCACGGATGGCGTTTTTCACCTCGAGGATCGGGGTTTCCTGAACGCCGCCGGTGCGATCAGGTTGGTGGCTTGAGGCCTCAAATAACTGCTTGGTGTAGGGGTGGGTCATGGTTTTGAACAGCCGCTCTGTCGGCCCCTGCTCAACCAATTCCCCCTTGCGCATCACCGCCACATGATCGGCCATTCCGGCCACAACGGCCAAATCATGGGTGATCAACAGCAGCGACATATTTTCTTCTGCGACCAGTTCTCGCAGCAGGTCCAAAATTTGCGCCTGTGTGGTGACATCCAGCGCCGTTGTGGGCTCGTCTGCGATCAGCAATTTCGGCCGCAGGGCAATGGCCATGGCCATGCAAACCCGCTGGCGTTGCCCGCCTGACAGCTCATGCGGATAGCGGTTTGACGGGAACCTGTCAGCTGGCAATCCGACACGATCCAACATCTGACGGGCAATTCCTGTGGCCTCGGATTTGCTGGCCTTGCCGTGGATCAGCATGGTTTCGGCCACCTGATCACCGATGGTTTGCACGGGGTTCAATGCGGTCATCGGCTCTTGAAATATCATGCCAATATCATTGCCACGCAATGCGCACATATCAGATTCGGACATGGTCAGAACATCTGCATCGTCGACCATCACGCGGCCGCCGACGGTGCTGCCTGAAGGAAGCAATTGCATCAAAGCCAGAGCTGTCATGGATTTGCCAGAACCGCTTTCGCCTACCAATCCAAATATCTGCCCTTGCGGGATTTCAAAGCTGACATCGGTCAGGATCGGGGTATCGTGAATGGCAAGAGTTAGGTTTTGCAGCGAGATCATCAGCGCTCCCTCCTGATCCGTGGGTCAAGCAAGTCACGCAAGCCATCCCCCATCAGGTTTAGCCCCAAAACCATCATCACAATCGCAATGCCGGGCAGGAAGGCAAGACGGGCATCACTGTAGATATAGGTCTGGGCATCGGCCAACATCCGACCCCAGCTGGGTGTCGGCGGCTGCGCGCCAAGGCCGACATACGACAGACCAGCCTCGGCCAGAATTCCGAGCGAAAACTGGATAGTTCCCTGCACAATCAACAAGTTGGCGATGTTTGGCAGGATGTGTTCAACCGAAATCCGCAAGGCCCGTTTGCCACAGGTGCGGGCAGCCAGAATGTAATCCAGCGTCCAGACCGACAGGGCGGCCCCACGGGTCACACGCGCAAAAACCGGAATGTTAAAGATGCCAATAGCGAGGATTGCGTTCAGCGCCGAGGGGCCGAAAACGGCAGTGATCAGGATGGCGATCACCAAGGATGGAAAGGCAAAGATCAAATCGTTGCCGCGCATGGTCACCTCGTCCAGCAGGCCGCCTCGATTGGCTGCTGCCATCAAACCCAACGGCACACCAATCCCCATCCCAATGCCAACCGCAATGATGGCAACCGCGATGGATGTGCGCGCGCCAACCATCAGCATCGACAACATATCACGGCCAAAATGGTCAGTTCCCAGCCAGTATTTTTCCGATGGTGGTTGCAGTTTATCCGCAATCGTCAGGATGGTGACATCATGCGGAGTCCAGATAAAGGACACGGCGACGGCGACGGAAAAAATGGTGGTCAGGACCAAACCGGCGATAAGTTGGATCGGCAACTTCATCGGCCGCTCCGCAATCGGGGATCAACCGCGGCATAGGCGATGTCGACAAGAAAAGTGATCAGGATCACCGAGAACACCAACAACATAACTACGCTTTCCACCACCACCAGATCGCGTTGGGTGATACCCTGGAATATTAGCCGCCCAAGGCCGGGCAGGTAGAACACGTTTTCAATGATAATGGCGCCGGCAATCAGGAACGAGAATTGCAAGCCTATGATGGTCAACACAGGGATCATGGCATTGCGCAAGGCATGACGGCGCAGGGCTTGGGCGCGGGTCAGACCCTTGGCGCGGGCGGTGCGGATGTAGTCTTGGGTCAGGGTTTCCAGCAAGCTTGAGCGCATGACGCGAGCAAGGATCGAGGCTTGGGGCAAGGCCAGCGCGACGGCGGGCAGGGTGAGCGATTTCAACCCCAAAAGCAGGCCGTTTTCCCAGCCCGGAAAGCCGCCCGCGTTAAACCAGTGCAGTTTGACGGCCAAAACCAGAACCAGCAGCATTGCGAACCAGAAGTTCGGCACCGCAATGCCCAATTGGGTGATACCCATGATGGCATAATCACTGGGCTTGCCACGGCGCGCGGCGGCGATCAACCCGACCGGAAATGCGATCAACGTTGAGATCAGCAGCGCAAACAGCGCCAGCGGCAGCGAGACCCAAAGCCGTTGGGTGATCAGGTCGGACACCGGAACGCGGTAGGTGTAGGATTGGCCAAAATCGCCCGTCAACATCCCCGTAACCCAGCCGAAATACCGCGCCCAGAGGGTGCCGTTCAGGCCCAGTTCGTCGCGCAACGCCTCGACGGCTTCGGGGGCGGCATTAAGGCCGAGCATGTAGGAAGCAGGGTCACCTGGGATCACCTCGACCACGGCGAAAACCACCACGGACGCCATCAGCAGGCTGACGGTGAGGGACAACAATCGGGAGGCGGCAAAACGGATCATAACGGGCAGGTTAGTGTGCGAACATGCGAATTGCTAGTGGGGGAAATACGGGGTTTTGGGGGATATGGAAAATGTATGGGCTTCATACAGGTTTTGGGTTTTTCTGGCCGATGGGCAAAACGATCACCAATTGCCAAAATACGAGGGGGGGGCGAGAGGCTTTTGGCGTGGATTGATATTCGTTACTGATAAGAGAATACAGAAATACCAACTCCTAGCTTCCCCGCCAATTCAATGCTATTTTTCGACATGGAAAATTCACGAATTGCGGTGCTCCCAAATACTACAAATTCAAACTCCAAATCTGCACTTTCGCTAATCTCAATTATGCGGCCAACATATGGTGATACTTGATCTGCAAAGCACTTTTGAGTTTCGACAAAATCATCAACAAACTCTCTGAACCCCTTATCTTCCATAAAGAGTTCGACACTTGATACGATACTGCTCCGGCGGGGAATAATACGCTCCTTATTCCGTTCGCCTCTTTTTGTTGCAACAAGGTTAGGTAAACCCGCCAGTGCAGCAATTTCTTTTGCGGGCAACTCTAGATCACCAATGGCCAGCCTGATTTGAATATAGTCTTCTTCTTTAGTTCCCATTCTGATCTATCCCCAAAGGCTCTTTCAAGCCGACGCCATTAATATTTCAATGTATACATCTCCCTCAGTTTGAGACTCACCAAGTGGATGGTCAACACCTCTGCGGCGAATTTCACTTGCCTTATCGCCGTGATTTAATCAAAGCTAAATACAGGCCGCAGCGATGGCGTCGCTGGTGTGGGAAACCCCATGCGCCTTTTCAAGATCCTGAACGCCGGGAATTGCCACATGGGGGGCAGTTTGCCACCCGTTTCAGGAGAACAGATATGACACTTCAACGTGAAGAATTTTACCGGCTGCACAATGGCGATGCGGCCAAACTGCCGTTTTCAGATCAAGAATACGAGGCGCGGATAAAGGGCCTGCGTGGAATCATGGAGATGATGTCGCTCGACGCGGTGGTGCTAACCTCGATGCACTCGATCGCCTATTATTCCGGTTTTCTATATTGCGCGTTCGGGCGGCCCTATGCGCTGGTCGTAACCCATAGCGAGGTCGTGACGATCAGTGCTGGGATTGATGCGGGGCAACCGTGGCGGCGGTGTTATGGCGACAACATCACCTATACTGACTGGCAGCGCGATAATTACTGGCGGGCGGTGCGTTCAATCACCGGTGAGGTCACCGTGCTGGGGATCGAGGGTGATCACCTGACGATGCTTCAAAATGACAAGCTGGTGGCGTTCCTGAAACCCGCCAACACGCTGGATGTTGCCCCTGCGATGATGCGCCAACGGATGCACAAATCATCTGCCGAGATTGCCTTGATCCGCGAAGGGGCGCGGGTGGCTGACATTGGTGGCTATGCGATCAAGGAGGCCGTCAAGGCTGGTGTGCGCGAGATCGATGTGGCGATGGCGGGACGCGATGCGATGGAGTTGGAGATTGCACGGGCCTTTCCCGATGCGGAATACCGCGACACGTGGGTTTGGTTCCAGTCTGGCCTAAACACGGATGGGGCGCACAACCCCGTGACGGGGCGGTTTTTGCAACGTGGGGATATCCTGTCGTTGAACTGTTTTCCGATGATCTCGGGGTATTACACGGCGCTGGAACGGACGATGTTTGTTGAGGAGGTCGATGCCGCGTCTCTGGAAATTTGGCAGGCTAATGTGGCCGCGCATGAGTTGGGCATCAGTCTGATCAAGCCGGGGGTGAGTTGTGCCGATATTACCGCTGGTGTGAACGCATTCTTTGAGGAACGGAATTTGTTACAATACCGCAGCTTTGGTTATGGCCATTCCTTTGGGGTGTTATCGCATTACTACGGGCGCGAGGCGGGGTTGGAGCTGCGCGAAGATATCGACACGGTGCTGGAAGCTGGCATGGTGATCTCGATGGAACCCATGTTGACCATACCCGAGGGGCAAGCGGGGGCTGGTGGTTACCGCGAGCATGACATTCTGGTGGTTGGTGATGACGGGGCCGAGAACATCACGCACTACCCATATGGACCAGAATTTAACGTGGTTGGGTAAGGCCATGATCCCCACACCCGCCAGAGGTTTTCCCAGCGCCGAATACGCCAGGCGCACGGCGCTGGCACAGGGTCATATGGCCGAGCAGGGCCTTTCAGGGCTGTTGTTGATGACCGAGGCCGAGGTGCGCTATTTCAGCGGTTTTCACACCTTGTTTTGGCAAAGCCCAACCCGCCCGTGGTTCCTGTTTGTGCCCGTAAGCGGCAAGCCGATTGCCATTATTCCTGAAATTGGTGCAGAACTTATGCGCCAGACTTGGATTGAAGATATCCGCACCTGGAGCGCCCCTAACCCTCAAGACGATGGGCAAAGCCTGTTGAGGGAATTGCTGTCGCCGTTGGCACAAACGGGGGCTGGTATTGGCGTTATGAAAGGTCATGAAACTGCGCTGCGGATGCCTCTGGCAGACTACGAGCGGTTGGTCGCCGCCCTGCCCGATTTGAAAATCACCGATGCGACGGGGATTGTTCGATCCCTGCGGATGGTGAAATCCCCAGCCGAAATCGAAAAGCTGGCGCATATCTGTGGCATCGGGTCAAAGACTTTCGAGGCTGTGCCTAGCTTCGCCATTGAAGGCGCGCCCCTTGAAGAAGTGTTTCGCGCCTTTCGCCGCGAGGCATTGTTGCAAGGCGCCGATGATGTGCCCTATCTGGTGGGCGGTGCAGGACAAGGTGGTTACAAAGATGTTATCTCGCCCCCCTCGCGTCGCCCTCTTTGCGATGGCGATATTCTGATGCTGGACACAGGGGCCACATGGGACGGGTATTTTTGCGACTTTGATCGGAATTTTGCGATTGGGCACGCCAAAGATTTGCCACGCCGCGCTTATGACGTGTTGTTTAGGGCAACCGAGGCTGGCATTGCTGCGGCCCGCCCCGGCACCACCTGTCGGGAATTATTTCAAGCGATGCGATGCGTGATTTCCGAGATGGATGACCAAGGCGGCGATGTGGGTCGGCTGGGGCATGGGTTGGGCATGCAGCTGACCGAATGGCCATCACATGCCGCTTTTGACAACACCGTGATTGAAGAAAACATGGTGCTCACTCTGGAACCATCGCTAAGCTATGGTGACGGCCACATCATGGTGCACGAGGAAAATATCGTGGTCCGCGCCGATGGGGCTGAACTGCTGAGTACCCGCGCCGCACCTGAATTGCCTGTGATATAAAGGGGAAAACATGAAACTGGATTTCGACGTAGATGGTGGTATTGGCCGCCGTGCAACGCTTGGCGTGATCGTTCTGGAAACCGACGAAACCCTCGAGGCAGAGTTTGCGCGGATGACAGACATCGATGGTGTGGCGCTCTATCACAGTCGCATCCCGATGGTGTCTGACATCAATGCCGAGACACTCGCCCAAATGGAAAATGATCTACCTGCGTCGGCCAAGCTGTTTCCACCCTCGTTGGATTTCAACGTCATCGGCTATGGCTGCACTTCTGCCTCGACTGTGATTGGATCGCAAAACGTGGCCCGTGCTGTGCAGTCGGTGTTTCCCAATGCGCAGGTCACGAACCCGCTGGCGGCAATCATTGCCGCGGGCCAAAGCCTTGGTGCCAAACGGCTGGGGTTCATCACACCCTATGTGCCAACCGTGTCGCTGCGGATGCGTCAAGCGCTTGAACAATCAGGTTTCGAAATCGCATCGTTTGGATCATTCGAGGAAGGTGACGACCGTGTGGTCGCCAGAATTACCGAGAGCGCCATAATGGCAGCGGCTGTGCGGGTTGCCAATGCGGCACCCTGCGACGCCATTGTGATCGCCTGCACCAACTTGCGCTGCTTGCGTATTATTCCTCAGATTGAGGCTCAAACCGGCATCCCTGTGGTAGCCAGCAATCAGGCTATGGGATGGCATATGTTGCGGTTGAGCGGCATAGACGAGCCGATTTCTGATTTCGGAAATCTGTTTTTGAAGGGCGATCCGTCGGGAGCCTAGCCCACAAGTCGGGGCACACATTCAAAAATTGTATTGTGTTGTCAGGCTTGCGGCCTATACTTTAGGTTCCCAATTCCAGCGAGGCCCCTGATGACCCTGATCAAACCCACCCGACGCGATTTGTTGAAACTTGCCGCAATGGCTCCGGCAATGGCACTCCCTCTCAGCGCACGTGCGCAGGTTGGCCCGCCAACGGGTGACAACCCTACGCATTTCAGGTTCTCGATTGGCGAGGCACGGTTGACGATCATTTCGGACGGCTTTTTTACCACGCCGGTTAGTGGCATCGGGATCAATGCCGATCCCAAAGAAGTGCAGGCGTTTATGGCCAGCCATTACTTGCCCACCGATCTGGGCTATGCCCATACCAACCATCTGTATATCGAAATTGGTGACGCCAAGGTGCTGGTCGATGTCGGCTCTGGTGATCGGTTTTTTGAAACCACGGGGCGGCTGATGGGCAATATGGAGGCCGCAGGGATTGACCCGCAAGGGGTGACGCATGTGGTGATTACCCATGCTCACGGCGACCATATTTTAGGCATCCGTGATGGGTTCGATGAGGCGATCATACCGGATGCAGAGTACATCATCGGGGCCGCCGAACATGACTATTGGTTGCAAGACGATTTGGTCAATCAGGTCGCGCCCGAGGGCCAGCAATTTGTGCTGGCGGCGGTAAATTCAATCAACGCCGACGGGGTAGACTGGGTGTTGGCGCAGGACGGCCACGAGGTGGTGCCGGGTGTGACCCTGATGCAGACGCCCGGCCACACGGTTGGGCATATGTCGGTGCGGTTGGAGAGCGGCGGCAAATCATTGATTGCGCTGGGCGATTGCCTGACCAACGCACACGCCAATTTCGCGCGGCCCGATTGGTTGATCGGACGGGATCATGACAAAGAGATGGCAGCAGCCACCCGGACGCGGGTGCTGGACATGGCGGCAGAGGACCGGATTGCGGTGCTTGGCTATCACTTCCCGTTTCCGGGGGTGGGCCATGTGAAACGCGATGGTGATGCGTTCCAGTTCGTTCCAGCGTTGTGGCAGTTTTAAGCGATGTAAACTATTGCTTGCATAACGAAAAAGAGGCACCCGAATGAGCGCCCCTTTTTATTGATAGTCATAAAGGATTAGTCAGTCCAGCTGACACCAGTCAGATCATTGGCTTGCGTGGGTGAATTGGCCCACAGCCCCTGAATTTTCGCGTTCGCAACGCCGGTTTTGGCAAGTTGGAACAGGTAGCCGTTGACGTACTCGGACGAGATCATTTTCTGCGCGTCCGCCTGAATGGCCATGCGTTCTGCAGGATCACTGGTCAGGTTCAGCTTGGTCATCAAAGCTTGGAAATCAGCACTGTCGTATTGGAAATAATAATCAGGCCGCGCGTAGATGTTGATGTCGGCAGGCTCGGTATGGCTGACGATGGTCAGATCGAAATCTTTGCCTTTGAACACTTGTTCGATCCATTGCGCCCATTCCAGGTTGGAAATCTCGGCTTCAATCCCGACGGCCCGCAATTGTGCCGCGATGATTTCACCACCGCGCCGTGCATATGCAGGCGGGGGCAGCATCAGGCGCAGTTTCAGACCTTCTTGGCCTGCTTCGGCCAACAGCTTTTTGGACAGCTCAGGATCATAGGCCGACATGCCGGTCAAATCCACATAGGCCGGATTGTGCGGTGCAAAGTGGGTGCCGATGGGTGTGCCGTAGCCCGACATCGCGCCATCGATGATTTCCTGACGGTTGATCGCATGTGCAATCGCTTCGCGGACTTTAACATCCGACAGGGGGCCGGATTTGTTGTTGGTCGACAGGATGGTTTCGCCTTCGGTTGAGCCAACGATCACGGTGAAGCGTTGGTCGGATTCAAACTGCGACAGGGTTTCCGGTGCCGGGAAATTCGGGAACGCATCAACGTCGCCCGCCATCACCGCCGCAAAGGCCGCGTTCGGGTCCGAGATGAATTTGAACGTTGCTTTGGACAGCGCTGGAGCCGCGCCCCAGTAATCCGCGTTGCGTTCCAGATCGACGCGGTCGCCCTGCACCCAGTTCGCAAACTTGAACGGTCCAGTACCAATCGGGTTGGTGGCCGCATCAGCAATGCTTTCTTCGCCAACGATCACCGCATCACCCCATGCCATATTGAACGGAAAGTTGCCGTTTGGCTCGGACAGGGTCACGGTCACGGTTGTTGCATCCGTAGCCTCAACGCTGGCAATGCCTTTGAACAGGGCCTTTTGCGCGTTGGTCGAATCCTCGGCACGGGCGCGGTTTAGGGAAAACACTACGTCGTCGGCGTTCATATCGGTGCCGTCGTGGAATTTTACACCCGCTTGCAGATGAAACGTGTATGTCAGGCCATCATCGGACACATCCCAGCTGCTGGCCAAGGCCGGCAATACCGCCCCGTCAGAGCCAAAGCGGGTCAGACCTTCGAACACATTGGCGTAAACCACTTCGTCAATCGCGGCAGCGGCACCACCTGTTGGATCAAGGTTCGGTGGCTCAAGCACCATGCCGATGTTGATCGTATCCTGCGCCGCAAACGCGGTCCCTGCCGTAAGCGCAAGCGCTGCAACTGTCATTTTAAGACGGTTAAACATTTGATTCTCCCTATGATATTTCTGGTAGCTTAGTGTGGTAATAGTAGGTCTGCCAAGGCCAAAGCCATAACTTGGGCACTATCGACCATATCCTGCACCCCGATCCATTCGTCAGGTTGGTGCGCCAAATCGAGTATACCCGGCCCATAGGCGATACAGTTTTTCAACTTGCCGATACGGTCTATATGTTTTTGATCATAGGTGCCGGGGGACACAACATATTCGGGCTTTTTATCCATCACCGCCTCAATCGCTTTGGCGACGGTTTGCACCACGGGGGCATCTTCGGCCGTCATGGTCGGCTGCACCTCGAACAGATCCGTGATTTCGTATTCAAAATCGGGGCGCTCGGCTTTGATTTTCTCAAGCATCTGCGCGACCTCGGATTTCACAACGTCGATGTCTTCTTCGATCAAGAAGCGCCGATCAATAATAATACGGCAGCGGTCTGGCACACAGGGCGCGGGCAGGCCAGTATAGTCAGGGTCTTGCTCGACCGCACCCCCGTGGATCGAATTGATGTTCAGAGTGGATTCTTTGGCCCCGTCCGGCACCACCGGCATATTGGTGCGTTTGCTGGCAAGCAGTGGAAACAGATGGACCTCCATTTCGTCCAGCACCGCCCCCATATGGCGAACAGCGCAATCGCCAAGAAACGGCATCGAGCCATGCGCAATACGCCCCTTTGTTTCGATCTCGGCCCACCATACGCCGCGATGGCCCAGACAAATGCGGTCTTTGTTCAGCGGTTCGGGGATGATGACGTGATGCACACGATCAGGGTTGAAGTAACCCTTTTCAGCCAGATAGGCGACGCCGCCAAAGCCACCTGATTCCTCATCCGCGGTGGCGCTGATTTCAATCGCACCCGTGTATTCCGGACAAACAGCAATAAACGCCTCGGCAGCGATGATCGACGTCGCCAAGCCACCCTTCATATCACACGCCCCACGGCCATATATTTTGCCCCCGTCCAGCTCACCGCCAAACGGGTCACGAGTCCAGCCGTGGCCGACTTCGACCACATCATGGTGGCTGTTGAAATGCACACATTCGCCGGTATTTGCACCATCATGACGCGCAATCACGTTCCAGCGTGGATATTCATCACTGTCGGCAATCGCCCCCTCGGCGCGGATCAGTTCGATTTCAAAGCCGGATTGCCCCAACCGCTCGGCCAAAAACGTGCAAATCTCGCGGTATTTCAAACCCGGCGGGTTTAACGTCGGGATCCGGATCAGCTGCTGGGTCAACTCAATCAAGGCGTCGCGGCGAGCTTCTATTTCTTTGATGAGTCGGTCTGATGTTGTTATATTCATACCATAAATCTAGCGAACCTGCCCAAGGGCGGCAATGCAACAAATGACGAAAACGGGATGTTACCGCTTTGAAAATTCAGGTAAGAACATCCATATATCGGTTATTGTATTTATCATTGAGGAGCCAAAATGGCCAATTTCGATGCCCAGATTAAAGAATCTCAAGAGCAGGTTGCAGCCGCACAAAGCAAAATTTCAGAGATCACCAGCCGAATTGATATGGCGCGGAACGAGTTGGAAAAGGGCATTAATATTGATGTCGAAAACGCCTCGCTGGATGATGTGCATGCCCATACCGAATTGATGAACGCCAATATTGCCGACCTGATCATGGGTCTGGACGACGTCACCGCCGGATTTTCCAAAGATTTCGATGAGATGCGTAACAAGACGGGGATGGAAACATTCATCGGCATATTCTCAAAGGCGAAGGCGGATTCGATGCGTCAGGAACGTATTCGGGGCGCCTCGGTTGATGAAAAAGTGCAAGACCTGATTTCCAAGTCCGACGTGATCGTCAAGCTGCTTGAAGGGCAGTTGGCCGAGCTGAACGTGCAAAAAGAAAAGGTTTCTGTGAACCTGAGTGAGACGCTGGATGATCGTGAATTGACTGTTGGCGCACTGGAAACCCTGCGGGCCGAGATTTTGGCGATGGACCCGAACATAATCGAACTTGAGAATAAAATCTCGGTGGAGCAAGACGCGGCGGCACGGACCAAACTGGAAACCCAGCTGGCCGAACTGAACTCGCGCTATAACGAAATGGTGCAAGAAGAGCAGGTCAAGCTGGCCAAATCGCAGACCTTGGAGCGCTATATCGAAACTGGCAAGACGTGGATCGATTCCTTGCAAAACCAAGCAGCGACGCAGATGGTTTTGATCAACAAGCTGCAAACAGATACCAAACAGCGGGTGGTTTTGTATGACGCACTGACCAAATCGCTGAAAACCGCGCAGCAACAAGATGTGGCGCACCGGATCAACGAAATCGGCGTCGAAACCGATCAAGAAGCACAGGCCGCAATGGCGGCGATTGGTTCAGCCACCAACCAGCGGATGGCAGACATGATGGAGGCGCACGAGGACCACATGGTGTTTGCCCGCAAGGTGCTGGAGCAAAAGGCCAAAGCTGATGAGCGGTTCGCGCGGCGGTTTGAGAAGATCGTCGAGAAGCATGACAAGAACTTGTATGGTGGATGATGGTCGAGGTTGATCTGACGGCTGACCACGCCCAGCTAAACGATGCTCTGACGGCGCGGCGGTATTTTGCCAAGTTTGACTTGATCACCACGCATATGGCGCGGGTGGCGGGCGCGATGGAATCTGAAGGGCGGTTGAGCAAGGCGGATGTGGCGATTTTGGGTCGCTACATTCTGGGTCTGTCACGCACGTTTCAAGCACTGGCCAACAAATACCTGATGACCGGGCGCATTGCTGGCCCGATGGCGGGCGAACTGGATTTCGACCGTGTCGAGAGCGGTTTTCCCATTGCGCAAGAACTAATGACCATGGCCAATGACGCGCACCAGTCTGAGCGA
>Ga0209345_10001486_pt1 | contig 27819 bp, 26 predicted proteins | sample Cruoilmetagenom7_FD_187294 | JGI IMG/M metagenome (GOLD analysis project Ga0209345, IMG submission 187294) | Oil polluted marine microbial communities from Coal Oil Point, Santa Barbara, California, USA - Sample 7 (SPAdes) (version 2) | ecosystem: Environmental > Aquatic > Marine > Oil seeps ...
TGGGGTGCATGCTGCTCCGATCGCGGTGGTTCTGCAGGAATATTATGAGATGCAGGCGGTGGGAGAGAAGGATTTTACGATCGAGCAGATCAAAGAGGAGATTGCCTCAGGCCAGCCGGTGATCGCATGGGTGATTGGTAACTGTGTGGGCGGCATACCATACGAATATATTGATAAAGAGGGAAATACAGTGACAGTGGCTGCTTATGAGCATGTGGTCATCCTGACGGGCTACAATGAAGAGTATATTCGCTATATGAACAACGGGAATTTTTTCGATATCCCTATTGAAAATTTTAAGAATACCTGGTCAGTTCTGGGGAACATGGTGGTGTATCTGGCGGATTGAATTACTTGTGAACTGTGCGTATCCCCTCGTTCCTGTCACTAAGGAAGACGTTGAAGAAGATAGATATCTCGTTGACGATGAGCGCATCCAGCTGCCGCAGGCGCTTAAGCTGACGGATATCCATTCCCTAATATTTAAACTTTTATTAGTAATATGAGGTTGGAAGGTGCCGTGTTCTCGACAATTATCTGTGACCGGCATTCCAGATTAACCTTCTTTAAGGATTTTAATGATCTGGTTATTGCTGTACCTACTCCATTTAATATTTGGCTCTTTTTTCCCTGTTTGTCTATTTATCACTGGTTCTATTTTTGGGGAATCTTACCGCCTTACCAATGAATGCAGTAGGTACAGTGGATGCAAAGAGTAACCGACTCTTAATCAGACGATAAAAAATATTGAAGTGGTGTTTATATTAAGCCTAACACCCGAAAATTTACCCAGATTTTATAAGATAGCATATAATCCAAGCCGTGGCCTTTGCAATGGATCCAGTAAAAAAACCATTCTCAGTATCACATACTTAATCCAAAACAATTCAGAGCCTGTTTACATTGAAAGTTCGGGAGGACAAATTGATAAAAAAAGATATGCAATTTTATCGATTTTCACTTTACGGTTTTCTCAAGAACCTCCGGTTCTTTGAGCTGTTCATTATTCTGATCTTTAGGGATAACGGCTTGACGTTCTTGCAAATAGGTTTGCTGTATTCCATCAGAGATTTGACAAACTACCTCACTGAAATCCCAAGCGGTTTTTTCGCAGACACGTTTGGCCGACGAAAATCAATGGTGTTTGCATTTACGGCTTATATAATCTCTTTTTTCATCTTCTATGCTTTCTCTGATTTCTATCTATTGGCAGTCGCGATGGTTCTGTTTGGCCTTGGTGAATCATTTCGATCTGGCACACACAAGGCATTGATTTTGGAATATCTAAGATTAAATAATATGCTCGATTTGAAAATTGCGTATTATGGACGGACACGATCCGCATCTCAAATGGGATCAGCATTCAATTCACTAATTGCCGCAGGTCTACTCTTCTTATCAGGGGAATACAGGACAATGTTCATAGCAACCACGATCCCATATTTGATCAATCTGATCAACCTGGCAACCTATCCGAAAATATTGGATGGTGAGTTGTCTCGATTTGATCGACGAGCGTTGTGGGGTCAGGTAAAGGGAACATTTAAAAATTTCATTGGAATTTTCAAGAACCGCCAAGTGATGCGATCAATTCTTAATAGTGCCGGTTTCACCGCACTTTTTAAAACCACCAAGGATTATTTACAACCCATTCTTGAGTCTTTGGCACTAGCCTCTCCGTTCCTGCTGGTTCTGGATGATGTGAATCGCAGCGGAATAGTTGTAGGGATTGTATATTTCTTTATTTACGTGTTGACCAGTTATGCCTCGCGAAGCTCTGATCGGATCAGCCGAAGATTCACAAATATGGCAACTGCCATCAACAAGACTTTCCTGGCAGGAGCAGGACTTTTATTTATTGCTGGACTCGCGTCCAGGCAAGATCTAGCAATCATTTCCGTTTTCGTGTTCCTGGGCTTTTATATATTGCAAAATTTACGGAAACCGATGAATGTTGCATTTGTCAGCGATCGAATCTCCCACAAGGTTATGGCATCCGGTCTATCTGTAGAAGCACAAGTTAAAACGATTTTGGTTGCGATTTTCGCACCTGTAATGGGAGCTTTAGCTGATTCATTTGGAGTTGGCACTGCGCTGATTTGCCTAAGCTTGGTAGCGCTATCTTCATATTATTTTGTCTTTGTTGAAAACTATCCTCTCAACTCAAAATGAAATTGGAGTAGTATGTGGTTTTGAATGTAGAGGGAGAATTCATGCATTATTGTGTATGGGCATAGGATTATTGGAGCTAAATCTATAAATAATTTGAATAGCAGGAAGCTTAATTAAAATGTCATTCTCAATTTTTGAAAGGAAACCAATGAATGTTAGAAGGAAATTTCGTTGTTGATAGCTTGAGAAAAAAGCGTGCCAGGATTGGCCAACCTCTAAGGTTTTCTATGGATGGTTTATTGTTTTATTTGATAATGACGTATGTAAATGCAAAATATTTACAAAATTCTTGAAACGCCTTTCCCGGTGCGATTTGAGCGCAATTGGAATGAAACAGGGTGGACACAATGGATGCTGTGATACGCGATGGACAGAAAGTTCCCTATCCGTGGAACAGGATACCAGTTACCTTAAAGATGGAAAGCGAACATCTATTTTTTGTATGAGCAACTGGTCACTATCAAAAAATAAACACTCTAATCTTCGAGTAATTTATATCCTTCTTCAAACATCTACAGGCAGGCACCCACCACATCATGATCAAGCAGTGTTCCTCTATCCTTTTTTGATCTACTCCAGTGCATTTTCAATGCTCCAACCATCTAAGATGTAGCTTTCCCTGCTGGAGGGAATGCCGGTGTAGCCGGTGGTTTCAAGTGCGGTGATTAATTCAACTGAGTGAGGACGTGCGTTAGTAGTAACTACAGGGAAAGCGCTCACTTCCGGATCGAGGAGCAGGGCGGAAGCGTAGGTAGCTATAGTAGAAATAATATCCAGCTTGAGCTCGGTCAATGCACTGTCAGGAATGGATGCGGGATCCTCCGGGTATAGATTTTTACGGAGGTTGTTGCGGTGGTCGAGGGCGAGGATTGAAAAAGCCCCAACGGAGGATGCGCAACGGCTGAGTTTGAGATATTTATAAGGTGTTTTTTTATCATATTAAAATCTTTTATTAGTAAAAAAGATAAACTAGAGGCTTAATCGGGAGTTGAATAAATCTATATATACAATATTCCTTCACCATGGAAATGAGCTAGGTTACCTCTCCTGCCTGTGAGATGTGATTAATCTCGTTTTTGCTTTCGTAAGCTACAGCTGTGAGCCAGGTTTTAACGCTGGCACCTGCTTTTAGTTTGCGAGCGGTCTTATTTTGTATTGCATTCTCAAGACCGGCGCACTGATAACTTGACCAGGGCTCGATACCCATGTGGTAAGTGCGGTGGTACCAGGGGTAGCCGATGCCACCGCCGAAGCCTTGCCAAAGGAGGATGTATTTCCACATAAGAGGGTCAAAGGCAAAGCCAAAACCAAGTTGTTTTGAGGTATTGGTGACGCCTATCCATGGCTGCGCGAAATCGGTCAGATAAACGTTGTCCATAGATCTTGCATTGGGGGAAAGAACTTTGCGTAAATCAACCTGTTGCCCTTTAATCCCCTGTACGAAAGGCCATTTCCCTTCCTGATGGAGTTTCATACGGTAATCGGGACCATCCTCGTCTTTCCAGACGATTGTTTTGCAGTCTGGGCAGGTGATTCGGCAGGAATCATCTAGGAAGGGTGAACCAATTACCGGATGATGCACCCAGACGTATTCTAAATCCTCGGGGCTATCGTTGGTGAGTTGCTCTTCAATAAAGAGGGCGGGGATACCAGATTTGAGAGTAAGGGTCTTGCGGAGAATAAAAGGTGTACGGTAAGTGCGTACCCAAAGAGCGAGTTGGACACATTCTTTATCATCGCGAAGGATCTTGTGCTGCCAGGGAATGTTGACCGTTTCGGCAAAAAAACCAAGGTGCGCACCCTTGTAATCACAATCGGGTCCTCCATTGGGGAGCGCCTCGAACCAGGCACCGGACCAGTGGTCAAGGAAAGAGGATGTATCATTGCCCGCGGCAGGGGTGAATTGTGATGGATTATGCAGTTTGTTGGGATTGCGCCAAAGAAAATCGATATCCAGGGGTTTATAGAGAAACTGAGAAATCTCAGATCCTTTTTCAGGATGTACGAGAATCTGAAGGAATTCGTTCTGGATGAGGACAGAGAGGATCCCGTTCCATACGATGTTCTCATTGATGCGGCACCCAGAATTGCGGTCTGGATCGGTGATTGAGAAAAGGTTTTTCATTGCATATCTCCGTGTAAATTATTTAGCATTTTAACCATCTATAATTATATTTTTTCTTCTGAGTATACTGAGGGAGGTCATGGCGGCGATGTTGAGTGCCATGAGAATGAATAAAGAAAAACCTAAGGTCATACCGACCAGATCCGCAATGGCACCAACTGCCCAGGAGCCAATCATGCCGCCCAGTCCGGCGAAAGTGAAAAAGAGACTGAGACTCATATCAGCTGTTCCTCGCAGGTCTTCCGATGCGGCGGCGGTTGCGGTGGGAAAAATGGTAGATAGGAATAACCCAGTGAGAGGCAAAAAAAAGATGAGGGTATCAGAACCGAAGATGCCAAGCGTAAGGCAGAAAGCTGCGCCAATAGAAGCCAATAGGAGCATGCGCAGGTACCCAAGGTATTCAACAAAAAAGCTGCCTAGGAGCCGACCGAGCATGATAAAGAAAAAGAAAAGGGAGAGGAAAGAAAAACCAAAGGACGCTGACTGCGCCCGGGTAGACTGGAGAAATTCACTGATCCAGACTGCAAACCCAATTTCGATGGTTTCATACGACATGATCAGAATGTAATAGAGCCATGCCTTTCTCTCACGCAGAGCGATGAGAATCTGCCCATTCTCGCTGACTGTATTAGCGGATGGTTTTTCTACAGTTGGAAAATGGATGAGAAGGATAATGGCAAAAGGAGCAAGTGTGAAAATTAGTCCAAAATGATACACATTTTCCCAATGAAATCCTGCGGAGAGCACAAGCCCTGAAAAGAGCGGGGCGATCATGGAAGCGAGACCGTGGAAAAAGGCTGTAAGATTCAGCAGGCGGCCAGTATCTTGTTTACAAAAATCGACGATTAAGCGCACTCCAATCAAGTCTAAAAAACCAAGACCTAACCCGATAATGACCATGGAGAGCAAAAGAATAGTGAATTGGTGGAAAACACTAAAGGTGAGGATTCCCGCTATTGTGCAGACGGCCGCAACGAGGAGTATCTGGTGGTGAGTGAAGCGCTGGATAAGGAACCCGGTCAGGAGGGTAGATGCGAGAAAACCAAAATAAGCACCTTGCTGTATGGCACCACCTTGTGAGTAGCTATAATGGAGATCTGCGAGTAGATAGGGAAGGGTAGCGCCTTTGAGATTATCAATAAAACCATACAAGAACAAGCATAAGAACGCAGCGAGAGTTACTTTATAGATACTCTGTTTATGTCCTTTTACTATTGGAAAATTCATAATTAATTCAGTCCACAGGCATCGATATAGTCAGAGAGGACATCCTCAACCTTTGCGTGTATGAGAGCGATGGGGTTATTTTGAATTATTCCTTCTTTTACTTTGATATACTGGTTGGGTAGGAACTGGCTGAGCAGCGAAACAGGGATATTTCTTTCTGACAGGTTGTTTATCAATTGCTGCAGCGAACTAACAACAGAGGGGTTGGAAAAATAATAACGGCTGCGATCGAGAAGACTGTATTTGCGCTGGAATGCTGCTTCATTTGGGTTAGACGCATAATGGTTGTTCCAGTAAATTGGTTGGGCACACATAGCTTGATCAAGGACCTTCTCGAAATCTGATTGCGGCCCTGTTTTATTGTTGAAAAGAATGCGCTCAATGGTTTCAAGAGCGAAGACTGCTTCACGTAAGGCAAAGGTTAGCGCGGGACCGACTTTGAGGACTGCGAAATGGTCCTCTACCAGTTCCTTGAGATGATCTCTGGTCTGGTAATCGGTAGAGTGCGCTTCAAAAATGAGGTTATCGTAGTCTTCGATTAGGCGGGAAATATCTTTCGCTTTCTTTCTGTTGTACTGATGAATTTGGGAATCGCTGAATTCAACACCCGGCTGAATGACAAAGGCTAGGGTTTGCTCCCAAGCGGCCTGCAGCCCATGAGCGGTAAAAACTTGTTTTGTGCGTTCAATATTCTGTTTGGTTTCATGTATCGATGATACCCCAATTGATGATTCATCCTGCACAGCACCGCCGGGTGTAGGCACCTCGGTTCCGACGACGAAAACTATATTGGATAAATCAACACCCACATTAGCACACTGTTCAACAGCCGCGGTACATAATAGCGCTTCACGCTCGAAGATCATGTTCTCTGGAAGCGGTATCGGATCATCTAAACAAGGCATGCTGGCATCCAGGTGGATTTTTTTATAACCTGCTTTTATGTACTCGCGTACCAATTCTATCGATTTTTCCATAGCCAAGGCGGCTGGTTCTTTTTTCCATACTGACGGACCGAGATGATCGCCACCCAGGAAAATATTCTCGCTGTGTAAACCGTTTTTGGCTGCTAGTTGGTACACATATTGGATAAAACCATGCGGTTTCATTCCTGTGTAACCGCCATACTGGTTAACCTGGTTGCATGTAGATTCGATCAAAAGGGGAAAACCGTGTTTTATTGCTGAGCGCATGGAGACGGTAAGTACGTATGGGTTTGCCGAACAGATACTGAAAATGCCTGGTGGATCATAGTCTGTTTTTTTTTGTACAATCTGTTTGATTGTGGAAAAAAGATCCATAAATTTCCTCAGAAAAAAAGATAAAAATTAGACAAGAATGACTTCAACGTCCTTCTTTATAATTGCATCTACCATTTCTCGGGATGCGCTGTGTGTGGTGATGATAGTTTTAGCCGCATTCAAGTGTTCCGTTCGACTGGCAGCCACATGTCCGATTTTGGTGTGATCAGCGAGGATGATGACGTTTGTGCTCATACCGAGAATCATTCGGTCGGTCATTAATTCTTGTGGGTGGCTGGATGTCAATCCAAAGCGGGCGTGAATACCACGTATACCAATAATAACTTTATCTACATACAAATTATTGATCATGTCCGATGCAAAATGGCCGATTAAAGAAAATTCTGATCGCCGTAAAAAACCCCCAACCATTACGATATCCATCCCGCTGTTGGTTGCTAGTTCATTGAGGATCATCACTGAATTTGTTACAACTGAAATATCACTCCTGTTTCCCAATTCTTTGGCAAGGTAAAGGGTGGTTGTTCCGGAACCGAGGAAAATTGTTTCATCTTTTTGGATCATCTGAGCAGCTTTTTTCGCGATGCGAATTTTTTCATGCTGAAATAATTTCATACGGTCGAGTGTAGGAATCTCATTCTTTTTATCACTGGTAACTTGATAAATCGCGCCCCCGTGGATTCTACTAATACAGTTCCTGTTTTCAATTTGTTCTAAATCACGGCGAATGGTCATCATCGTGACTCCAAAATGTTGGGATAGGTCGTTGACGTTCACTGACCCCTTATCTTCCAATATTTCAATTATTTCATTTATTCTCTTGGCTTTGAGTATGGCCATCTGGAAATGTTCCTTTGTGTTCTGTTGATAAGAAATATAACACAAGAAATAAAAAATATGTTATAAAATGTAATATATAGATGTTTTATTGTTTCACCAATAAAAAACCAGAGCCACGGAAAAGAATTAAAAATATATTATGAAGGATACAAACCAAAAAACTTTTGATGTTGCAGTGGTTGGCGAGGTAAACGCTGACCTGATCATAAAAGGGAATGTCGTTCCTGTGTTTGGGCAGGTGGAGCAGATTGTAGATATTGCGTATCTTGTGATGGGCAGCTCGGCTGTGATTTTCGCCTGTGGTTGCGCGCAACTGGGTTTGAGGACCAAGTTCGTCGGAAAAGTGGGTGATGATTTGTTTGGGAGATTCATGATTGATTCGATGCAGGATCGTGGTGTGGATACTTCTGGCACTGTTATTGACGCTGAGATTGGCACTGGGTTATCGGTGATATTAGCAAGTGGGGGCGATCGCGCGATTCTTACGTATCCTGGCTGTATTCCTGAACTTTCTTTTGAAGATATAGATTTTTCAATTATTAGAAAATGCCGTCACTTGCATCTGAGCAGTTACTTTTTACTTGACAAACTTCGCCCGAATATTTCAAAATTGTTTGAGAAAGCGAAAGGTTTAGGATTAAGCGTTTCATTGGATACCAACTATGATCCCGCTGAAAAATGGGATAACAGTGTAAATAAAGCGCTCAGGTTTGTGGATGTGTTCCTGCCGAATGAAACTGAAGCAAAGGCGATAGCTGGTGAGGACAATATTCATAAAGCGATCAATTCCTTGTCTCAGAAAGTAGACACTGTGGCGGTGAAACTGGGTGCGCAGGGCGCAGCCGGGAAAGCTGGAAATCAACCCGAGTTTTTCCAAAACACAGCGGTTGTTCAAGTTGAGGATACAGTTGGTGCTGGTGATTCATTTGATGCGGGTTTTGTATATGGATACTTACATGAATGGCCGCTGGTGCAGACGCTCAAGTTTGCAGTTGCTTGCGGGTCAATTTCAACCCTTAAGCCGGGCGGTACTGCAGGTCAAGCGACAGCAGAGGAGGCGCAGAAATTTATAGAAAAACACTTGACAGAAAGGAATTGATTAAGGATTATTAAAAAAATGAATAAGAAAAACAGGAGAAAAATCTATTTAAGGAGAGAGAGATGGCATTAGGAAAAGCACAAGGTGTTACACCACTGGAAGCGGAAACGGCAGTCAATAAATTTTGGGTGAACAATTATGCAACTCTGGTTGACGCGATCAAAGAGGAGTTGGGGGACGAGAAAGGCCGAAAATTGGCATATGACGCTTACCGTAAAGCTGTCTATAATGCCTGTGCACCTGGTTGGAAAAAAATGAAAGGCACGAACCCAGATGCAAAGGCATATACTGAGTGGCTGATCACCGACCTCCCTCAGGGATATGAACTAGAGGTGGTCGAATTGACGCCAGACAGCACACGACTGCGAATTACTCAGTGCCCGTGGGCAACCATGTTTGGTGAAAAAGGAAAAGAAGATACGGGTTTGCTATTCTGTGAGGTAGATTATGACATGATCAAAGACTTCAACGAGATCACGGGCGCAAATATTGTGTTTGAACGTTCAAAAGTTCTAATGGATGGTTGTGACCACTGCAATCACCATATTTTTGTTAATAAATAAACACTGAAAAACAAATAAAAAAAGGAGAAATATCATGGCATTAGGAAAAGCACAAGGTGTTACACCACTCGAAGCGGAAATAGCAGTCAATAAATTTTGGGTGAACAATTATGCAACTCTGGTTGACGCGATTAAAGAGAAGTTGGGGGACGAAAAAGGTCGAAAATTAGCATATGACGCTTACCATAAAGCTGTCTATAATGCCTGTGCACCTGGTTGGGAAAAAATGAAAGGCACTAACCCGGATGCGCAAGCCTACGCGGAATGGCTAATTACTGATCTGCCACAGGGATATGAAATGGAAGTTGTTGAAATGACACCAGATGATGTCCACTTGAAATTCACGGAATGTCCATGGGCAACCCTGTTTCGAGAAAAAGGTGCAGAGGATACCGGGCTACTATTCTGCGAGGTAGATTATGACATGATCAAGGACTTCAATGAGATCACGGGTGCAAACATTGTGTTTGAACGCTCAAAAGTTCTAATGGATGGTTGTGACCACTGCAATCACCATTTATATGTGAAAAAGTAATAGTAGAAGGATCAAAGATTATGGATAAAATTATCTGGAAAAAGCACCCAGCGAATCCATTGCCTTCCATTGGAGCTGCACTTGGGACGTGGCGTTCGGATGCCAGTATGACTGTTGACGTGCTTGATAGAGACGATCATTGGCAGATCTTTTATGTCGGCAAAAATAATGCGCAGGATAGCATCGGCATTGCTACATGCCCTAAAGATGGATTTGATGGTACATCCTGGGTGGATGATCCCAGGAATCCAATTATCACACCGGGAAAACCCGGCAGTTATGATAGCAAGCATGTGGTAGACCCCGCAAGCATTGTGTGGAATTCGAAAGTTTATTTATATTACAGCGCAATCGGGGATGGACCAGATTCCCTCGGTTTAGCTATTTCTGACGATGGACTCGATTTTGTCAAAGAGGAAAAACCTGTTATGGTGGGTAGAGCACCAGAAGTTGTCGAACTTGACGACACAATGTATATGTTCTATTCAATGGATAACCCCAAAGGTGGATATGAATTCCATCTGGCAACATCGGAAGATGGAAAAAATTTTACGGAAGAAGGTCCTGTTTTTTCTCCGACGAATGAAGGATGGGATAGCTTATCTGTCGTGACGCCACGCATATTTTTTGAAAAAGGCGTTTACATCATGTCGTACGCGGGAGATGCCAAGGAAAAAGACTACCCAACACACTTTGGTTTTGCCTTTTCGAAAGATTTGCGCAACTGGAAGCGTTATCCGGGTAACCCTGTTTTTTCGGGCGGTTTGCCTGGATCGTGGGAATCTAGAGCAATCTGGTACCCTGAGATCTTAAAAACAAATGGCAAGTACTACATGTGGTACGAAGGATATAATGGGAAAGGATCCCAGGTGGGATTGGCTGTTACTGAATCGCCGCTTGCCGAGATCGGATTAGCAATACTGGGAGACTAATTACCATGGAAAATCATTTCACTACTGCTTTACTGTGTGAATATATACCCAATCGGTAAGACAAACTGTTCCGTGACAAATTATGATTTTTGCCACGGAACTGTTGTTTTAAATATCAATACCTGCCAAATTCAGCTCCTGCTTTATACAAAGCGATGATGTTTTCAGGAGAAACCTCCTGGGAGATATTATGGATTGGGGCAAATATGAAGGCTTTGTTTTTCATCAAGATCTTTACGTTCTTTTTAGTCAATTCCCTGATTTGTTGCGGTGATTTGAAGCTAAGCACTTCGTTTTCTACCACGCCGCCAAAAAATCCAAGATCCTTACCGAAATTATTTATCAATTTTTCTAAATCCATATCTTTTGCTGTGTACTGAACTGGATTTAGACCTTCCACACCAATCTCGATTAGATCGGGAATAATTGGGAAAATTGAACCATCGGAATGCATGTAAACTTTCGCATCTGTTTTTGAGTGGATATGGTCTATGAGATGCTTATGTAGTGGCTTGAAAATTTGCCTATACAAATTAGGAGAGAAAAGCAGCCCTGATTGAGCGCCGAGATCGTCGCTGATGCCAACTACTTGCACCTTTGAAGAGGTCTCATCTAGGAGCAGATCATAAAAAGGAATGATGTAATTTTCAAGTACTCTCTCTGCAACCTCACGTGCCAGGTTTGGGTCGAGAATCAAGTTCATCAGGTATTCAGATGTTCCCACCAAACTTGAGCTTATTTCATATATCCCCCACGGACCATCTATTCCGATTCCAAAACCTCGGTCATACATTTCCTGTGCCTGGTCACCCAGATGCTCAAATCGTTCTGGTGGAAAAACAGGAAATTGGTATTTCCGCAGGTCTTCTTGCTTACAATCGTAGAGTGGAAACTCAACCTGATTAAAAAATCCTCCGCCAGCAATAAATTTTCTGCCAAATGGATCTGTGAAACTGATATTTTCTTGATCTAATCTTACAGGCACTGCTTTGGGAAGCAGCCAGAGCATATCAATATCAAAGTACTCCAGGATATGGGCATCGGTTTCTACGATCTGGAGAATATTATCCGTGATAACCGCTCTGTTTTTGGATCTGTATCCAAGGTAGTCAAGCAGGCGGGAGTGCGCCTGTTGATGAATTGAGCAGGACGGGCTTCCAAGCGTCAAAGGGATCCTATCTGATATTTGGTGGTCTAGAGCAGCAGTCAATCGCTGTCTATGCAGGTTGTTTTCTTGCGTTTGTGTGGTTGGTTTATCATTTAACATCATGTCAACAATCCTAACTTGGTGTAATTATTACTTAAAAAGTTATCTGAGTATGTAAATCTATTAACCAGATCGAAAAACCCATTAAATCTTCAAAAACAATCATCTATTTACTATTATTGTGAGGATTAACCTGAATAACATGCAAAAATATGATTAATAATGATTATATATGATATAATATGATTATAATACAGTGATTCATTGACTATTGGAGGAAGATTGGATTTAGATTTACGGGTTTCATCCATCGAACGCCAGAGAGCGATCCAGACACTAATAGAACAGGAAAAGCGCATCAGTGTTCCTGCGATCTGTGAAGCTTTTTCTATCAGTGAAGCTACCGCAAGACGTGATCTTGAAGCCCTTGAGTTTGAAGGAAAGATCATGCGTGTACGGGGTGGTGCAATTATGATTGAACAATCACCACCAGAGTTGCCAATTCTTGAACGGGAAAATGAACAATCGGATTATAAAGATCGGATAGGACGGGCTGCGGCTCAATTAGTTGAACCAGGAGATACGATATTTTTAGGGAGCGGCACAACCGTACTTGCGACCGCACGCCAACTCTACAACTGTAAAGAACTAACGGTTCTTACAAATTCTTTACCGATAGTCAATTTGTTGATTGGATGCTCAGGCATTAATCTGGTGGTTTTTGGGGGCACATTGCGTGATTCTGAGCTTTCTTTCATCGGCCATATAACGGAAAAAGCATTAAGCGAGGTTCGTGCAGATAAAGTGATCATGGGTACAAGAGCTATCAGCCTGGAACAAGGGATTACAAATGATTATATGGCTGAAACTTTAACTGACAGAGCGATTATCCAAATTGGACAGAAAGTAATTCTTGTAGTGGATCACACTAAGTTTGGAACGATATCTACTGCATTTCTGGCTCCAATTGAGGATATCGATGTAATCGTGACGGATAAAGAAACTGACAAAGAGTACATTGAATTATTAGGAGAAAAAGGAATTGAAGTTGTCTTGGCTTGAAGATAATTCAAGCGTAAAAAAATTACATGAGGTGAAAATGGAAGATAAAAACCAGTTTACCAAGGAAGAGATATTTTCCCAAACGAAAGCATGGGCGGGCGCATTAAGGGAAGTTGAATCAAAGAAGAAGGCGCTGGCTGAATTTGATCTTGAGAATTATGATCAGGTTCTATTTACAGGATGTGGTTCCACTTATTATCTTTCTATTGCTGCAGCCAGCCTCTTTCAAAGCCAGACTGGAGTCATGTGCAAGGCTGTTCCGGGGGGGGAAATATTGATGAACCCGGACACGGTTTACAAAGGCAGTAATAATTTATTATTCGCGATCAGCCGGTCAGGATCTACTACTGAGACTGTGTACGCTGTTGAGCAATTCCGGAAGGATAAAGGCGGAAAAGTAATTTGCATTACTAATTACAGTGATCAGCCATTACTAAAATTAGCCGACCTGGGATTTTCCATTGAGGAAGGTCAGGAACAAAGTATCGCCCAGACTCGATCGTTTTGCTCGATGTATGTAGCTGCTACAGCAATTGCTATGCTTTTATCCGGGAATGATGCCCTGTTCAATGAGATGAAAAAACTGCCGGAGATTGGGAAAGCATTAATGGATAAGTATCATGATTTTGCCAAACAAATTGGTGAAAAAGTGGACTTTGACCGCTTCTATTTCCTTGGCAGCGGATTTCGGTATGGATTGGCATGTGAAGCTAACCTAAAGATGAAAGAGATGACCCTTACGCATACAGAACCGTTTTACTTCTTAGAATTTCGACACGGCCCAAAATCGATGGTGACTAATAAGACGGTAGTTGTTGGAATGCTTTCAGAATCTGGACGAGAATATGAAGAAAAAGTTCTGGATGAAATGAAAGGGATCGGTGCAACAATCTTTTCAATTGGTGAAAAGAATGCAGATATATCTTTTGAGAGTGATCTTCCTGAGGTTATCCGCAACATCTTGTACTTACCACTTTTGCAAGTTATGGCTTATTACCGATCACTAAAGAAAGGGTTGAATCCAGATAAACCAAGAAATCTATCAACCGTCGTTTTTTTAGATTAGATTAAACGAATACTCAAAAGGAGGTGTATCGGAAACTATAAATTTGAATTTGATCAGTCATATGTTAAAAACAATTAAGGAGTAAAGAAATGAAAAAGAAAACTATTTGGGTTTTAAGTGCAGTGCTGATTTTGGCCATGGTATTTGGGATCTCTTCATGTGCTCCTGCACCCGCTGAATCGGCCGAAGAAGTTGTTGAAGAAGTTGTTGAAGAAGTTGTTGAAGAGGTGGTGGAAGAGAAGCCAATGAAAATCGCTTATCTTGCACAAGCTGCTTTCGCAAACGATTTCACTCTCTCAGAATACTACGGCGTTGTGGATTCAATTGAAGCAGCTGGATACGAAGCTGTGGTTTACAATCCTGATTTCGACGGCGCAGAGCAAATCAATATGATGGAGGATGCAATTGCTGAAGGCGGCCTTGCAGGCATTATTGTGCACCCAATTGACTCAGCTCTGATAGTGAATGCTATTGAGAATGCAAACGAAGCTGGAATTCCAGTTGTGAATATTGTTGCTGGATCCACAGGCGGTGACGTGCTAGTTACGGTTCGAAATGATACCGCAGCTGAAGGAACAAATGCCTGCGCAGTGGTTGTCGCCGGATTGGAAGCAAAATACGGTGAAGTAAAAGGTAAAGTGCTTGAGGTTCACGGTGGCCTGCAAGATGATGTAGCCAAAGGCCGTTCGGCAGGTTTTATGGGATGTATTGCCGATTACCCGAATGTGGAAGTAGTCACTACTTCAGCTGATGGTTGGTCATTAACTCTGGCAGAATCCGGCACGCGTGATGCGCTGACCGCCAACCCAGATGTTGATGCAATCTATTCACACGCAGACTATTTCAATGATGCAATTGAGGCAGGCTTAGTGGCAGCTGATAAACTGTATGCACGCCCAGATGAAAAACACATTATCTGGACCAGTATTGATGGCGCTGGACATGCACTTGAACGCATTAAAAACGGTATCATGGATCAAACATCTGCTAACCCGAACTACGCCTACGGCGAATGGGCAATGAAATTCCTTGTTGATTTCATTGACAACGGTAATAAGCCAGTGGTTGGCACCGTTTATGAAGAGGCAAATACTGCCTGGTCACCTGCAAGAGTAGAAGAAGGTGCAGCAGGACCTCATATGATCATGACCCCATTTAATGTGACACCGGAAACAGCCGATGCAGAATTCCTGTGGGGCAACCAAGTTTGGGAAAAACCTGAATAAGGATATTTTTTCCTTGTGAGAAGGAAACAATCTCACTGTAAAATGTAAATATGGAGGCATGTGCGAGGTGAAATTACACATGCCTCTAAAAAAAGATCAACTGATTGAGGTATTGATGCAAAATGGTGATGTGATTATCCATTTATCTGGAATCAATAAACGGTTTGGCATGGCACAAGTTTTATCTGATGTCAATTTTGACTTGCGCCAGGGTGAAGTGCATGCATTGGTGGGTGAAAATGGTGCAGGTAAGACTACGTTAATGAACGTGTTGTATGGATTAGTTCCCCGCGATAGTGGAGAGGTGTTTATCAGAGGAAACCGATTCGGCAGTGTAACAACCAGCAAAGTAAAGAAAGCAGGTGTGGCGTTGATCCCACAGAAGCTTCAGATGCTCTCAAATCTATCGGTCGCGGAAAATTTATTTATTAATTTATGGCCGCGAAGTAAGAAAACAGGACTTATTAGCTGGAAACAAATGGAAGCGCAGGCTGAAAAATTGCTTGTGAAAGTAAATCTATCTATAGACCCAAAAAGGAAGATGAGCACTCTCAGTTATGTGGACCAACAGATGGTCGTGATCACGAGAATGTTGTTTGCGGAAAAAGCAGATGTAATTCTGCTGGATGAACCGACTGCTCCCCTTGTTGAACGGGAGATTAACCTTCTGTTTGAATTTATTGAGTCATTGAAAAAAGATGGATACAGCTTTATATATATCTCTCATTTCTTGAATGAGGTTTTTCGGATATGTGACCGCGCCACCGTGTTGAGAGATGGAAAAGTTGTTTTTACCCGAGACGTGAAATCCCTTACTATGAGTGAATTAATTACTGGGATGGTGGGTGAGGACGTGGAACTATTTCCGAAAAGAAAACATAAAATTGAAGAACCGATTTTCCAAGTTAATAATCTTAATGTTTCCCCGCTTATTAAAGATTTCAACCTCACTTTATGCAGAGGAGAAATACTGGGAATTGCAGGTATCAAAGGATCGGGAAGGACGGAATTAGCCCGCGCTATCTGTGGCCTTGATGTTAAACAGGGCGGAGAGATCTTCTTGGAAGGGAACTTGCTTAAGATTAGAGATGTGGAAGATGCGCTTTCATGTGGTGTAGGTTATTTGACTGAAGACAGGGTCAAATGGGGCCTGGTCGGGGTTAGGCCTCTTTATGAAAATGCAACTCTTACATTCCTGAAGAAAATAACCTCAAAACTTGGTTTGATCAAGCAAAAAGAGGAAATGGAAACCGTCAGAGGTTTTATCAAGACATATGATATTCGCACAACAGGCCCGAAACAGAGTGCCAGGAATTTAAGCGGTGGTAACCAGCAAAAAGTGATCCTGTCAAAACTGCTTGGGGCAGACCTAAAAATATTATTTCTGGATGACCCCACTTTTGGGGTTGATGTTAAGGCAAAAACCCATGTCTACCGAATTATGAACGATTTCGTTGAAAGTGGCAATTCAATCGTACTGATCAGTTCTGATGTGTTTGAGATGGTTGCAATGTGCGACCGCATTCATATCCTGCGGGATGGCTCAGTGGGGGAAACTTATGAAAGAGGAAGAATAACTGAAAAATACCTTCAGGAGGTTTTAGCACATGAATCTTAATAAAAAATTTGAGAGTATTTTCCCTGTAAAAAAAGAGAAGAGAACACGGTCAACTATCGTGGTGCTGCTCCTGGATAATTTTGTGTGGTTGCTGGTTGCCGTGCTGCTAATCGTGGCGTATTTCACCACACCGGTATTCTTTAAATCATCTAACCTTGTCAATATTCTGACACAGTCTTCCGTTCTAGCCATGTTGGTTTTAGCAGAAACAATCTGCTTAATCAGTGGATATTTTGATATGTCGATTGAATCCACCCTTATCTTCACGTCTGTCTTTGCTGCATGGCTGATGGCTCCACATCCGGCGGCATCGGGGTTGGAGCTTAATGGGATAGTTGGGATATTTGCCATCATGGCAGCTGGAGCTATTATTGGAGCAGTGAATGGGTTTCTGATCGCATACATGAAGATGAACGCATTCATTGCCACGCTAGCCATGTCCATTTTCCTTCTGGGTAGTTGTGTTACGATTTCGCAAGGCAACACAATCGGTCCATTCCCAGATTCATTCGCGTTTTTTGGTGAAGGTAAAATAGGTCCGATTCCGGCTCCTATTGTGGTGCTAGTGGCTGTTTATATAATATTCAACTTCGTTCTTAAGCGAACACCGTTTGCTCGGAAATTATACGCAGTGGGAGGAAATCCGAATGCCGCGCAAGCATCGGGTGTTAATGTAAAACGAGTTGTATTTTCTGCATATGTACTTAGTGGTTTGATCTCAGCCATTGGTGGGCTGGTGCTTTCTGGAAGAATGGGGTCAGCGGTCCTCCACATGACGAGAGACAATTTGATGTATGCTTTCGCAGCAGCCGTGATTGGCGGTGTTAGTCCCTTTGGAGGGGAAGGGCGCATTGTCAGCGTGTTCGGTGGGGTAATATTGCTCATGATGATAAATAAATTATTGATCATCGCGCATGTGGACCCTTTCTTGATCACCGGCGCATCTGGTCTGATCATTTTTATCGCTATGCTGATTTTAACAATTAAACAGAATTTGATTCTGGAGGATTAAGCAATGCAAAATACACCAATTTCCGACTCAATCCGAACCCAGAAAAACACACAAAAATTTCAGTCTATCCTGGCAGAAAATTTTGTGTGGGTGCTTGTGCTAATTGTCTCTTTTATCGCATATCTTATTACTCCAGTATTCTATTCAATCAACAACCTGAGTAACCTGTTGGTAACATCAACCATACTCGGCATTCTGGTGCTCGGTGAGACACTGGTTCTGATGACTGGTAATTTCGATAATTCTTTAGAGATTACCTTAATGTTCACAGCGATGGTGGCAGCCTGGTTAACAGTTGACCATACATACGCTTCGGGATTACTACTTTCCCCATTTTGGGGAATTGTCATTATGCTTGGAGTTGGTGCGGCTATAGGTGCGGTAAACGGTATTTTTGTTGGCTATATTGGCATGCAGCCATTCATTACCACGTTTGCCACCTCTGTGGTTGTAACGGGTATTAGCATTCTAACAACTGGTGGGTCTATTCTAACACCTTACCCTGAGAGTTATATTATTCTCGGTCGGGCGCAGGTTGGACCATTTCCGTTATCGGGTTTACTCGTCATCGGGCTCTATTTTGTGTTTCATATCATTCTCAAATATACACCTCTTGGAAGACGCTTATATGTTGTTGGTGGAAATATAGAAGCAGCCAAAGCGCTTGGTGTGGATGTGAAGAAAACGCAATTGATCGCTTTTGTATTAGCTGGTATATTGTCGGCTATTGGCGGGTGGATATTAAGTGGACGCTTAAACAGCGCTTCTTCGCAAATGTCAAGCAACCAGCTTTTGCTTGCTTTTGGAGCGGCAGTTATCGGTGGAGTGAAATTGGGCGGAGGTGAAGCGAAAGTTTCTGGCATGTTCGGTGGTGTTCTTCTAATCGCCTCTATTTACACATTGATGAATTTAGCACAGGTTGATGTGTATTTCATAAGAGCAATGACCGGGCTGGTGATCCTGGGTGCGATGTTATTTGATGCTATCCGATCCGGAGCTTTTTTGAAGGCAAGGAATTAGAACTTAGTTTTTTATAAAAAGAAGGATAAATAAGACCTCACCATTACGGTGAGGTTTTATTTTATGAAAGATTGTCATATATATTAATAAAGTCCTACCTGAAATTTTTTACACACTTATAGGTAGATATATTCGAGATATTTGAAAAAATATTCATGCAAAATTGAGCCGCATTTCCCTGTTTTCTTTTGATACCCCTGAGGGAATAACGGACATGACGGATAATTAGCTCTCTGTCTGTGGAACAGGATGTTACAGGTTTCTCGCGATGCACCAGGATAGGCAGCCCCTGCGAAGAAGAACATGAAAATGATTTGTGTGGGGGCCATGGCTATTGTAAAAATATACTAGAATTGTTCAAACCTAAAAAAATACTGATTCTACAAAACGTAATTAGTTAAAGAAGGAGATTAGATGATCGTACGGATGTGGCATGGACGTGTGCTGACAAGCAAGGCGCGATCGTATCGAACGTTTTTGAATGAACGGGCTATCCCCGATTATCAATCGGTAGAAGGAAATATCAGCGTCTATGTTCTGGAACGTGAGGAAGGTGAAATTACCCATTTTATCACTATGACTTTTTGGGAAAATATGGATGTGATAAAGGGTTTTGCGGGAGACGATGCGGAACTGGCAAAATACTATCCTGAAGATAAGGGCTTTTTACTTGAATTTGAACCCCGGGTCGTGCATTATGAGGTGGCAGGGCAATCTTAGCGTGTGTTGCTTCCTTTATTCACAACTACGCTTATGAGAAATTCCCTGCGAGATAAACTTACCTCCTTTTTATAACCGTGCTAATTTTTAGTTCTTCTTTATTGATGATTCGCTGAATATTGCCGCGATGCAGGTAAAAAACGAGGACGGTCAGGCAAACGCTCATTAGAGTGAAGATAATCGGATATCCTAATATATAAGTCACAATAGGCAGCGTGGTAAAAGTGGTGAATGAACCAATAACAATATAATCAGCCAGCAGCGCAGGAACAACCACCAGAAGTAAAAAAAATGTTCCCAGTTTCCAGTTTAAACCAAACATCATTCCCACCAGGGTGGCTACGCCTTTTCCTCCTCGAAATTTCATATAAAAAGGGAAGATGTGTCCAATAATTGCCATCATGCCGGAGAGATAGGCTAAATCAGGGTTGTTGGGATAAATCCACTTCACAACTAAAACAGCCAAGATCCCTTTAAGAACATCTACTGAGGCAACAATGAACCCGTATTTCCACCCCATAATGGCTGTGATATTTGAGGCACCCGCGTTGCCAGAGCCGTGTTCGCGAATATCCATTTTTCCAACCATCTTGCTGATTAAGTATGCGGATTGGATACACCCGAAGGCATAGCCGATTAAGATGGTGATAATTGTTTGCTTGACCATTCATTTACTCCTTGTGGTAGCTTAGTTTGTCCGTGACGCATTTGAAAATTCTTGTGCGATAAGCTTGACAGACAAATTTATTTCTCTAATTTTACCGCGTCTCCCAAGAAACAAGAAAATTGTACTAATAATCCGCCCTTCATCTCATCTGGTTTTAATATCTTTATTTCATTGAAAATTAATTGCACTCATTTGGTTTGTTTTGAAAATTCTTTCACAGCGAGTGGATGCATTGGATTACCTCACGTTACGTTAGCATGAATCGAGCCCTATTCCTCTTGAGAGGAAATGGCGATTTCTCAATTAAGATTCTACAGTCACAGAAGAAGGAATTTGATTCGTCAGTTTGCGGAGAATAAGCCCCTGTATGTAAGAATAGATCTTGAAACTTTTTACCGTATAGGCATAAACCACACAAGAAAATCGCAAGACTTGACTTATAGGGTTTGCGATTATGCGCTCGGAATGAAAAGAGTTTGGGAGGTTTTGATTGTTTTTCGATATGATTTGATAGTTTCAGGAGAATATTTGGTGTAGTATTGCGGGTTAACGATCGCAATGGAGTCCATAAAAATGAGAAAAAAATTATTATTAACTTCACTTTTCCTGGGGGTTGCTTTTGACATTCTTTTCTGGAAGAAAGCCCCGGGAATTTCGTTTATCATCTTCATCCTATTGTGTTTGGCGGCTGGGTATCTACTGCTTCGAGCACAAAACATCCGCCCCGCCAGGAAGAGCTTTTTTTTGCTTGTTCCGATCATTTTCTTTTCTGTGATGACTTTCGTCCGTTCAGATCCGTTTACATCATTTTTAAATTATGCACTCGCTTTATTTTCGGCGGCTGTTTTGGTAATGACCTACCGCAGCGGACTGTGGATCTTGTATGGTTTGAGTGATTATGTGGCGAATTTGTTCCATTTGATTGGCAGTATGTTTTCCCTTGGCTGGACCCAAATAACAAACGCTGATGCTCAGCAAAAGATAAGTGATGGAAGAAAGCACAAAAAAAGTGTCTGGCCGATCGTGCGCGGTCTGCTGCTGGCGTTTCCCATACTATTAGTTTTTACAACTCTTTTTTCTTCGGCAGATCAAATATTTGCCCAAAGGCTTGATGACTTCTTAGCTAATCTGAATCCCGAAAAACTGACTGAAATTATTTTTAGAGGATCGTACATCCTTATCATCGCATATTTTCTGGTTGGAATAATCAGGCATGCGGAAAGCCGGAGTCAAAATAAAAAATTGATCGGGTTAGACAAACCCACTGTGGCGCCTTTTTTGGGTTTTACAGAAGCATCAATTATATTGGGGAATGTGTTGCTCCTATTCAGCGTTTTTGTGATTATTCAGTTCCAGTATTTCTTTTCTGGACAAGCAAACATCGTTATTGAAGGATTCACATATTCCGAATATGCGCGGCGCGGATTTGGTGAGCTGGTGACTGTAGCTGTTTTCAGTTTGATTCTTTTACAAAGCCTAAGCGCGATCACGAAACGCGAATCCAATAAACAGGAGAAAATCTTTTCCGGATTGGTTGTTGGGCTTGTTTCATTGGTAATAATCATATTGGCATCTTCGTTTCAGCGGCTTTTCTTGTATGAGTCAGCGTATGGTTTCTCGCAATTACGCACTTATTCACACGTGTTTATGATCTGGCTGGGTATTCTATTGATGGCTGTGGTTGCAATTGAAATTTTTAAACACCAGCGCGCTTTTGTTACTATTGCTTTGCTCGTCCTGATGGGATTCACTGCATCCCTCAACATCCTGAACGTGGATGGATTTATTGCACGCCAGAACATCAACCGGGCGGTTCATGGTAAGGAGTTGGATGCCTCTTACCTTTCGACGCTCACAAGTGATGCGGTACCTACATTGGCAAAGGCCTATTCCTCATTGGATCTCCCCTCAAAAATCAAGGACGGGGTTGGCGCTGCCATTGTATGTTACGAAGCATACAGTGAAACTGATGATTCACGCGTACAATCCTGGCAGTCGTTCCATTTCTCGGATTGGAATGCGGCACGAGAATTGGATGCGGTTCGGGACAGTTTACAGAGGTATCGGATTCGAGATGATGACTGGCCAACAGTTGTTATTAGTCCAAATGGAACGGAATATTCATGCCATAATTTCTTGTTTTTCGATTGAGATCTGTGAACTTGAAAACAGGTAGAAATAATGGGTTGATAAGGTAAGGGAAAGGTTTTATGTAAGAAGAAGATTGCCGCGTCTGCTATGCTGATTTCGCAATGACAAATATCAGGGGGAGTGCTTCACGATTGATGTACTCAGAATGATAAAAGTGAACAGGGTGCGTTAGTAACGCACCCTTTGGTAAAGCTGTCATTGTGTTGTTTTGAATTTATTCCAAGTTTTTATGTTTTTCCGCGACAGAAGCTGCCAGTTTATCAAGGGCCTTGAAATCTTTCACTTTGGGGTGTCCTTTGATCACGACTGGATCAAGTATCTCTACATTCAGGTTGGGAATCATGCCTGCCAGTTGTTCTACCATTATGCCGCCCCATCCGTAAGATCCGACGATCGAAACGAACTTCGTTTTGGGACGCAGGGCGTTGGCCAGATAGGCTGCGTACACCACATTCGGGTGCGCTCCGCCCAGGACGGTGGGTGATCCGATCACAATGGTAGCTGCGTCCACCAGCGAGATGGCCAGCTCTCCAATATCGGTGACGATCAGATTGAATAATTTTACTGTGACCCCGTTTTCGATCAGGGCATCTACCAGATGTTCTACCATCTCACGGGTGCTGCCGTGCATCGAGATGTAGGGCAGTACGACGATATTCTTTGGTTCGCTAAATACCCAATCGTGATAGGCTTCTAAAATGAATTCCGGTCGGTCGTAAATTGGGCCGTGGCTTGGGGCGATCAGGGAAAACTCGTATTCCTGAATCTTTTCCAGGTTTCTCTTAATCATTTTACTGAACGGCATCATGATTTCCGCGTAGTAGCGCTTGGCTGCTTCGTAGACCAATCCTTCGTCTTTGGCGTATAGATCGGTGGAGGCCAGGTGAGAACCTAAAAAATCACAGGAGAAGAGAATTTTGTCTTCCTTTAAATAGGTCAGCATGGTTTCGGGCCAGTGAACCCACGGAGCGTGGATGAATTCGAGCGTTCGGTCACCGAGTGAAAGTGTTTCCCCGTCGTCTACTGTGAGAAAACGGTCTTCAGGCGCTAATGCCAAATCCAGCAGCATGTTCTTGCATTTTGGCGTGCAAACAATTTGCGCTTGCGGGTGCTGCGCTAAAACTTGCGGGAGCGTGCCTGAATGGTCCTGCTCGGCGTGATTAGCGATAATGTAATCAATGTGCTCAACGCCCAGATGCTTCAAGCGATTGAGTAAAATATGCGACATTTCAGGTTCAACAGTATCTATCAGCGCTGTCTTATCACTTCCCTGGATCAGGTAGGCATTGTAGCTGGTGCCATCTGGCAGGGGTATAAGATCGTCGAATAGGCGTCGATCCCAGTCAACAGCACCTACCCAATAAATGCCGTCTTTTATCTTACGTGGTTTCATGGTTTCTCCTTACTCCATTTTATTAATTATTTATTTATCTCTCCGCAGATGGGATAAACCCGATCGGCGGGCATGCCTTCAAATAGTATTCTGGGGAATAACCCCGCTGTCAGGACCGCCTTTTTTCCGAGTCATAGATTAAATTGCAGTGAGTGTATTCTTGTTTACACATGGTTTAGATCCGCTTAATCAATAGCAAATTAAGTAGATTTGTTCGCCAATGGACTCAACTGAAGGCTGTCTTTGATTTCATTCAAAATCAACATAAGTATAACTAAGAAAGTTTGGTTGGGATAGTCTTTTATAAAAGAGGCCTGTTTTAGAGCTAGTAATTACAAACTGTGCTGCATGGGGTTCAGTACCCACAAGAGTGTATTTTGTAATCGTTATACATTAGATACTCGGTGTTGGGTTGGGGAGGCACTAATCCAATTTACGAGTTTTGCGATTATTTTACCTGGGATGACAAAGATAGTTTATTGTATCGCTGTGGAAAGTTAATGTGTATTTCATGAAGAATTGAAAAATAATAGTAAAATTTGTTCTGTTTGCTTGATGAAAACATTTCATAAAGGATGCGAATGACAATATTTTTATTGGTGCGCCATGGAGTTACTGATTGGATCGAGAAAGAACTTCTGCACGGCATTTCTGATATCCCACTTAGCGAATACGGAAAACAGCAGGCCAAATTAACTGCGGAAACTTTTAAAGAAATAAAAGTAGACCGTCTGTATTCCAGCTCACTTTCCAGAGCTATGCAAACAGCTGAGGAGATTAGTAAGGTTACTTCACTCGAAATTGAGCCCGTAGACGGACTGAAGGAAATGGATTTTGGCTGGATGGAAGGAACGCGTGATTATTGGTCTGTAGTAAAGGAAAAAAAGATCCTGATTTTTATCTACACTATTTCTAGAATGATTAGTGGATTTCTCTCTGGTGACCGGTACGGTAAATTCAGAGGCCGTGTGGTGAATGCCTGGGAAAAGATTCTTGCAGAAAACCCAAATGGAACGGTTGCTGTTGTTGCTCACTCCTTTGTTCTTCGGAATATTTTAACGCATGAGTTTGGCGGTAATCCTGTTTTTACACCGAAGTTTGTGCTCACCACTTGCAGCGTTAGTGAGATCGAGCGCGATGAAAATGGAAATATGAGATTGATTGAAATCAGCCGCAATTCACATCTTTCTAAAGAGATTGACTTGTGACTATAAAAGCATTGATCTGGGATATGGAAGGTGTTTTGATGTTGACAGATGAAAACGACATCTCTTTAACGGTTGCAAAAGCACTAAATGCCCCGTATGAAAAAGTTCGGGAGATTTATTTTAGCGACACCAATGACAAAGTGGATTTGGGCGAGATCACAATGGATCAATTCAATGAGTATGTGCTGGATACTCTCCAGATTTCTAGAGATAAAAAGCGCCTTCTTGAAGATGTATTTAATGAGAAAGCGTACATTGACGAGGATCTTCTAAAACAAATCGTACAAATGAGCAAGGAGTACAAAATAGGATTGCTTTCCAATTACTCAAATGACCTGCGGCCGAGGATCGAGAATGAATGGGCGATTGGTAGTGCATTCGACGAGATCATTATCTCCTGCGAGGTTGGTGTGGTCAAACCTGACCCGGCGATATTTAACTTAATGCTCGATCGACTGAGTGTCAAAGCGGATGAATCTGTGTTTATTGATGACCGGATAAAAAATATAGATGGTGCGAAAAAGATGGGGTTTCACACGATCTTTTTCACCAGCAGGGAGCAGGCCTTAGAAGAACTTGCGCTCATTTTGCAAGTGTGAGCATTTGGATTGGGGTGAGTTTTGTTTTGAAAAAGAAGCCAATTACTGGTTTTTTTATAAAAAAATCAGCAGAATCTTGTTTATGTGTCATGAAATACCCGTATGGGTTAAAAATCGACCCTGCGTGAATGATAGATATTGCTTGAATAACCGGAAATCAAACAGGAGCGTGAATTGTCATTAATACATCAAATGCATTTTTTGAATAAAATCATTTGGTTTTCTTATCTCTTGTTTCACCGTACAATTACATTACAGTTATCATGGAGAAAATACAATGAAGTTCCATGTCATTATTGACCACCCATGGGATGGCAGTTTTAATTACGCGGTTATGCGTTCGTTTATTGAAGGCATCAAGGAAAATAATAACGACTTTGATGTCCTTGATCTAAACAAAGAGAAATTTAATCCGATAATGTCTGAAGAAGAACTTGCCGGATATGCTCAGGGAAAGAGTCTTGATCCAAAAATCAAAGAGTATCAAAAACGCCTGATTCAATCTGATCATCTTGTGTTGATTTTCCCTGTCTGGTGGATGGTTATGCCAGCCAGATTAAAGGGGTGGATGGATAAGGTTTTGCTGCCCGGGTTTGCTTTTACAACGGATCAAGTGCCAAAGCCGTTATTAAGTCATATTTTTGGTGCAACGATCTTAACCACTACCGGTGTGCCAGATGATTTACATCGTAAGGAAAATAATAACGTGTTGGAATCGGTCCTTTGTAAGGGAACACTTAGCTTTATCGGAATTAAAGAAGTTAAGTGGTTAAATTTTGGTGATACTGGTTTTGTGAGCCAGGCCAAGCATAAAGAATGGCTTGGTTTTGTTAAAGAATACGGAAGCCAACTTTTCTGAGGATTAATTAAGGTTTTTTGTGAGAAAACTTTAATTTAACTTGAATTCGGCTTATATAAATATAAAATCTGAAAGTAGAATACCTCTGAGAAATTTCGGAGGTCTTTCCGTTCTTCATGGAATATTACGCGGCTCGCTTTTATTTCACTGAGAGAAAAAACCTATTCCCACTCAATAGTGGCGGGGGGCTTGCTCGTGATGTCATATACGACTCGGTTGATGCCTGCTACCTCATTGACGATCCGGTTGGCGGAGTGTGCCAGCAATTCATGCGGCAGGCGGGCCCAGTCGGCGGTCATAAAGTCCTGGGTGGTGACAACGCGCAGGGCGATTGCTTCCTGATAGGTGCGTTGGTCGCCCATTACTCATACTGAACGGACCGGCAGCAGCACAGTGAATGCCTGCGCGATGCCCTGCCCACACCTACTGAACGGGAGCGCACGCAGTGGTATTTTCAGCGCTATGCTGCTCATCTGCCGGCTTACGGGGAAATGGTCTTATTTGACCGCATCAGGTACAACCGTGCCGGTGTAGAGCGGGTGATGGGCTTCTGCAATGAGGAAGAAGTTGAAGAGTTCTTCCGATCCTTCCCGGAATTCGAGAATATGCTCAAGCGTTCAGGGATTATTCTTTTCAAATACTGGTTTTCAGTTAGTAATGAGGAACAGGAACGGCGTTTTAAAGCACGCATCGATACACCAACCAAACGATGGAAATTGAGCGAAATGGATCTGGAATCACGCAGGAGATGGGTAGAGTATTCTAAAGCGAAGGATGATATGTTTAAGTATACGGATACCAAACTATCACCTTGGTATGTGATCAATTCAGATGATAAGCGCCGGGCACACTTGAACTGTATCACTCATTTGTTGTCACTAATACCTTATGAAGATTTAACCCCGCCCGAAATCAAACTTCCGCCGCGTCAGGGTGACACAGGTTATGTGCGGCCACCTATCAAGAACCAGACATTTATCCCGGAAATATATACGTCCAAATGATCTTCTTAATATCGCTGAGGTTGTGAATGAAAAAACTCAGTTGAATCTACGAAATAATAGCTGAAACGAATTACATATCCAGCGCGTTATTCCCAATAAGCCAATAATAATAAAAATTTTTACTTCAATAATTGAGTGAATCAGTTATTTAATATTGATAAACGTTAATATCTGAATAAATATGATAAAATAGAATATTATTATAATAATAGGAGAAAATAATGGCAACAGCAACATATAAAGCAGTATCTC
>Ga0209345_10001487_pt1 | contig 27818 bp, 26 predicted proteins | sample Cruoilmetagenom7_FD_187294 | JGI IMG/M metagenome (GOLD analysis project Ga0209345, IMG submission 187294) | Oil polluted marine microbial communities from Coal Oil Point, Santa Barbara, California, USA - Sample 7 (SPAdes) (version 2) | ecosystem: Environmental > Aquatic > Marine > Oil seeps ...
CTGAGTGCGTAGGTGGTTTCCGGGAACGACATCAGGATTTTTTCAAGCTTCGGAGCCACCTCTAAGGCCGTTTCAAGGTTAGAGGAGGGGGCTAATGTCACGCGAATATTAATCGTGCCTTCTTCCAGTTCGGGAGCGAACTCCGTGCCGAGACGAGGCACTAACACCAAAGCGCCGACAAACAGCACACCGGCCAGGGTAATAACGGCCTTTTTACTGCGTAAAGCGACCGACAATAGTCTTTTATAACCATTATCTAGTGGTTTAAGCAGTTTATTTTCACGAGGCTTAATACCCCGACTGAAAAAGTAACTGGCTAATGCCGGGACAACCATAATGGCCACAAAAACCGCGGAGATAATGGCCAACATAATGCTGATAGCCATGGGTTCAAATAATTTAGCTTCAACACCCTGAAAACTAAACAGTGGCATAAAGACCACCAAGATGATCATGGCGGCAAAGAATACCGGTCGAGCCACTTCGTTCGCCGCTTCCTTAACTCGCAGCTTGATACCATGACTGTCGAGTTTGGCTGCCTGAGGATCCGGGTCGCGGTGCTCTGTGCGTTGCTCGGCGTCGCCATGATGTTCACTATCCGGACGACTTAAGTGCTTAAAGATGTTTTCAACCATCACCACGGAGCCGTCGACCAGCATACCAATGGCAACAGCTATCCCGCCCAGCGACATCAGGTTAGCCGACATGCCCATCGCGGACATTACCATTAGGGCAATGGCGATAGAAACGGGAATGGACAGTAACACTAAAAAAGTAGCGCGTATGTTGAGCAAAAACAGTGCTAATACTGCGATAATAAACACAAAGGCAATGAGCAGTGAATACGCGACCGTAGATACGGCTTTTTGTATTAAGTCGGCCTGATCATAATACGGCTCAAAGGTGACACCCTCGGGTAATGCTTGCTGAATAAGCGGAATGCGCTTTTTAATACCGTCGATGGTGGCTTTGGTATTCGAGCCCATGCGTTTGAGCACAATACCCGACACCACTTCGCCCAGCTGGTTGACCTCGCTGTCGACTTTACGCGACATTGAGACCGCCCCCTGGCGAATTTCACTGCCGATTTCGACTTCGGCAACCTGGCCCAGTGTTACGGAAACGCCGTCAACTGTTTTGAGCGGTATTTGTCGTATTTGTTGCAGGCCTTTTTTACCGCTATCCAGCCAGCCGGTGCCGCGAATAACCAACTGCTCCTGACCGCGGGGCATATACCAACCACCAACGTTACCGTTATTCTTGTTGACCGCGCTCATGACGTCTTGCTGGGTAAGGTCGTAAGACAACAGCTTAGCGGGGTTAAGATTAACCTGATACTGTTTAACTTCGCCGCCAAAGGACAAGACTTCGGTAATTCCCTCAACGGGCATCAATAGCAGTTTAACCACATAGTCGTTTAGACTGCGTAGCTCCATACTGCTGACACCGGAGCCCGGTTCGGCAAGTAGCAGATACTGATAAACCTGGCCGAGGCCGGAAGAGTTAGGACCCATTTCGGGTGTACCTACGCCTTCGGGTATCAATTCCTTTGCCGCCTGCAGTCGTTCAAACACCAGTTGCCGGGCGAAGTAGATATCGACACTCTCGTCAAACACTACCGTAATGCCCGATAAACCTGTTTTTGAGATTGACCGAACTTCTTTGACGTCGGGCAGGGCATACATGACCGACTCTATCGGATAGGTAATCAGCTGCTCGACTTCGGTCGCTGCTAACCCAGGGGCCTCCGTATTTACCGTTACCTGAACGTTGGTAACATCGGGGAAGGCATCGAGATTAAGTTTGGGAATAACAAAAAATGACGCAATGCTGATGCTGAATAAAGCCAATACCAATAACAGGCGATTAGCGACAGCAAACTGAATAATGCGCTGAAACATACAACCTCCTGTTAGTGGTTATGTGGGTCAAAACCGCCTTTAGCGATTTGAGAGCGAACGAAAAACGCACCGTTGTCGACGTATTCTGTGCCTTCCTTAACGCCTCGAATGACTTTCCACGGACCTTTTTCATCAACCAATTCGACTTTCTTCGGTTCAAACTTTCCGGGTTCGTGCTCAATGAATATCTGCCAGTCACCATCAGGTGCCCGCATCAAGGCAGAGTCCTTAACTGCAAGCACCGGTCCATCCGACTTGACTGAGAAATAAACATCCGCAAATAAACCAGGGTGTAATTGGTCTTTTTCGTTATTGACCGCAAGTCGTACCGTTCGGGTGCGGGTTTTATGGTCTATTGTGTGGCCTTCCTGAATGACTTTTGCCGCAAAGCGCTGATTGTCGACACTCACTGTAACAGGATCACCAAACTGCACATTAAGGTCAGCTGAGCCTGGTAGACGAGCATTAACCCACAAGGTTTCTTCTTGCAGCACTTCAACCAAGTGATTACCGGCATTAACTTGCTGACCCTGCTTGAAATTATCGCTAACCACAATCCCGCCAATTTCTGAGGTCAGTTGGTATTCGCCGATAGGGTAGTCAGCTTTACTTAAACGCTTAATATCACTGGCTGACATACCAAATGCGTTGAGTTGCGCTTGCGCTGAGGTAAAGGCGTTTTTCGCTTCGACAAAGCGTTTTTCACCCACCGTTGACTCACCGAGTGACTGCACGCGTTGCCATTCGTTAAGTGTGACTAAATACTGACTTTGCGCCTCTGCCATAGTTGCGCTGAAGAGTGTGGCTAGTGGTTCACCTTTTTCGACGTGATCGCCAATACTGACAAAACGTTTGAGTACGGTCGAATCGATGCGCGGACTCACGATGTAGCTGTTAAAGTCGTTAGCAACCACCTCGCCCGGGGCATAAACCGGGTATTCAATGACTTTAGTTTGCAAGGTTCGCGTGGTGATATCTGCCATGGACAGCTGCTTGCTGGATAGCTCCACGCCTGCACTTTCCTTATGTTCACCTTGCTCGTGTTTGCCTTCTTCCTTGTGGGTATCTTCTTTTTCGTCGTGTCCGTGTTCATCCTGCGCCATAACCGAAAAGCTCAGCGCAAGTGCTATTGCTGCGTATAAAGGTTTTACTGACATCGTTTACTCTCCAATCTCTGCGTTTGTTTGCTGGCTTAACGGCGATAACGTCAGCGCTTTACTGAGTTCGCCCGAACGGTACAACCATTCAATGGCGGCCAACCGATATTGTGTTTGCAGCGCTATACCTGCAAATTGACTATCGAGCTGCTGTTGCATGGCGGTGAGATAGTCGGTGGTGGATAAGTCTCCGGCGAGCCAGGACTGCTCAATCACCTGCATCGACTCATCCTGCCGAGATTGAAAGTCTCTTTGCCAGTTTTGCCATTGTTTTTTAACAAAGCGGTAGTTGTTAAGGGACGACTTCAGTGCTGCTTGCCATTGTTGGCGTAGCGCAATCAAACGCTTTTCTTCAGCAACAGCTTCGCTATTGGCTGCGCGTACTGCATCGCTGTAGTTATTGCGAATCTGTAGTGGAATGCTGAATGATAAGCCAACTACTGTTTCGTTATCGCTCTCGCCCGCTTCGACGCCTACGGTTGGGTTGGCGGTGGTTAACGAGCGTTTCCAGTCGACATCGGCGCGCTTTAATTGCCATTGCAGGTAAGCGGCTTTTAACGCTGGATGTTGTTGCCAACGAGCCGTTAACGCAGGTTCAACGTTAAATAGCTCCTCGTTAATGGAGAGTTGACCGACATCAGACGTTGTTAGCAGAGCGTTTAACTCTGCTTCAGCGGATTGCAGTTGTTGATAAGCCGCTGCAGTTTGTTGCAGTTGCCGACTTAGTGCGAGTACCGTCAGTTGTTCGTCGACGGCACCTAAGTCTCCGGCTTTACGCCGTTCGGCAACCAGGCTTATCGCCTGTTTAACGATTTTCTTTTGCTGCTCGGCGAGTGCGTAACGCTTTTTTGCATCAAGCCATTGCACATAGGCATTCAGCAGAGTTTTAGCATGCGATGTCGCCGACTGGCGATAAATACTCATTGCCATAGCGGTCATTGCGTCACTCTGACTGGCACGTGCTTCATTGCGAGTGCTCCAGTCCAGCGTTTGGCTTAGACCAACAGCGTAATTATTGATGTCACCCTCACGCTCTAAGCGTGACGATAAGCTAGGGTTGTACAAAGGCTGATTTAATTGCTTGCCCTGTTGGATCAGCGCTTTAGCCTGCTGTTGAGCGGCTTCAACACTGGGGTGTTGCTGCACAGTTTGTTGCCATTGCTCGGGCAACTGTTGTGCATTGGCGTAGCTTGAACTTATTGCCAGACTTACGGCAACAAGCAAGCGTTTGCTATGTGTCGAAAACGGACCCATAGATAGACTCCTCAGTCATATTACTGCGTAAAATAATGATTTTTTTGCGCTGCTATAGCAGCTTATTAGGCAGTTATGAGGAGATAGGAGGCCGGAACAGTGGTGATGACAGTGGATTAGTGTAGAATTGCGTGTACCCAGGGCGCATTGTTCCCATTCGTGGCAACGCGAGAGTTTTTTCAGTCTTCATCGCATATAGATGAAACGAGCCATGGCAGTGACAACAGTGATGGCAGTCAAAGCTGATTTCTCCACTTTTAGGGAGATTGCGCTTATCGATGTGGGATTCGTCATGCTCAAAATTGAGGTGTTGCTCAGAAGAGGACTGGTGAGATTGATGCACATCAGCAACCGCCTGACTGATTTGAGTCAGAACAGCAACAAGCACCAGTATTAAAAATCCTAGTCTAAGCATCATTACCTACGGTTTAAAAAGGCGTCACTACGGTACATTAATTAAAAGTCGTTCTCAATCAAAGCTTGAACTTCCCATAATTTAAAAGATATATCATCAAAAAGAGTGGTTCTGTTTTGATTACTACTAAGTTCCTAAAATAAGGAAATGGGAACAAGCAAACTCACTAATGCCAGGCTATTTCTCCTTTTATACCCTCTTAAGTACTGAAAATCACGTCTTACAGCAAAAAAAGAATTCGAGCATGGTGGAAGTACAAGCGGGTAACCGTCAAATTAATTACCTACCTACCCAACCTACGATCAGCAGGTTGCTGATGTTTGGGATCTGGGTGTGAACCTAGTGTTAAGGCTCTCGGGTTTCCTGTCCATCAAACTTGAAAGCATGAACGATGACCGGCCTGACGCTGGTAGGGAAAGGAACCGAAACCAATGGTCTCTCGGCTTGGATGAGGCTCCAATTAGTTGCAATCACGTTTCGAGGGCGTTCGTCCAGATTGGCAAGGGAGTTGGTATTATACTGGGTACTCACTCAATGCGAGAAAACCGAGGCTACCACCTTTATAAGAGCACGAACGACATCGCCAGTGTAATGAAAATGCTGCGTCACAGCCCTTAGGCAGTGAAGTTGCGTTACATAGGAGCCGCTCAGGGAGATGTTGGCCTCGGCGTTGTCGAGATAGAGTTATAGGGACTGAGGATCCCTATTTCTTTATTTCTATTCTATGGAAGTATTTCTTCTTCTTGATGATCAAATCTCGCTCTCATCCTTTCGAATTCTCTATCAAAATAACCATCCATAATGCACTCGTTTGCAAGTTTATCGAATTCCTTATCTTCAGATTGCAGCTCTGACAGTTTGATATTTCTTGTTTTATCAGGCGGAGTGATGTAATAAATGATTTTTTTGGGCGCTTCGAATTGATCACAAAATATAGTGAACTCGATATGTGCAGCTTTACTAGACTTCAAGAATAAAAATGTATCACTTGATTTCTGAGAACCTGCTTGAATACTGTCAGGTTGCCAGATAAAGATATACTCATTAAAAGTATGGTCTTGAGTTATATCGAACTGCACAGGTTGCGAATTAAGCTTCATGACCTCATCGGTTAGTGATGGTTTTTCTCTGATTGGAGAATAGGGCACTCTTCCTTTCGTGTTGTCTACGCTTAATCCTTTTTTCTTGCTTAGTTTTATCTCCACAGAGACACCAGTGGCTAACACTGAGGAGCTATTCTTTAGTCTTAGTATAAGCAGTTCGGCTCCACCCCAAACTTTTAGGTAATCAGCGCGGTGGTGGAAAAAGTCAGGGTGTAAACGCTTGCCCTGATTCACGCCAGGAACTCCTGGTAAATTGAATATAGACTCATAATGAGAGGGAGCCTCCAGTGTTGGAATGCTTTCTCTGTCTGGTAGCTGAGTGATAACCCCTCTCAACTTTATATCAGGAGTTTGAAGTTCCTCCATGTCGATGTTTAACAATTTCAGCTCTAATTCAGGCTTTGCCTTTTTGGTTTGTAGTAGTGCTTCAACTAGGTCTTTTCCTACCGTGATAGCGAAATGATAGACAACGCCAATTAGTATTATAATTAAACCAAGCCAAGGGGTAGTCGTCCCCTGAAATAAATCGATTAAAATTTCTGAGTTACCAAAGAGAAGCTCGCAAAAATAAATTAGTGCAACTTGTAGAATATTTATTTGCGACTCGATAACGATCGTGACGCCTGCTATCACCAGGGACCTAGCGATAATGTTGTACGTTTTAGGTCGAATAATTTCTAGAAAACGCTTTAAGCGCTCCAGCCAAACATCCATTTAACGTGCCTCCGAAGTGCGTTGAAAATTATGTGCTACCCGCGCCTGTACTCGCTCGTTTTCATTGTCTACATCAAAATGAGTAAAAACTATTGGCAGTTAACCCTGCAACCTATCAACTGTCAACAAGGAGCAAAATGTCGAATGTAACGGTGGTACGCACGAAGTTAAAACTAGAACGAGCCATCGAAAGGCGCGATAAGACCAATTGCCTTTAAAAGCGCGAACCAACTTTGAATTGCGTAGTTAAAACTCAGCAGCCTGACACCTTGATTTGACCTTTCATCATGCAAAGTGACGGCTTCACGGCTTTTGAGCCCATTCTAATTTTGGTTTGACAAAATAGGGGCAAAATAACTGGACTAATTAACAGGGTGATATGGATATCCAGCATTTGGGGGCTTACCAAATTCTGAACGGCAACAGCTTCTTTCAGCAAAACTTCAAACCTATATCACGGCTGTGCATTGCCAATAATTAAGGAGAGAAGCTATGCACAGATACTTATGTATGGAAAGTTGTTGTTTGCAGGGCTTTGGTCATGATTAATGAGCATGGGCTATTAGCCATTAAAACTGAGCCTGGCAAAATAACTCTCATTGAGAATCCAAGTGTTATCTTGCTACGTGCAGCTGGAAATTATGTCGAACTGTTCTTTGAGGATGGGCGTTTGCTTCACCGGGCAACATTGCAGTCTATGCTTGGGAAAATGCCTGAATACTTCGTACAAGTTCATCGTAGCTATGTTGTGAATTTAAAACACTTGAAGCACATACAGAGTGAGTTAGGGCGTTATACCGAGTGTATTATGTCAGATGGGCAGCAAATTCCTATAGGTCCCCAATTCAGATCGTTGTTAATGATGCAGCTAGGTCTGCAATCAGACGACTAACCCTCCATATTCACCATCAATATCTACCGTTTACTCCCTTATTCGTTAGTGCTCGTCACAAATTACCATCAATTACTGCAGCGTGTGTAACCCTCTAGTCTGAGTCTATTCGTGTTTATTCATCGAGGATTAGTTAAATGGACGTTCGGGTTTATGGGGTACGCGAGTTACCTGATGTAAAGTTGAAGAAGTTATTACGTGACCACGAGTCTTTCGTCATCGAGAAGGTTCCGCGCAAACACTTCAAAGAGGTTATCAAGACGCTGGAAAGTCATATTGAGACACTCGATATGAAGTGCCGAGTTTTTTCAAAGGGACGTAAGACATTAATGGCAGGGTCTTTCTTTGGTCCAACGGCAATATGGGGTGTCGCTTCAGCGGCGTTTATGGGCGCACACAACGTAGCAACGTGGGACCCGGACTATGAAATTGCTAAGAACCGGGTAACTGGCACCTTAACCGTTACCTACAAGAAAAAGGACGACTGAGGGCTCTAGGAGCCCTCTTTATTTTTTGTCTACTCAAGTTCATTGTGCGTTCAGCAATACGTTGCTCTATCCACTCTTAAATTTCGTTTTTGGAATTCGCTTGTTAATAACGGTTTGTGATTGAGTGAGTGTCCTCACCACGTGATTTTCTGAGGCATTGCATTAGCCATTCGTCGACTTCACTTTCTAGCCAGCCACTAGCTCTGCAGCCAAGTAATACTGGTTTGGGGAATCCGTCGTTTTCTATGCGGCGGTAAATGGATGAACGACTAAGGCCAACTTTGTTAATGACTTCTTCTAAACGAATGAATCTCATGAGTTTTCTCCTATCTGAGTTTGTCTCATGGGATTGGTTGACCCTGTAAGAAATTATTTGAGACTGGTTTACGGCTCGCCTTAAGCTCGAGCATTAATTAGTTCGTTGTCTTTAAGCACGCACTCGCCCTTCATTTTGTCCGTCTGATCACAAACAACCCTGCACTAATTAGGCATGTGGAAATCTGGGCTAACGTTTATTCCAATGACTGAAAGGAGCTAGTCATGAAAAGGGCATTATCTATTGCATTGTTTGCTGGACTTTTAGCTGCGTGTAGCGATCCGGATCCTCAAGTAAGTATTGAGGCTTGGGAGCATACCAACCGGCATACAGGTGGCACGTACTTCGTAATTGAGATTACATCAATTGAAGAGCAGGTAACGGTGGAAGATATGTTGGTTAATCGCGGGAACTGCGACTACAGTGATAAAACGCCTTACTCAAGAAAGCCATACCTACCAACCGATCTGAAGTACGGTGAATCTATTGAGCTTAAAATCTACGATGACTGCTCGCTGACTGAGATTGAAGTGGTAACTGGTAGTGGTTCAACCGTCGTCAATTACTAAAGTGCTCTGGGAGCTTAAGGGCTCCCTAGTGTTATTCATCCAGTCGAATTTGAAACCTATATTACCGCTGTGCATTGATACGTTAATACTTAAGGAATCGATATGCACAAGCAAATACAAAATGATAAGAGCGTTTTGTTCAACTCAGAGCGAGAGTTGTTGAGCAAAGCGCATCTCCTAATCCAGTCACGATTTAAACAGGGAGAAGGCTTTACCGAGCCTTCAATGGTTAAAGAATTCGTCCAGGGGAACTATCAGCAGTGCTCAACAGAAGTTGCGGGTTTACTGCTACTCGATAGCCAACACCGACTCATAGACAACGTTGAGTTTGAAGAGGGTGAAGAACTGGCAGCTTCAATGGTGTACCGCGAAGTTCTCAAGGTTAATGCTGCCGCTGTTATTGTCAGTTACTTCTCACCTTCTAAAGAGCTGAGTCACTCTGGCAAAGAGCATGAGTTATCAACACTTAAGTCGGCCCTGAACCTGATTGACGTAGCACTACTGGACTGCATGCTCGTAACTGATGAGGTCGTCTCGCTTGCTGAGCGGGGGCTACTATGACTGGGCGGCTGTACTGCTAGGGTACAGCCGTTTTGCATCCTGAGTTTTATAAATCGACCAATCTGACCCAACGCTTTCTGCGACCACCTAACCACGTCTTCTTTATTTTTTGGCAAGCCCCGTAGTCTCCGTTTACGTCATAAGCCATTTTTATAGCGGCAGTAAGCGACACAGCCATGTCTTCATCGAGAGCTATATCAGCAATGTCCATAGGCACATGAGGCCGTTGAAGATGGAGAGACTCAACATAGCTTTCAGCTCCTGCATAAGCACCGGAAAGGCAGATAGCTAAAGTTTCATGGTCTGCGTGTCGCTCTACGAAATTGTAAAGGTACTGCTGTGTACAGACAAAACCGTGACCGTAGAGCCTAAGGAAAAGCAGGGCGCAGACCAAAGCCGTATCACCGCTTTGTCTACCAAAAGCGTTTGAGCGAATGAGCTGGTACGCGTAAACGCCAGCCGCTTCAAAAGCTCCATATGTCGGGTTATTCCAAATTTCGTTGGACGCTTGTTTTACTGCAGACTCCAACGCATCCCTTTTAATGTAGTAAGGGTCGTCGTGAAAGTGATTGTGGATGAGTTCGATATGCTTTGCGTCAAAGGTAAAAGGGTTATACATGATGACTCCAAGTTTCTGTTGTGTTGATTGATCGTGCTTGCTTTCAAAGCATCGGTCGGAGCCGTAATGTTTTATTGCGATAGTTAAGAGCCCATCAGATTTCAGACCTATATCACTGCTGTGCATTTACCAAATTAGGAGGTTAACAATGCACACACTTGATAAAGGCTGTTACTCATCAGCCAACAATGAAGCTGAGCGAGACGTTTTTCATCGCGCCAGTCAGATCCTGGAAGAGCGTCACTTACGAGGCCAAGAGCCTTACAACCCGAACGTCATTAAGGACTTCCTGACGTATAAGCTGGCGCACTACGAGCGTGAGGTATTCAGCATCATCTTCCTGGATGAAACGGGACACTTCATCGAGTACCGCGAGCTGTTCTACGGCACCATCAATGCGGCCAGTGTGTACCCACGGGAAGTGGTTCGAGCCGCACTGGAAACCAAGGCGTCTTCACTCGTCCTGTCACATAACCACCCCTCAGGAGAGCCGGAGCCTTCCAATGCGGATATCCGTTTGACGGAGCGCCTGAAAAAGGCCCTGGCTATTATCGACGTTGACGTGAAAGACCACATCGTTGTCGGCAAAGAGTGCGTGTCATTCTCTGAGCGCGGTCTTCTTTAGCGCTAGTTCACTTGTGTAACCAAATACTGGAGTAAAGCTTTATGGCGGCAATATTTAAGACACCGGCATCTAGAAAGTGGGTAGTGCTGGGAATTAAGGCAGCAATAACAGCACTGGCACTTTTACCGCAATTGCGAGAGCGCCAGCAAAACACTGGATGCTTACGGTCAGAGTCAGACTTTCCTAACGCTATGTCAGCAAGCCCACTGGGCCTGCTCCTGCTCGATGAGCGGGGCTATGTCATCACGTCCTACCAAATCCGTCACCACATCAGTGATGACTCTGCGGTTGATAGTGACGGCATAAAGCGGGCAGCGTCCAAAGCGAAAGCGTACGGAGCTGTTTTAACGTTCGACAAAGGTGTCTATGCCAATGGCCTGTCGATAGAGCCTGACGTTGTTGAGAGCGTTAGAGCGGCTTTGGAAGAGGCTGGTGTACGATTATTTAACCAAAGCTTTTCGTCTAGAACGGGACCTTAAAAAGCTGTTCCGTTTCTAGTCTATTAACGACATTACAGCCCTTGTATAACGAGGGCTTTAAAACGGAATGTCGTAATTTTTAAAGCATAGAAAAATAAGGAAACTTAACCATGGCTGAAGTACAAGCAGTGAAAGACTTGGAGCAGGTGAAGCTTATTGGCCATCTCCTTCTAAAAACCTACGGTCAACAGATAGCTGATATCTGGAACGTTGGCTTAAACTTAGCTTTACGCATTTCTGATTTACTGTCAATTCGGTTCAGTGATATCCAAGGGGATAGATTAGTCCTCAGGGAGAGCAAAACCGGTAAGGTAGCAAGTATCAAGCTCAACGAGAAAGCCAGAACGATTATTGAACGTATACGTTCGGAGCACTCTGGCCATACTTACCTGTTTCAGTCCTATCGGAACCGTTGGTCTCTTAACCAATCACCTAGGCCGTTGAGCAGCCGGTATGTGAACCGCGCTATCTCAATGATTGGTGAAGAAGTGGGCTTAGACCTGGGAACGCACTCAATGCGTAAAACGCGAGGTTACCATCTCTACAAAAACACCAATGACCTTGCTCGGGTTATGAAGATGCTTAGGCACAGTAATGAGGCGGTTACCTTGCGTTACATTGGTATTACGCAGGAAGACGTTGATAGGGACTTTGTTGAGCTGGAAATTTAAGGGGCAGTAATGCCCCTGTTAGTTTCTACTGCAATTGAATGATTTTCTGCTATCTCCGTAATGTTTGCTCTTAAGTTTTGCAAAATAACTGAGGCGATAAAACGCATCCTGGTAAGACACTGAAGCTCGTCCCTCATTTCGCAGCAAGTGGTAGCTGGCGTTATTTACGAAGTGCACACCGCCAGCCAATTCGGAAATATTTAGCTTTAACGCACTTGCCCAGGCTCTCTTGATAAAACAAGCCAAACTAGTTTCGCTACCGCTGTACTTACCGAGTCTTCCAAAGTAACTTTCGTTCAGAACCAAGGCAACGTGGTAATGCGGCTTCTCAGAACCTTCTTGCTCTAGGCACCAAACATATCGAATGGTACAAGGATGGACACGGTTATAGCTACTTAAACGTCGTATGCTGTCTGTTGCAAATTGGTATTTTAATGCTTCGAAAAACCGAGTAATGGAGTTTGATTCAGATGCATACTCAGCAGTTACCGGGAACCTTAAGTCAAAGCGTACTACAAGGACCCTTGCGTAATCATCCATCGCTTTTGCTAGAACTTGCTCAATTGATTGAAGGTAATTGATAGCTAAAGGGCCTTTGTAGTTGTAGATCCTTAAACCGTTGTAGAAACTCTCGTAGGTCAACCTAAGGTTTGTATTATCAGGGGTTCTTCTGTTCATGACGACTCCTTGTATGATTGGTTATGTGTCATACAAGTAGTCAGCCATGTAAAACTTTATTGGTATTGCTTAATGAGCAGCTTTGATGCTGCTCTAGTGGCCTATACAGTTACTCTATATGTATATTAATTATTACATACATCCCGAAGAGTAATTTTTCCCGGTATAGCGTGTGAGGCCATGCGTGTTCCGCGTATATTGTGATTCTGATTAAATATCAATAGCTTTAATTGCAACGGCAGGGGGTACTCAATCAACAACCAACAGATTTTGAGATGAAGAAAAGAAGTTCTTACTCGCAGGGTATAGCATGAATTTTTTTTGTCTTAGTTCGTCACTAGGCGTGCCTGAAAATTGTTGGCTATTTCGAACTGCACTTTGGATTTTATTAAATAGGTCAATTGCTGCATTAGCCATAAAATAGCTGACCGCCTCACTTATTTTATTGGCCTGGTGATATTCCATGCTTTTAGTTAGTGGGCCAGTTATCATTTTGGAGATAGCATCGAAGAACAAAGCGTGTTGATCATCTAATGTCGCATTAGAAGCGTTATCTTTTGGTTCTGCCGAGTCTGAATGGGGAAAGCCAGAACGTCTTAATTCACTTATGACGACTTCCTCAATTAAGAAACAGAAATGTTTGTAGGGTCGGTCCCCAATGGGAGGCTCGGTCTTAAACAGCTTGCGGAGCATGGAAAAACCATTATTCGTTAACTCCTCCGGTATAGAGTGCTTAATTCCGTGTTGTTTGGGTAGGCCTTTAAGAGCGGTCAGTATGTGGCTACTGCTACTAAGTGCTGCGAGATCAAGCAGTAATGATATGGTTGGCCTTACAGGGTTGTCGAACAGGATGGTTTTAGTATACAGGCCGTTTAGCTCATAGTTTTTAACCACGATGTCAGGTTTTAAAATCAAGGTCGATTTCGCTTTGTCTATTAAGCTGCTTCCAACAAACCCTCCGACATGCTCCGATAGTAGGCCTAGCTTCTGAAATTGTGAAAGATGGCTTCTCAGTGTCTTGGTTGTAATACCTAACAATGAAGCGAGTTCACCATGCTCAGTCTTGATTATTCCATATTCATTGGCTCGGCAAAGAAGGGTTCCAAAAGTTATTTGTTGCGGACGCATAAACCGAACCGCACCAATCGCATTACTTTTCTGTGCTTGTCCTTTGCTTACGACTTTAAAGTTCTCTGTATCATCGAGCTTATCTTGGCTGACATTCAGAAGGTCGGCTGTGTCGGCTCGATTAGAGGTTATCAGTTTTATCGCCATCTCCGAAAATGGCGGTTTGTGATTGGATGCGTCGGTTTCAAAGTCGGTAACAGAAAAACTAACTCTGCCATCTCCTTTCGATAAGTTTGACGTGACTAGGTACTCTTTCGTCACTAACTCAGTTAATTCCGCATGGTAGTTATTTTTTACATATACGCCAATGTCGCTACTCTGTAACTGCAGGTTTTCTTCGCGCTTTTCCGTTGTCAAAACAAAGCGGCGGTGGTTATTTTTGTTGGTCCACTCGATTAAATTTATAAGTAGGTGTTTTGTCTTTAGAGATATGGGATACTCGTCCGTTAATACGGTTACTGACTTGTGATGATTCATAAACGACATTTAATGTTGTTGCTATTGGGTATACCTTAAACCGTATTACGTCAAATGTCATTTTAATGTTGTTTTGTCGATCTATATAGTCACATATGTTTTTTTGAGTCGTCGTTGGATGGCTAATAGAAGAAATCGGGAGAGATACATGAGTCGAAAACCGAAATCACTCGAGCGAGTTGCGGCAGAGGAAATAGATCTAAATTTTGATCGCGACGATGAAAAATTCGATTTAATCGACCAGCACGTTGCCGAAGAATTTAGCTTTGTAAGTCCTAAAAATCGTGTCCTTTTTTATCGATGGCTCGAGCTCTTTCTCGACAAATATCCGACCCGATCGCATGTCGATTTACATGGCTCAGTAAAAAGTGACCAATTGCTTACATCTGAAAAAGTTGCTGCTTTATTAAGCATCCCCGAAAGAAGTTTAGACTTAAACTCTTATTGGAAGAGAGGAAGCAGAGCGATCAGAGATAGGGTTAGAGAGGAAAATAAGGCGGAAAGGGATAGGATAGTTGCTATACCTATTTCAGTTAGCCGTCGAGACAAAGACAGGTTCGAAGACTTCAAGCATGGCCTTGATTACGAAGCTACTAATAAGGACGCCCTGATTGAATTACTTAATTTGAGCGAGAGCTTTGAGCCTAAAGTGAAAAAGCGCGTGCGAGAACAGTATAAGAAGCTCTTGGAGCAAAACGAGAAACTAAAGAAGGCATACGAGAGTAAGTTAACAAAGGCGGAAAACCGCAGACGTATAGAGAGGCTTGAAGAGGCTCTCGATATGTTGTTCGATGCTAGCTTTGGTATATCGGTGGATGAATATCTTAAACATCATAGACAACTAAAGGCGTTGGAGGAAGGGCATAAGCGGATTGCAGCCGAAAACAGTTCCTCGACAAAGAATGACGATACTGAGAAGTTCGAATAGCAATGTTTTAGTACTATTTGGTCGGAGCGTTTACATGAACTTTTAGTCGGTATCGTCGACGGTTCGCAACCCACTACACCTATTGCTTTTAAATACCGAAACAATAGGTGGCAACTCACAAACGCTTTTCATCGAATTCACTTAACTTCTTTTTCATTACTGTCATGCAACATTAATCTAAATCTGATTAACTTGTACGTGTTTTCGTACAAATGTTGCGATAAACACTCGATGTACACACCAAAAATTTATAAAAAACAAAATAGGTAACTCGATGAAAAACTCGTCTACCCTAGGCAACCTGACGCGAACATTAACGACTCTATCGTGTTTATTTGCCGTTTCATTTTCAAGTAGTGCAGAGCCTCCAACGGGCTATTACAATAGCGTCGACCAAAGTAATGCCCAAACCTTGCGTCAGTCACTTCACACTATTATTGATGACCACCAACGCTTCCCCTACACCTCAAGCAGTACCGACACCTGGGATATATTAGAAGCAGCCGATGAAGATCCGGATAACCCCAACAATGTGATTAATGTTTATCGAAATGCTAGCTACACCAAGCAGGGCGGTGGTAACAGCTATTATAATCGCGAGCACAGCTGGCCGAAGTCCTATGGCTTTCCTTCGGATGGCAGCTCTAATTACCCGTATACCGATTCCCACCACTTATTTATTTCGGATAGCGGTTATAACTCCAGCCGCAGCAACAAACCTTACGCAAATTGCTCATCGGCTTGTTCGGAAAAGCCAACGGAGTACAACAATAATCGCGGAGGCAGTTCAAGCCAATCAAACTGGACAGGCGGCTCTTATTCGGCGGGAACATGGGAAACCTGGTCTGGTCGTCGCGGTGATGTTGCCCGTGCGTTGATGTATATGGCGGTACGCTATGAAGGCGGAAACCATGGCGTAACCGGTTATAGCGAACCTGACTTGATCCTTACTGACGACCGCAATTTAATCGATCAATCCAATCAAGGTACCAACATCTCGGTGGCTTATATGGGATTAAAATCGGTGCTATTACAATGGCACAGTGAAGATCCAGTGGATGATTTTGAGCGCCGCCGTAACGACGCTATTTATGCTCAACAAGGCAACCGAAACCCGTTTATCGATCATCCGGAATACGTTGACTGCGTATTCCAAAGCGTATGCAGTGGCAGTGATGGTGGTGGGACGGGCGACACGACAGCGCCGAGTGCACCGACTTACTTAAGTGCATCGGCTGGCAGCGGTTACGTTACTCTAACCTGGAACGCTACCAGCGAAGCTGACTTAGTGGGTTATAATGTCTATCGCAGCACTAACTCGGGAACAGGCTATACTCGGCTCAATAGTAGCTTAGTGACTACTGCGAACTTTGATGATAGCTCGGCAACGGCAGGCACTACCTACTTTTACGTTGTGACTGCTATTGATACCTCTGCTAATGAATCAGCTTATAGTGGTGAGGTGTCAGCTATAGCCGAGGGGGGGAACTCTGCCGGAAGCTCAGTCTGGATCAATGAAATTCACTACGACAACGACGGTGGTGATACAGGCGAGTTTGTCGAGGTTGCTGGTACTGCTGGCACTGATCTAAGTGGTTGGCAATTGGTTGCCTACAACGGCAATGGTGGCGGTGCTTACCATAGCGAATCTTTAATCGGTACTTTACCGGAGCAAAGCAACGGGTTTGGTACACAAAGCTATGCGATTAGTGGCTTACAGAACGGGTCTCCCGATGGTATTGCGTTAATTGATGCGAACGGCAATGTGGTTCAATTCTTAAGTTACGAAGGCAGCTTTACGGCAACGGACGGTGCGGCGGCCGGCATAGCCTCGGAGAATATCGGTGTTGAGGAATCGTCTTCTACGCCAATTGGCTTCTCTCTGCAGCTGACAGGCACCGGTAGTCAATACACAGACTTTAGCTGGCAAATGCCACAGTCTGCCAGCGCTGGCTCAGTTAATACTGAGCAAGCCTTCGTGAACCCTAACGCGCCTGCCGACCCGGTGGTGTGGATTAATGAATTTCATTACGACAACGATGGCAGCGATAGTGGTGAGTTCATAGAGGTTGCGGGTACTGCGGGCGTTGACTTAAGTGGCTGGAGTCTGGTTGGTTATAATGGTAGCAATGGGCGTGTCTATGGAGCCATTAATCTATCGGACGTTATTGCTGACCAGAAAAATGGTTTTGGCACGCAAGCCAGCGCCTTTACGGGTCTGCAAAACGGCTCTCCTGATGGTATAGCGCTGGTCGATGCACAAGGTGAGGTTGTGCAGTTTATCAGCTACGAGGGCTCTATTCACGCCAAAGATGGCGCAGCTAAAGGGCAGGTATCTGAAGATATCGGTGTTTCTGAGTCAGCGAGCACAGCAGTTGGGCATTCATTGCAACTGTCCGGTTCGGGTGTTGAATACGCAGACTTCACCTGGCAGTTCCCTGGCCAGAATACCGAAGGTTTGGTAAATAGCGGGCAGTCGTTTGGCTACTAACCATTGAACTTAACCTTTAAACAAGAGGGCGTAGTTTTACGCTACGCCCCATTAGGTTAAACTTGTCAGCACGCTTGATGAGTTTAGATTCCTCGAACGAGGGAGCAACGAGGCTTGCTACCGTCGCAATCAAATCCCGCTTAACACGTTAACTACCCAGTCTCCCCAGACCTGTGAACGGAAAACGGTGTAAATTGAGATCGCCAAAAGTGTAAACAGCGCAAGAGAAATAAGGGTACTCCAGTGAAGGCGACGGTCCGTTCTCCAGTCATACACCATAATCGATAAGTAAACCAAAAACATAATGATCAGCATCCCGTAACCCGGCAGCCCCAGCACATGAGTAATACGAGACAGGCTTTCGGGCATCATTTGTATAGCAGAGGCCAACATAAATCGTTTGTGGTGTGTCGGAGTACGGACATTAAGCAAACCCAAAATGTATAAAATTGCAAATATGGCCCACTGCAAAAAGGTGCCACCTATCAAGCCTCCTGCTCGTATTCGAGCGCTTGCATCGGAAGGCTCAAAAGCACCCATATTAACCAGGTATTCGTATAGTCCCAGCACCATCATTACACCAGTCGACAAGATAGCTATTACCAGCACGACACTGAGTTTTCCCATACGTTTATGTGCTTCCATACGACCAGTTTTGGAAAGCTTTAACTGATTAATAAGTAACAGGTACCAGGCAGCACTGCATGCTCCATGTAAACCTATCCATAAAGTGAATCGTCCGAACTGTTCATGGTTGACGACCCCATTAAGAATGAATCCAGCAAATACTGCGGCAGTAATGAAAACGGCTAAGCGTGAGAAGAAAGTTGAATCCTGAAACTGGGGACTAATCTTGGAAGGCGTTCTTGGTGTTGAGGTCGTGTGCATTAAAATGTCTCGGCCCAATAATTATTGTAGTGACTTTTTAGATCCCTACAGGTTTCTTAAGATTACTAATTTTCGGATTAGAAATAATGCTTAATTAGGTTTATCTTTTTATCTTTAAATTCGAACAAAGTAACCAATGCCTCTTTGTTCTTTTCAGGATCTGAATTACCCTCTTTATCAGTGCAGGGGTGCAAATATTCGACGGTGACCGCATTAAGTCCTTCAATAACATTCTTTATCTGGATATCGCACTCGCCATAACTTCCTAAGTAGTTAAGGAGGCCTTCTTTATATTCGTCTTTGGATAGAATGGCATCAAATCTGGGGTGTTCGAACGTTGCGTCTTTAGTAAGCAAGGCTAGTAAATTATTAACATCACTTTCCTTTGAGTCTTTATGTTCTACAGCTTTTTGGGCTTCAAAATATTCGTTAACCTTGGCGGTCAGCTCGCTGGCAAGTGTTACGTTTGATAGTAAAAGTGAAGCAAGCATTGCATAAAAATATTTCATTTCTCCTCCTTGAGAGAATATTAATTTAATATGAGGTGTTTTTCTAATGCCCAGTAATACACCTTTATATTTTAGTATTAATAACAGACAAGACCCGTCTTTGCCAGCACATGACTTTATAAGAGCAGAACCGTTCGTATGTGGAAATGCTAACTGAGTCTGAGTCATCAGTGTCAGCCTTCCGCTCATAGCAAATCTTCAACTTCGTGCTATTAGATGGCCGTTTGCTTCTGTAGACCGATTTTCACTAGCATCCGAAAGTCGTTATGGTAATGTTAGCTCTGAGTTAACAAACATTTAAAGTGTAAGTTCGATGAAGAATGCCTCCGCTATACTGTTAAGCCTATTAGTCGTTTTCCTCAGTTTCACTACTCATGCTTCATCAGTGACCAAACAGTTGGAGATTCAACATTCCGAGTTTGAAGTTCCTCTGGTATTTAACGTCGTATTGCCATCAGGTTACCAACAGGAAACCTCCAGGAGTTATCCAGTGCTTTTTGACTTTCATCCTCATGCAACTACCTATCTAAGAGGGATGCATGACTGGATGAGTCATAATGGAGAATGGCCGTGGCTCAAGACGATTATTGTTACACCGGCGCAGGGTAATCCGGTGGGAAAGCTCTTTGACAGTTCAGGGGAAACAACGCCGCTACTCGATTTCTTTGAAGAAAAGTTGTTTACTGAACTAGATAATACCTACCGCACTAACGGATTTCGTATCATGAGCGGGTTTCGGCATAACGGTAGTATTGTGCTGTCAGCATTATTCAGAAAACCGGACTTAATGAATGCGTATATTGCCGTGAGCCCAGAGCTTAAAAATGACTTTGTGGGCTTGCAATCAAACGCTCAAGAGATGTTCTCCAAACTTGATAAAAAGCCGCGCTTTTTACTCTTCAGCTATGGCACCAATGTAAAAGAAAACCATCAACAGGCTGATTATGCAAGGCTTAGCAAGCAGCTTCGAAAATATGCACCTTCCAGCTTAGACTGGCACGAAAGACATCTCGCCGATAATTACTTTATGTCTTTACCTATATTGTCGACGGTTACAGGCATCGAAACGTTGTTTGATGATATTCATAATGGTTTAGCACCTGATTCCGCTATTTCTCAAAAAGGTGTTGAAGCAATAGTGGCACATTACCAGTTTATATCTGATGAGAAATATGGATTTGAGGTATCTCCTAAACGCTCAATTCAGAATCTCGGTAATCACCTCATTGAGTCTAACTCTGAAGAGGGTCTTTCTGTATTAAAACAACTCATAGAACTCTACCCAGATGACTCTTACAGTTACCATTACGTTGCCGAAGCTTATGCAAGCTTAGGAGACTTTAAAAGCGCGGTTAAATTTCAAACGGATGCGGTAAAGCATTCGGAGAGTCAGCTAACATGGCATAGAAAAAAACACAGTGCCGCTCTGAAGCAATACCAATCAAAACTTATTAGCAAATAAAGGGCGTTAACATTACTCCATTGCTAGAAAACCGTCAGCTACACTGTATTGCTATCGGCACTAAATTGTTGTCTGTAATAGGCTCAGGGACCATAACCGACACACGTCTTGGTAAAGTTTTGTTATCAAAAATGGTGTAGGTTGTGTAGGAAATTTGAATCTCCTTTATTCTGTGTTTTACTAAGAATTCACTCTAATAAGTCGTTATACGCTAGGCGGTTGAATGGAACTTAACCAGGTTACTCTACCAGTAAAAAATATGGATGATGCCGTAAGCTTTTATCTTACTCTCGGCTTTACTCAAATCGTCGATACACCGCATTACGCTAGATTTTCTTGTCCAGAGGGCAATTCTACATTTTCATTATCACTTGAAAGCGACGACTTTGAGAATAATTCGATAATTTACTTCGAACATGAAAACCTTGACGAGCTTTACCAGCGTCTTTGTCAAAAAGGGATTCAGTTTGAACAGCAACCTACCGAGCAACGCTATCTATGGAAGGAAGCAATATTAAGAGATCCATCTGGTAACAAAATCAAACTTTATTGGGCTGGTGAGAACCGCTTGAACCCACCGTGGAAAGTTGAGGAACGCGCATAACAAATTAAGCTGGACGTTAATGTCCGATCCTGGCTCTATGACGCCCTGCGAGTAGGACTCTAAGGCCGTTAGGAGCCAGTAGCAATCCGCTAAGGGGAATAGCTAAATAAAGCGGCACATGCCCAAGCCTAATTCTTGACCGTTACGTGGTTTAAAACCATATTTTCGATAAAACGCTTCTTTTCCTTTTGCTGCCAGCAGCCCAACTGTTGAACCAGATGGGCAATTTACAGCAATGTATTGATTTATAGATTGCATGATTTGAGAGCCTAAACCAAGGTTTTGATGTTCTGGATGAACGATGACATCTTGAACATAGAAGTACATTGAGCCGTCGCCAATTAAGCGGCCACACCCAACCATCCGATTGCCAAGATATGCTGAAACCCAGAATAAAGAAGAATTTATGCTGTTTTTAATAATTGGTAATTCTGGATTTTCCCAACCAACAGACCTTCTAATTAATGCGAAATCTGATGCATTAGGTGGCTCTTCTTTTAAAACAATCTGAGATGCTGGCATTCCGTAGTCCTAAGGGTGTATTAACTCGACTTTGCAAACTACATTACCTTGTAGGATAGAGAATGCCAATGTCTGCTATTCGGCTGTGAGTTCAAAGCGGACATAAAGTCTTTTGCTTAGCTTCTGCTTTAGGGGTTGTTTAAGGTATACCCCGTAAATTAGTAAAACTCTCAATGCTACTTCCAGTGAGCTTTTGACAAAACGGATTAACCATGTAATCTCAAGTCGCTGATTTAAAACAATACACAGTAAGCTTTATGCCCTAGTGCCTCCATAAAAAAGGAATTGTGATGAGATATAAGTTTTTACCTGCCTTTGTATGTTTAATGTTATTCATCTCCATGCAAGCCAGTGCTAAAGTCCGGGGGGAGTCAGTAATAGTTAGTATTGATTCTGAGGTTTTGGGTGAGTCACGTGAATTGATTATTCATCTTCCAAACAATTATTCACGTTACACCGATACTTCTTATCCCGTTTTATATCTGACGGATGGGCAGCGAAACTTCGCGCATGCTGCCGGAACATTGGATCTACTAAGTCAGGATGGAATGGCACAGGAGATGATTATTGTTGGCATAACTAACACGCACCGTGCGCGGGATTTCACACCTACCCATGATGAAAGCTATGATCAATGGGGCATTTCTGGCGGGGCAGACGACTTTCTTAATTTCATCGAGGCTGAGCTTAAACCTTTTATAAATTCAAATTACAGAACAAATAATTACGCGATCCTTTCCGGCCACTCACTTGGCGGCTTATTATCTGTATATGCACTGCAGTCAAGACCCGAAATGTTTCAGGCTTATTTCGCTTTCAGTCCGAGCCTTTGGTGGGATAGCGAAGTCATTTTTTCTGATGCTGCAAAATTCTTGAGCCAACCAGAAGACTTAAATAAGTACCTATACGTAAATATGGGGAATGAGGGCGGGCAAATGCTTAGTGCATTTGAACGATATAAAGAACTATTGAATACCAGCAATCGTGAGGGGTTCAGCTACGACACTAATCTGGATGTATCTGAGAGCCACAATACGACAGCTCTAGCAGGTATGAGCCTCGCGTTTCAAAAGCAACTCACTTCACTGCGACCTTCTGGAGTAGTAATCGAGGAAGGGGTTACAGCCATACAACAATACTATAAAGACCTATCTAAAAAATATGGGTATAACGCCAAACCAAGCTACAAAGCTATCAATCACGCTGGGTACAATGCTTTAGAAAAGCAGGACTATGATACCGCAATCTCAATTTTCAGAAGTAACACCGAAAGTTATCCAAACAAATCTGATGGATATGACAGCCTCGCTGATGGTTATGAAGCAGCTGGTAAATTAAATAAAGCTCTGGAGATGAGAAAGAAAGCGTTAGCAATGAGCTACAAAGAAAATGTTGAAAATAACGCACTTAAAACCCGACTTGATAACTTGCAGCAGAAAATAAGCGGTGACCAGAAATGAAGTAATCATGAGTTGTATGGTTCTACTCACTTCCTTTGAAGCGGGCAACTTGGACCAAGAACTATAATAGTTCTTGGTCCATGCTAAATATAAATTTAGTATTTCTAATCATTTAATGACGGCTCATAGTAATTCATTTATCTTATCGATTGCTTCAGATGCATTTTTATTGTGCTCATCTAGCGAAAGTGATTTTTCATATGCTATTAGGGCTTTCTTAAATTCTTCGTTGGCAAGATAGGCTTCTCCGAGACTGTCAAAAGCATTTGAAGACTCAGGATGTTGTTTTGCATTGAGCTCAAAGAAAGCTATCGCTGCATTTATTTCTTCAACTTCCATCAGTTGATAACCAAAATAGTTTAAGCCACGTTCGCTGAAACCCTTGTTCGATTTCTGAAGTTGCATATATGACTCTATCGCAGCCTCGATTCCATCCTGGCGTAGCTTAGAATAGAGCTCATCTTCGATTTGTTTTTTTGCAAAAACAACCGGGCGTTCATAAATAATGTTCAAAATGCCTTCTGTCAGAGCACGAAGTGGTGCGCCTCCAGTGTTGTTTTGGATAATAATTGTAATATCATCTTCAATTACACGAATTACGTCACCATTGAAACCAGGCATCATACCCGGATGATGTATCTGAGTGAGCTTTTTACCGAACTTTTCCTTTGGTAGTTCAGTGATCAACCAGCCATAACCATAATTGTGATGAGGCGACGCTGTAAAAGCTCTCTTTTTTAGTGCTTCACTAAATATCTGATTTGAATACAAGGCCTCGCTAAACTGATATAAGTCTCCGACCGTTGAATAAATAGAACCCGCAGCATAGGTGACAGTCATATCAATATTCTTTGCCGGTTTAAGTCCTCCTAACGTTTTCTCATACCCTTTAGCACTTTTTGGAACAACATAGCCAGAGTAAGAATCCCCGCTGTTATGCATTTTTAGCGGATTGAAAATATAATCCTGCAAAGCTTGTTTATAACTTAACTCGGTCACTTGCTCGATTATTTTACCCAAAATGGAGTAGCCAGCATTGCTATAACTGAACTGACTACCGGGCTGGAACTTCAGGTCTCCACTGCAAAACTTTGAAATAAAGTCATTTAGGCTATAAGGGTTATTCGCTTCTATATCTTTGAAGTCGGGATGACTGAATACGTTTGGGATCCCTGATGTATGGTTTAAGAGCTGATGAATAGTTACTTTACCGCCGGTATCACTGCGATAGCCCGGTAAGTAATCACGGATTGAATGAGTTAAATCTATTTTTCCTTCTTCGACTAATTTTAAAATCAGTGCCGCTGTAAGAGGCTTGGTTGTCGAGGCTATTCTAAATTTTGTATCGACAGAGTTGGGGATTTTCCATTCCATATTGGCATAGCCGTAACCTTTCTTTAGCAACACTTCACCTTGATAAGAAATTAATACTGAGCCATTAAATTCATCATTTTCGGCGTAAGACTCAACAAAAGCATCTAACTTTGAGGTCTTGATTTCAGTTGCTCCCACAAAGGCACTTATTAGGAGTAGGGCAAGAGTACTTAATAATTTTATATACATAATCATCCTTAGTCGTTCAAAATGAGATAGGATTTGCGTTTCTCTGAAAACTTACCTGAGCATGCGAAAGGAAACATGACTTTAATGGTCCTTTTTGGTGACTTATGGTGACCAATCTATGAAAAATACTTAAAATCAAATAATTAGCAGTTCAAGATGGAGTTAGTGATGGATGTCTTTAAGGTAGGGAACGACCTGATTTTAGATCCCTTAAACAAGAAGGTGATAAGAAATGGGGACGATATTTCTTTACCAGAACTGTCCTATCGATTACTGCTGGAGCTTGTTGAACACGCTCCTGAGATCGTGCCTCATGACCAACTTATAAAAGCCGTTTGGAAAGACAGAGTTGTCTCCGATGAGAATCTTAAGAAGCGAATATCTCGCTTGAGAGACTCGATAGCTGATAATCATTCTGAACCCAAGTACATTGTCGCCGAACGTGGAATGGGATATAGGTGCGTTGCAACGGTAAGAAAAATTAAGCGCTCAGAGAGCGCATACAATGATATTGGCGATTTCCAAGCCACCTACTATTCAATCAAACGATTAGTATATCGCTTACCTATATGGTTAGTAGCTAGCTTTGGAGTACTTGCAATAGGAATGAGTTCATTCGTTCTCTTTCACCATGAAAACGAGAATCCACCTAATGAAATAAGCGAAGCTCTCGATTATCGAGCGGCTCAGAACTATTTGAAATTTACAGAAAAAGACAACGATACAGCGATTTCATTGTATCAAGATGCGATAAATAGAGAGCCTCAGAATGCTGCAAGCCACAGTGGGTTGAGCGACGCTTATCTTCGAGGTTATTGGCACTATGGAAAGGATAAAGACTGGTTGGAACTAGGGAAAAAACATGCGGAAAAAGCCGTACAAATTAATGACGACTTGGCTTGGGGTCATAAAGCTCTCGGGCTTGCCTACTATTTGTCCGGACAATATGAAAACGCAATTGCTTCATTCAACCTTGCGCGTCAAATTGAACCTAGTTGGGGTGAGATTCCAGCCTATGCGTCACTTGTAGAGATCCAGTTAGGTCACTTTATTAAAGCGCATAAGCTTGCAATCTTATCAGTTGAACTCGATCCTGGTAACCCATTTACTAACGCGATCCTTGGAGAGTTATACCGTCAATCATATCGCTTCTACGCTGCCGAAGAGCAGTTCAGTAAAACGTTAAATATAGATCCTGGCTTTCTAATGTCGCGCCTATTTTTTAGTGAATATCTATTAGAAAGCGGAAGACATGTACAGGCAATTTCGGTGTTACGCGACGTGATTCATAAACAACAGAATTCGCAGCAAGCTCGTTGGTTACTGGGTCTAGCACTCTTGATCGACAATCAAATTGAAGAAGCGATTGATGAATTTTCCGCAGCATCAAGCTTAGGCGGACGGTATTACCTTTCAGCAGCAGTCTATTTAGCGGCACTCAAAAAAGACCGTTCAGAATTATCCAAGTTGGGTGAGCAAATTGCAAAGCTCAAGTTAGATGGGGACCAGTGGGCAGAACTTACTTTTCTGGAAGGGATAGTGCTATTAATTAATGATAAAGGTACCGAGGCAACGAACAAGTTTGAATCTGCTATATTTGGGGGGCTCACAACGACTTATCGGTACACTCACCTGCCGATAAATTCAAGCATCACAACTTCGCATCGATTTAATGAATTATTGAATCTAATTGAATCGAAGAACAAGGATAAAATGCCGAAGCGTATTCCACCGCGAACGTAGTGAGATCTCTGGACTTTTCAGTACTGAGTTTACTGAACTTAAGAATGACTTCGTTTATGCAGAGTCTATTCTGATGCTGCACCGTTATTTTGCGTCAAGGTCCGCTCCTGGCACAAATCGGGATTAGGCAACTCGTTTGCTTTGATAAGGGCGTTTTTTCAAACCGAATTATGTATTTCGTACCAAAAGCGGAAAGTGTAGCCGTCAATAAAAATAGGGTAATGCCTTATAGTTAATCCAGTATTTTCACAGTGTCTTAAACCGTTGTTAAGCTGGTACGGTAGCGAATGTTAGTAATACCTGATACGACTATTAAGCAAAAGCTTATGTATTCCTGGTTGTATTCCTATTTAATATTGTTTTTATAAAATATTAATATAAACAGTTTGTTGTGTTTAATTTTAAACTCCCGCCAGCTCCACCAATTCCATAAAAAGCCGCTCATTTGAGCGGCTTTTTTTATGGCTTTGCTCTCTCTTAGCGTAGTGTTTCTCGGCAGATTCTGAATTATTGCCTTGTTTTCCACGGGCCAAATGCAATGAAATAGAGAAGGATAATATTGGCAAAGGGAATCAGAATTAATATTCCTAACGGACCCGGATAACCGATGCGCTGACATATTCGCCATGCGGGAATGACAAAAATAATACCAACCACTAACATCCATAGAAATCCCATACCACCGAACATTTCGTAACTCATAGCATTTTTCCTTGTTTAGCAAACACATAAATAACGTTAGATTCAAATTAGTTAATTTGCAAAGATGCTATGGCCGATGCCTGACATCATTAATTGGGTGTTGTTTGGCTATTTTGAAACCGACCGGGCTTTTTAGTCTGCGTCTGATGATCCAATTCCCCTTTATAAGAACTACTATTCAACACATGTTTTAGTTAAAGGACTGCGATCATGACTGATAAAATTAAAGCGTTAAGACTGAAAGAGCCATTTGGGCTTGATAATATTCAGGTGACAGAAATGGATGATCCAGGCCAGCCAGGGCCTGGAGAAATTCGTGTAAAAATAAAAGCGAGCTCTCTTAACTTTCATGATTACGGTGTCGCGGCCGGCTTTATACCGACCGAGGACGGGCGTATTCCTATGTCAGACGGAGCCGGTGTAGTGGAAGCTGTTGGCGACGGAGTGGAAGAGTTTAAGGTAGGTGATAATGTCGTTTCTACCTTTTTCCCGTACTGGCAAAGTGGGCCGGCGCCTGTCGGCGACTTCCGCAATACGCCGGGTGACGGAATTGATGGCTACGCCAGAGAAGTCGTAGTACGCCCAACTCAGTTTTTTACTCACCAGCCTAAAAACTACAGTCATGCTGAATCCGCTACCCTGACCACGGCCGGGCTTACTGCGTGGCGTGCTCTGGTGGTGGACGGCGGCATTAAACCGGGGGACACGGTGCTGGTACTGGGTAGTGGCGGCGTCTCCGTATTTGCCTGCCAGCTGGCAAAAAGCCTGGGTGCGACCGTATTTGCAACTTCGTCTTCCAATGACAAGCTGGAGCATTACAAGAGGTTGGGAGCGGATCACCTGATCAACTATAAAGAAGACCCTGAATGGGGTAAAACAGTTCGCAAATTGACCAATGG